>Ga0208243_1000550_pt1 | contig 19740 bp, 19 predicted proteins | sample Subbio2Aug_QV12A_FD_184826 | JGI IMG/M metagenome (GOLD analysis project Ga0208243, IMG submission 184826) | Serpentinite rock and fluid subsurface biosphere microbial communities from McLaughlin Reserve, California, USA - CR12Aug_QV12A (SPAdes) | ecosystem: Environmental > Terrestrial > Deep... | reverse complement strand
CGCAAGGATGGTTCCAACTAATATCGCAAACGCACCTGCAGGAATTTGAAATGGCATTTTCTTAAGGGCTAACCAACCCACTAAGATGATCGCAAATGAGAGTAAACCAATGTATGGAGTTGTAAAGACAGCCCCAATTGGATTCATCGCAATGTAAGTGATGGCTAACCCTGCTAAGGATCCTAGCATCGCACTGCGAGGAATGTATTTGTTAATCCAAGGTCCAATCACAGCTCCAATGGTCATGATGATTCCTTGAACCATGTTCCAGGCTAAACCAGTTCCTAGGGCAACCATCCAATCTTGAGTAGCTCCATATACCACCGCAATAACCCCAAAGGCAACCGCAAAGTAGTGAGGAACACTTAAGCCATATGGCATGGCAGTGACTTCCATGTTGTTGGTTTTGATGGATAAACGTTTGGCTTGAATCGCAAGCAAGATTCCACCTAAACCTACAATCACGGCTGTGGCAGGAACCACGTTACCAAACACGATATTATTCGGCATACCAATCACAAGCAGTAAACCAATCGCAGCTAAGAAATTGGTTAAGACGTTAGAAAATAATCCAAAGAAACCATTAAGGTCTCCCTTGACCCACCACTTTGCTCCTAATTTATAGTTCATTGTTCTTTCCTCTTTATTTTAAAACCTTTAGTAAATGATCTGAAGTGGTGGTCCAACCAAAGATACCACCTTGTTGGTTAATCATACGAATCGCTGCTTCTTGATCCGCTGGATCAAAAGCGGCTGTTCCATCTTCCATCATTAGACATTCATAACCACGATCATTGGCTTCACGAATGGTGGTATGAACACACACATGAGTGGTTACTCCACACACAATTAAGCTTTCAATGCCTTTGTTTTGAAGAATCAGTTCTAAGTCAGTTTTATAGAATGAGCCTTTCCCTGGTTTATCAATCACAGGTTCTCCTGCTAAAGGTTTGAGTTCTTCCACAATGTCATGTCCAACTTCACCACGTATCAGAATGCGACCCATCGGCCCATCTTCACCAATGGCTTTAGAGCGTCTTAGTTTAGAAGGTGGGCAATCACTCATGTCAGGACGATGTCCTTCACGAGTATGAATCACAAACATGCCCTTCGCTCTCGCAGCATCTAGAATGGTTTTAACCGTTGGTATAATGCTCATGGTTGGTGTCACATCATTGCCTAAAGCTTCTCCAAATCCACCACGGGCACAGAAATCACGTTGCATATCAATGATTAACAACGCTGTTTTTTCTAAATCAAAATCAAAGGCAAATGGTTTTGCATCGACAACATATTTTCTCATCTCAATTTCTCCTTTTTACTTGTTACAAGATCATACAAATACAATATCACACCGACACTTAAATACCCTAAACTCATTGAAGGATGCATGTTAAGCCCCACTCCAGCACTATGAATAATACCAAAGTAGGAGAGCATACTGGCTAAGAATGCCGTGATACTGGCAGCTTTGAAACGTTGATCAATGATAAAGACCGTTAAACTACCTAACACCATCCCAACAATAATGGCTCCTTGTCCTAACACAAACATGCCTTCATAATTTAAACCATTAATGTTAAGGAGTTGATATCCCACATCAAGGGCACTCGTATTGGCACTGCTTAACGCAATATCAACCGCATTGCGTGTCCAATCCGCTAAAGAAGGAACAATGGCCATAACCACCGCTGGTGCATATTTATGTTCATTAGCACTGAACGCTTGAGAGGTAATGACTAAACCAATGTAGAGAAGAATAGGAAGCACACCGACGACTGGGATAATATTAAGTAAGACTGAAATAATTCCCAATGAGGTGAGTACCAGAACACCAAAGCCTGATGCGATTGAATACCCAATTCGTGCTCCCGCTTCTTTCCAACCAGGATGTCCAATGAAGATCGCAGTAGGAAATGGGCTTCCAAAGAAACTACCTAAGATGGAAGTAACCCCATCCGCAATCATCGCTTCCTTGGTGTTGTATTCATCGCCTGCAGCTGCAGCACTCTCACAATTATCAATGGTTTCTATGAAGTTATAAATCCCTAATGGAATAGCTGCAATCAAGAATGGAGCTGCACTACTGAATCCATCCACCCATCTCATGAAGGATGGCACTGGAAGAGAGAATGCTAATCCATCAAAGGAAGCTATCAAGACATCCAACTTCATCACACCAGTACTCCAACCTAAGATTACGGCCACAAGAATCGCAACCAGTCCGGTTGGAATATTGAATGGCATTTTGACTTTGCCAATGAAACCTAGCAAGACTATTGCAAGTGAAACCAGTCCTATGTACGGTAAAGCAAAGATACTGAATGCTGGATTAAGTGCAATGAAAGTTAAGGATACCCCAGCTAAAGATCCTAGCATGGCCGCTCTTGGAATCCATTGACGCATCTTAGCTCCAAATAATGATCCAATCAGTTCTATGACACCTTCAGCAAGTGACCAAACAAGCCCAGCAGACCACGCTAAAGTAGCGTTACCTGTACTCCAATAAACCGGTCCTATGATAAGAAATACAATGAGGAACATGTGTGGAACACTGGTTCCTGAAGGAAGTGCTGTCACATCATCACGTCCTGTTTTCTTAGCAAGAGCCATGGCCATTTTTGTATAGTATGCACTGGCTAAGAAAATGGATAATCCCACAGCAGGAAGAATACGACCATACACAAGATCAAAAGGTAAACCAACAACAACTGAGAGTAAACTAGCCATGACTAAAAGGTTGGTTAGATTGTTACTGAACAAGCCAAAGAAACCATTCCAGTCACTTTTTACCCAGATTTTCATGTCTCCTCCTACGATTTATAAGACAAGTTTAAATCAATGATGTATAATTGTATTCATCAAGAGTTTACAAATCGAAGCGGTTACATTTGTGTTAAATATATAACAGTATGATACCTTTATAGGAGAAAACACATGGAAATCACATTAAAGCATCTGATTGATCGCAATGTCTTTGAAAAAATAGAAATTCATTCTGGAGCTTCACAACTTCATCGAGTTGTGAAGAGTGTTTCCATCATGGAAACACCTGATTTTGATAAGTACATCTTAGAGAAAACCCTGGTTCTTACCACACTTTATCCCATTAAAAATGATGTGGATCGCTTTCTTTTGCTTTTGGATTCACTTCATGAGAAACAAGCATCAGCATTGATTGTTAAGGTTAAGCGCTACATTGATCGTATCCCGGAAGTCATCATTGAAAAAGCCAAGGCATTGGAATTTCCTATCATCACATTGGAATATGATGCAAACCTTTCCTTGCTTTTTGATTCCATTATTGCGGAAGTGCATTACGCTCAATACAGCACCCATAATTTCAACGCTTTATACACCACCCTACTTCAAGACATTGTGCAAAAACCTTCGACTAAAGCACTCATCAATGCATTAAAATCCATTCCTGACATTGAAGTCTTAATTCTCAATCTTTTCAACAACAACATTCACTCCACATCAGAAAATATTATTAAAGTCTATCAAGATCATCCATTAGCTCAATCTTCTTACCATATCCTAGAAGATAACCTTATTATCAATGAGGTCATTAACTATGATGGGGTGGATGTGTATCGTTTAATGGTCATGACAACGTATGAACAACGTCATATCATTTACAACTACATTGAAATCATTAAGCTAATGATCATTCTCATTTACCAAAAGAAACAAGAGAATGCCCTCAAGCAAAACCAATTTCTCATGGACTTTGTCACCAATATGACTTCCAATTATCAATCCAACATGCAAGTGAAGGAAGCAGGGAGAATTTTCAATTGGAACATTACCTTTCCTATCATGCTCATGATGATCGATCTCAAAGAAACCATCATCAAAGCCTATCAACCCATGATTTTATCCCAAATCAAAAACGAAGTGGTGAATGTCTGTCACATTCATGAAAGTGAATTAAGACTCATTCTGTTGAATCATCATGTACTGATCATTGCCAACTTAAAACAACCTCTCTTATACAAAACCATGATGGTAGCACTTCATGAGTCTCTTAAAAATCATTTTCAAGATGCCTTTGTGCGCGCTGCGTATTCTACCCCAATTCAAGAAGCTTCTGACATTCCTACCACGTACACTTCCTTATTGGAAACACTCAACCATGCCAGTAAAAATCAACTCATGACCACCCTCATTCATGATCACCATGTACGTATGGTGAATGTATTAAAAAAACTGGATACAAGCATGTTGTTGGACTATGCTAGAAGTGTATTAAAACCACTGCTTGATTATGAAGATAACCATGATCTACCCTTAATTAATACCTACTATCATTACATTGAATGTCAATTCAATGCGAAAGAAGCCGCATCTCGACTCTTCATTCATTACAACTCACTTCGTTATCGACTCAATGTGATTGAATCGTGTGGCTATCCAATCTTTAATCATCATGAGTCTCATTTTGAAGTTTATTTTGCTTTAACGATTTACCTCTACTTTTTCAAACAAAAAGATTGATTGAGGACTTTATCTTTTTCAATACATGGTATATTAGAGATAACTTCGGGAGGGAAACCATGTTATTTCTGGAAATCATATTGTTTATTTTCTTAATTTCTTTAGCTATCTTTATTCGTATTGATTATGAGAAAAGAGGAAAGAAACGTTTGTTTGGTCACTTCATTCACACCTTCTTTAATAAGGATTTGTATGACGACTATGATCAATACAAGGAAAACACTTCATCAGATTCCAATTAAACAAATAAGCACTGGTTCACACCAGTGCTTATTATTATGCTTCATTAAACCACAATTCACATTCAAATTCAGCTGCCTCAACAGAATCTGACGCATGAATAAGATTTCTGATCATACGCGAAGAGGTTTTTGCTAAGGCTAAGGAATCTTCACCATATCGACCTCGAATACTGCTTGGATCTGCCAATGAAGGATCAGTTGCTCCAATCTTGGTGCGGATCAGTTGAATGAGTGTTTCATCATCACTCTCACACTCCAAAATAAGCACTTTCTGATCCTTAAACTCATTAAGAATCATGTCCTTAAAACCAGGTAAATCCAAACGAACAATGACTTCATGATAATGTTTAAGGATAATCTCTTCGTTTACCACCACTTCTTTCATTTGTTTGATGACACATGGCAGTGACTTAAGTTCATTTATGATAACGTGCTCAAGTCTTCGCTTCATCGCATCAGGTTTGATCAACACAAAACTTCTCATTAATCACTCACAATGCGGGTCCCTGTTTCACCCTTTAGTGCTTCAGAGGCTTTATCTAACAAGGTAATGATGGTGGTTTTATCTTTCGCTTGACTCACAAAGCTTAATGCTGCTTCGACTTTAGGTAACATGGATCCAGGCGCAAAATGCCCTTCTTGAATGTATTGTTTGGTTTCTTCAACGCTCATGCTGGATAGCCATTGTTGTTTCGGTGTGCCATAATACACTGCCACTTTCTCAACTGCAGTCAAGATAAAGAGGACATCCACATCCAATTCTTTCGCTAACAATGCACTTGCACTGTCTTTATCAATGACCGCTTCTACACCAACATAACCTTGATCAGTTGAAATCACCGGAATACCACCCCCACCAGCGCACACTACCACATGATGTTGATTAAGTGCGTCTTGAATGGAAGTTAAGTTGGTGATGTGTTTTGGTTTAGGAGAAGCCACCACACGTCGATACCCACGTCCTGAATCTTCCACTACTGGAACTCCTTCTTTGACTAAACCTGCTGCAGTGACTTCATCCATGAATCCACCAATCGGTTTAGTTGGATTTGTAAAGGCAGGATCGTTTGGATCCACTTCAACCATGGTTAACACATAATCCACAGGGACATTAACCCCGTGTTTTGTGAGTGCATGTTGAAGTTTACGGGTTAAATCAAACCCAATGTAACCTTGACTCATCGCAACACTCACATACAAAGGAATATCCAGTTGAGTGTTCATCACTTGATGAATCTTCCCCACTTGTGGACCATTCCCATGAGTGATCAATACATCATGGCCTTGTTGAATAAGGGATGCAATGATGTCTGCACTATGAGTTAAAGCACTTTCTTGTTCTTTTAAATCATTTCCTAACGCGTTGCCTCCTAAGGCAATGACAATTTTAGCCATGTGTTTTCTCCTTTAAATGGTGATACGATGCAAGCAAGGCTTGGTTGAAACACTCCATTGGTGGGGTTACCACTCCAGCACCAATTTGACCGACTCCTGCCTCTTTATGCGCAATTCCAGTATTGATGATTGGTAAGACATTACGTTTCACCACTTTCACCACATCAATCCCGGTTGGGGTTCCCATAAAGTTAAGGGCTGGTAACGCAAAAGATGTGTTTTCTCTCATGGTAATCTTAAACATGCTGTGCGTGTAATTCATCGCATCATCCACATTACCTCCCACAAACTGTGTGATGGCAGGCGATGCACCCATCGCAAATCCTCCAATACCACATGTTTCCGTGATGGTAGAATCCCCTAAGTCTAGATTTGCATCTTCATCACTGTATCCCGCAAACAATAATCCTTCCACAAAATTGGCAGGAGCGACAAACCATGATTTGACTCCACTGCCACTGACTCGTAATCCAAAGTCAACCCCATTACGCGCCATGGTGGTCACCAAAGTTGAATAAGGGATACCATGAGCAGCTTCCATGATGGACTTGGTTGCTGGCATGGATAAGTTTAAGAAATAATGATCATTGGTTTGAATGAAGCGAATGACACGTTCAATTTGATCATGTTTGAATGGTGTTTTAAGGATGCTTGGTACCACTTCTTTAAAGAATAAAGAGGTGGCTGCTTTGTTTCGGTTATGACATTCATCCCCCATTTGTAACGCTTGGGCAATCAATGATTTTAAATCAATGCCTTCATCATACATAAAGATGGCTGCTTTCATCACAGGAAGAAGTTCTTCTTTAATCCAGTTAAGACGATGAATCACACTTTCATCATAAGCACCAAAACGTAGAACTTTACCCAATCCTTCATTCACCGTACAGTAAGCTTTATTACCATAGGGCTTGTTTAACACTACATGCACTGGCATGGAAGCAGAGATCACCCCTGCCATTGGACCAACCGCATTATAGTGATGAGCAGGAGCAAATTCAATCTTACCACTGGATGCCAATGCTTTTGCTTCTTCAACACTGTTAGCCTTCTTTTCAAACAGGAGTGCCCCAATAATAGCTCCTTGCATTGGCCCACACATGCGATCCCATGTGATTGGAGGACCAGCATGTAAGATTAAATTATCATGGTAGCCTTCAATCATGTCTTTAGCAAGTCCCATATCCACAAGATACGGATGACCAGATAACACCATGTTGACAGCTTTTTCATTTGCTATTTTTACACGCTCATCACGGGATAACGCGTCAATGGCTTCAATCAAAGCTTGATCTCCTCCCGCAAGAGGAGCCCAGTTCACTTGAGTGACCTTTTGATTTTGAAGTTTCAAATCATCATAAAATAAACGGGTTCCAATGTTTAGAAAATGTTGACTCATCTTATTTTCCCTCCTTCATCAGGTTAGCAACACGAGCACAGGCATCTAAATTGCTTGTTGCCACAACAACTCCAATGGCTTCAAGTGCTTGAACACTAGAGCGATATCCTTGTTTGTCTTTATCTGTGGCACAGACATAAGCCACCACATCAAAGGAGCGATGAGAGGCAAGTTTAAATGCTTCTTGAAGTGTTTCAAGACTTTCTTCTACTGCTTGAGGATGAGCACCATATCCTAAGACAAAGTCAAGAAGCAGAACACGTGTGCTTTCCTCTTTGGCTGCTTTAAGAATCCAATCATTTCTTAACGTCGGTTCAATCATTGGATGTGGACGTCCGTTGGTGAACTCATCATCCCCTAAATCAAGTAACGTGTGATGTTTGCCACTGATATCATGAATCGCATGTTCATTGTGATGAAGATTGCTTTGAATGAGTCCTAATGGAGCAAGTTGATCTAAGGCTTCATAACACAAGGTCCCTCCACAATACAAACCTACAAAACGATGATCGTTGAGTGCTTGTTTCTCTAGATTAAGTGGTTGAAATGGTTCTAAGTTTCCATGATAAGAAGGAGATAATGACACTGCTTTATGAGCTGCTTCACTTAGACTGGATGCATACTGAAGGTTTCCTTCATCCTTCATAGCTTCTTTGTTTCCTAAGAAACACACCACACATGGTTTATCAATGCTCTTAATGGTTTGAATCATCAACTCTTTAACTTCTTTTGCGGGTGGTTTAGAAACACAGACAATGACTTGTGTCACCTCATCATGTGCTAAACGACGTAATCCTTCTCGCATCATTAACCCTTGAACAGCTAAAGATAAATCACGTCCACCGGTTCCAATCGCATCGGTAATTCCTCCACCTAAGCGATCAATTTGAACCATGACTTCTTGTGAACCTGTTCCACTCGCAGCCACAATACCAATATCCCCTCGTCTCACTTCATTCGCAAAACAAAGGCCGACACCACCTAATACCGCCGTTCCACAATCTGGTCCCATCATCAGCAATTGATGATCAAAAGCGTATTGTTTCAAAGCCACTTCTTCTTCAATGCTCATGTTGTCAGAGAAAATCATGACATCCATGCCTTCTCTTAAAGCTTGCATAGCTTCCTTCGCAACGTATTGACCAGGAATAGAGAAGATGGCTAAAGTGGGTTTAACCCCCTCCTCAACGACATCTTCAATACTGGTGTACACTTTATCTTCACTCGATGAAGAAGACGTTTTTGTACCACCTGAAAGTTGTTCTTGGATATGATCAAACGCTTCTAAAACACGTTGTTCACTTTGCGCAATGACTCCAATGATTAAATCATTGACCGTTGTGCTTTCCACTTCGGGAGTAAGAAGACCCACTTGTGTAATGATGGCTTTGTTCATGTCTGTTGCCATCGCAATGACCACTTCTTGTATGCCTTCTTGTTTCTTCACTTTGGCAGCGAGTGACATTAAACTGACTGAGTCAATGTAACGATTCTTAAATACTTGTGTTGATTGATGCATTATTTTCTCCTTATTTGTGAGTGTATCCATATACCGCAACCCCAACCAAAAAATCTGTTCCTGAAGTATGGCCAATCCGTTGGCATACATCAGCTTTTTCTTTCACCTTGTGAGGTCGACTAAGGGAAAGAATTAAATCTTGGTGAACTTCATTGAACTGTCCTTCAAATGCTTGTCTTAACATCATTTGACTGACATCCGTTGTTTGATTCAATAAAGGTTCACAACAATGCTTTAACACTTGAATGAATCCTAGATGAAAACAACTCCATGCTAGGGATAACATTCCCACTAAAACATCATCCCCACTTGGGGTTTGTCCAATACCACATCCAATGAGCTTAGGAAGCAATTGAATGTCATGAGAGCGAATATACTCTTTAAGCAAGGTTACCAAGTGTTGAGAAAAGACATCATGAGGGGTTGAAAACAAACGTATGGCCCCGTCATGGTGGGAATGTTTAATTAACCATTTTGTCAAGGATTGATGACCTAAACGAATGCTTTCAAGATCAGGATAACATCCTCTCACTTGATCCAATGAAGTGGTGGTGGCCATTGAAAAATCAACAGACAATGAACCCATGCGCAAGGTATGCCCATAACGTTGAACAGGCATTCCTTGGTTGAGTTGAAGGTTTAAGAAGGATTGAAGGTCACACACACAGGTTAAAGGTGCTTTAGGTTTGTCTTGACTCACCAAGGTAATCATCCCAAGATCATTACTTAAGTTCAGTGCATGATCATAAACACTGTGCACCTTTAAGTTCCCATGATTAAGATAGGTTTTAAGTTGTTGATCCACCCATAGAGCTTCTACCACATGACCACCACCTTTCACATTAAAAGTGTAACACTCACACTATGACGATGTCTTTATTACATTTGCATAAGATGAAGCGCTTTCTATTGTAAGATTCGCACAATAAAAAAGAGAGTTGCCTCTCTTTTGTCAATAAGTGATGACTGAATCATGAATACTCACAGAACGTGAATCATCATGAAGAACTAAATTCATTTCCTTTGGTTTGTCTGAAATGACCATCATGGTATCTGTGTTTAAATGGTGAGCTAAGATTTGCTGGAGATCACATTCAACACACAGTTGATGACGTTGAATCACATCTCCTTCTTGAATGAATGTTTTGAAATGTTTCCCATTCAGTTTGACCGTATCAATTCCGATATGAATTAAGATGTCCAAACCATCACAATGGATACCGAAGGCATGATGAGTTGGAAAAACCATGGTCACAACCCCATCACATGGAGCAACAATTCGACCATCACTTGGGGTGATCGCAAGGCCAACTCCGAGCATTCCTTGTGAAAACACAGGATCATTCACTTCATTCAATGGTTTTAATGTGCCATTGACACATGCGGTTAATGTGTTCATTGATTCTCCTTCAAAAGCTTTATTTTCATACCAGGTTGACATCGATCAAGTAAATCTAAATCATTCACTTGTCCAATCACATTGACACGATCATCAGCTTCTAAATCCTTTTTAAGGATCTGTACTTCACCACTGTAACGTAGGTAATTTTCATTATCAAGTGTGATACTTCCACGATGACGACTAACGGTATGTTGAGGACTGATTTTTTGTCCCGGCGTAGCATAAAGACGAGATTCCAGTAAGCGCAAAACTTGCTTTGGTGAATCACTACGAATGGTCATCACAGACGATAGGTCACACTGAGTTGACCCTTCAAAAGTGCAATCAATAGAAACAATACCTTCATTGATGTAAGTCAGACACATTTGATTTTGAGTTGATGTTAGCACACCATCCCCAACCACAATCCTATCAATACCTGCACTAATTAGATCAATGCAACCTACGAGTGGAGCAGTGGTTCGATGACTTTCACACGTAGGTAATCCTTCAAAGATAGGACCTCTCTTCAACCCATCAGATGGAATGAAAGCCGCTAATGGAATACCATGTTTGATGAAAAGTTGATTCTTTTCAATCAGTTGATCGAAATCCAGTCCAGTTTCTGGTCGGGGATAAAAATTATGCATCGCCATTAAAGAATGAGTTATACGAGATTGGAGTTCAACAATCCCCTCTTCATCCATGGATGCATTGACACATACATCAACATATTGACCCATTTTTACTAACTCTTCAAAACTGAAACCAAAATCAGCACGCAACACATCAAGTTGGGTTTGTTGAACAAGTGATTCAAAATCACTAACTTCTAATGCTTCAAGTGTTCGTGGTGAAACATCCGCAATGATGCGAAAACCAATTCTTTTTAACTCCTTTAACATCTCTAATGCTTTGATTTGATACTGTGGTTGTTGTATTTCTTCTTCAATGTGCAGGGAAGTAAAGATAAAACTTCCCTCACTGTAAAGTGAGGAAAGTTGATCTTTGATGGAATCCCATGTACTGACATACACGGAATACCCTAATGCTTTAGACTTCCGCAACGGTTTTATCCTTAATCACGAAGGTTGTAATGATGAACCCTGCAACATAAGACACCACTAAACCAATAAAGTAATGAATGATGCTTTGTGATTGCATTAGAGGTAACGCCACAAGCCCTGATGGACCCCATGCATTCGCCATGACTTTCATCAGCATGACATATGCTCCACCAAACCCTGCTCCTAAACCAGCGGTAATGAATGGTGTAAACATCGGTAATGTCACCCCGTAAATGAGTGGTTCACCAATCCCTAAGAACCCTGCTGGTAATGCTCCAGCGATGACTTTTTGCATGCGCATGTTGCCCACACGTTTAGCTTTAAGATAAATCGCAATGGCTGCTCCTACTTGACCTGCTCCTGCCATTGCTAAGACTGGGAATAAACTAACGCCTCCCATTTCAGAAAGTTGAATCGCATAGATTGGAATAAGTCCATGGTGTAATCCTAAGAGCACCATTGGTAAGAACAACGCTGACAAGAGATAACCACTTAAGATACTGACTGCAGGAATAGGTGAATCTATGATGACACTTAAACCACGAACCAAGGCATCAGAGACAAATCCTGTAGCAGGCATGATTACAAAGACAAGTAATACTGAAACAATGAGCATAGTTACAAATGGTGTCACCACTAAATCTAATACATCAGCGACGTTTTTACGAACCCATTTTTCAACTTTTGCTAACACCCAAACAGCTAAGATAACCCCAATAATCCCACCTTTACCTGTCGTTAACACAGAACGTAATGGCGTTTCTTCGTTGAATAATCCAAAGATTTTTGAGATTTCTACGATGTTTGCTCCAATAGAAATTCCCCCAATCATTCCCCCTAATCCTTCAGTTGCACCAAATTGTTTGGCTGCATTGATCCCTGTGTAAATGGCGAAGTATCCAAGGAAAGCTCCACCAATAAGAGCAAAGAGTAAACGTGTGGTTAACCAGAAACCAGTGGCTTCTAAAATTCCTTGACCTTGTAAGGTTTGAATGAGTGATGCGAATCCATTGAATAATCCAGCAGCAATAATTGCTGGAATTAAAGGAATAAAGATTTCCGCAATCGTACGAATCGCAGCTTTGAATGGACTTTGTTTTTGAAGTGTCTTCATTGCGGCTTTATTGTCTTCCCATTCTCCTGTTTCAAGAGCAACACGTGGAAGATCAAATTTCTCTACCGCTTCATCTGTGACTTTCTTCGCTTTACCAGGACCTAAAACCACTTGTAAGGTTGGACCATCTTCCACTAATCCTAAAACACCTTCTAAACCTTTAAGATCATCAAGTTGTACTATCGATGTATCCTTAAGTGTAACTCTCATGCGAGTCATACAGTTTGTAATCTTGACCACGTTGTCTTTACCACCGACAAGGTCAATCAGACGAGAAGCAAGCTCTAGATTGTTCATGTTACCTCCTACGCTCATGACTATTGCTTCACACAGGCACGAATGTGGCCTTGTGCTTGTTCAAGCATGGTTAATGCTTGAGATTCATCACACTGCATCAAAATCATAGTGATGGCGACCTTCACTTTCCCATGAGCAAGATTTAGGGTGATCTTGGCTTCATCTTGGGTACAGTTAGTTGCGCTCATAATGATGTTTTCTGCGCGTGTAATTAATTTTTGATTGGTGGGCATCACATCCACCATAAGGTTTTGATAGACTTTTCCAAGTCCTATCATACTGGCAGTTGAAATCATGTTAAGCACCAGTTTTTGAGACGTCCCTGCCTTAAGTCGTGTGGAACCAGTTAATACTTCAGGGCCACATACAAGTTCTATCGCAAGATTAGCTTCTTTGGCCATTTCTGAATCAGCATTGTTCGCAATGGACACCGTCTTACATCCTAAGCGATTTGCATAGCGTAAGCCATGAATAACATACGGTGTTCTTCCACTTGCGGCAATTCCAATCACAATGTCTTTCTCATTCACATGAATGGCTTGCATTTCTTCCTGAGCTAAAGTTGAACTGTCTTCAGCCCCTTCAATCGCTTTCACAAAGGCTTGCTCACCTCCTGCCAGTAACCCCACAACGGTATTGTGATCAACTCCAAACGTGGGTGGACATTCTGCCGCATCCAATAATCCTAAACGACCACTGGTTCCCGCTCCAAGATAGATGATTCGACCTTGATTTCGAAGGGAGTATGTGCTCCATTCAATGACTTGAGCAATCTTGGGTAATTCCTTTTCAATGGCTTGAATTACATGATAATCTTCTTGATTCATGAGGGTAATAATGTCTAAGGGTGTCATTTGATCCAAATTCATTGAACGTGGGTTGCGTTGTTCTGTGGTAAGCTTGTGTAAGTTAATCATATGGGCCTCTATTCTTGTGTTGATTTATCAATGTGTGTCATCTTGAGTTGTTTAAGACTGTCATCAAAGTGTTGATTCACATAGGCAGCATACAAAATATCGATGATATTGAGTTGGGCTATCCGAGATGACATCGCGCCACTGCGAAAGATGAACTCTGTGGCAGAGACAGAAAGGTTGTAGTCAGCGAGTTTGGCTAATGGATTGTCTTCAAAGCGAGTAATCGCAATGACTTTTGCACCCTTTTCTTTTGCTGCTTTGATGCATTCAATGACTTCTTTTGTCATTCCAGAATACGAAATAGCAATGGCTAAATCTTCACTGATCATGTTACGTGCTTGAAGAAGTTGAGCGTGCCAATCATCATTGATGATGCAAGGTTTGTTAATGCGAAGAAACTTAAGATAAGCATCCTTTGCAACAAGAAGTGACGCCCCCATCCCAAACAAGCAAATGCTTCGACTCTGTAACATCAAATCCACACACGCTTTAACCGTGTTGTCATCCATCAATTTTGCGGTGTTATCCAATGAGAGAATGTTTTTAGAAGTCACTTTTTCAATGATGTCGTGTAAACTGTCTTGAAACGTAATTTCCTTGCTCTTTTCTTTCAAATCCAAGTCCAGTAAAGCCAGTTCATAGACTAAGGATTGATGAAATTCCTTGTATCCATCAAATCCTAACTTTCGACATAATCTCACCACACTTGAAGGAGAGGTGTATGAGGCTTTAGCACATTCGTGGATGGTTAGACCCACAATGACTTTAGGATCATGAAGAATAAATTCAATGATACCTTTTTCAGCCCCACTGGCGTGCTTCAGATATTCATTGAGACGGACAATCACATTTTTCATCGTTTTCTCCTCTGGCTTGAAAACTGTGCCAATGTAACCGCTTTACTTGGCCTTATTATAGAATTTTGACACATTTGTTTTCAACACTATTTCTATTTATGAAATATTATTTCATAAGTTGACTTAAAATCATAGCTGATTCGTCTTGATATGCAAGTGATTTGACATTTTTAAACAAATCACTTGCATATAAACAAAAGTAGTGTATAATAAGCATATGCTTATATAATAAGCGTATATAAAGAAAGGATCCTATGACACAACGTGAAAAAGAAATCATTGAGATTCTCAAGGTTGAACCTACCATCTCACAAGAAGACTTAGCTACTCGTCTAAACATTACTCGATCTTCTGTTGCGGTTCATATTACCAACTTGATAAAAAAAGGAATTATCCTTGGTAAAGGTTATGTGGTTAAAGATGAACCGTATGTCTTGGTCATTGGTGGTTCCAACATTGACATCCAAGGTATTCCTCATTCAGCATTAATCAATCAAGATTCCAACATTGGTCATGTGAACATTTCCTTTGGTGGCGTTGGACGCAACATTGCGGAAAACTGTGCTCGTCTCAATTGCCCTACTCGATTATTGAGTGTGGTGGGATCAGATGTGTATGGACAAAGCATGTTGGCGCATGCCAACAGCATTGGTTTATCCATGAGTGATACCTTGGTCTTATCGAATCAAAAGACATCCACCTATTTAAGCATCTTAGATCATGAACATGACTTAGCTTTAGCCATCAATGCCATGGACAGCATCAATGCCTTGACTAAAGAGGTAATTCTAAGCAAACGAAAACTGCTTGAGTACGCTCAAGTGATTGTGATTGACACCAATGTCAGTGAAGAAGTGATTGAGACCATCTTGATGTGTGCTAAAAACACACCGATTTTTGTGGACACTGTATCCATCACTAAAGCCATTAAGATTAAACCTTACCTCAATCAGATTCATACCCTAAAACCTAACAAAGCTGAACTGTATGCGCTTGTGGATGAATCACAGCATCTCACACTCGAAGAGTGTGCATTAAGGTTACCAGCGCCATATGCATTCATCTCACTTGGTGCACAGGGGGTGCTCATTAAAGATCATCATACCTTAACCCATCTTCCTGCACCACCCATTGAGGTTGTGAATGCAACCGGAGCAGGCGATGCTTTCATGGCTGGACTTGTGTACGCCTACATGAAAGATCAAACGCCACTTCAAAGCGCAAAACTTGCCATGGCTGCTTCTCGCATTGCCTTGCGCAGTGAATCCACCATCTCAGACTTAATGAATGAAACCCAATTACACCACACCTTAAAGGAGATAACTCATGCTTAAAGAACATTTACACATTCATCCAGAAGTAGCCTTAGCCCTTAAAGAAGGCAAACCTGTTGTTGCATTAGAATCTACCATCATTTCTCATGGTATGCCTTATCCTCACAATGTTGCTATGGCTAAGGAAGTCGAAAACATCATTCGCTCTCATGGGGCTGTTCCTGCCACCATAGCCATTTTGCATGGAAAACTTAAAGTTGGACTCACTGATGATGAATTAGAACTGCTTGCGACATCCCATGACATCACCAAAGCTTCACGTCGTGACTTAGCTTTCTTAGTGGCTTCAAAATCACATGGTGCAACCACCGTTGCTTCCACCATGATCATTGCTGATCTTGCTGGCATTCGTGTCTTTGCGACCGGAGGTATTGGTGGTGTTCATCGTGGTGCAGAAACCAGTTTTGATATTTCTGCTGATTTGATTGAATTATCTCAAACCAATGTTGCGGTCATCTGTGCTGGAGCTAAATCCATCCTTGATATTGGTTTAACCCTTGAATACTTAGAAACCCATGGTGTTCCTGTGGTTGGATACCAAACCAAAGAACTGCCTGCTTTCTATACATCCAAGAGTGGATTTAATGTGGATTATCAACTTGATAGTTCCCATGATATTGCCTTAGCATTAAAAACTAAATGGGATTTAGGACTTCAAGGGGGTGTCATCATCGCTAATCCGATTCCAAAGGCCTATGAAATGGATGCCGATGTCATCAACAATGCCATTACCACAGCCGTAAAACTGCAAGAAGAAGCAGGCATTAAAGGAAAAGAAAGTACACCATTCCTTTTATCCAAAGTCAAAGAACTCACGGGTGGAGACAGCTTAGCTTCCAACATTCAACTTGTATACAATAACGCTCACTTAGCAGCTCAGATTGCGGTTGATTACGCCAATTTAAAGAAATAACACGGCATGTCGTGTTTTTCTTTACAATAAAAAAGATCATATCTATGATCTTGATTAGTATTCTTTATTCCTGATTGTCTTCTTCACCACATCCACCAGTTCTTGTTCAGCTCCCCATGAGAAGTTAAACACAGCCCCTTGACTTCCCCCTGCTCCAATCGCAATCACATGAGTGTTACGACCATCTTCAATGACACTCAAGGTTAAGCTTGCTCGTGAACTGTTCCTCATGAAATATTTATCATAGACCTTGGTTGTTACTTTCAATGGAGATGCCACATAAACACTTTTCTCAACCACTCGCATTGAGACTCCACTGTTTAGAATATCACTTTCTAATTCAGCTACCAAATAGGGATGATGACCCAAAAGGGTTTGTTCAAATTTAGCCATAACTTCCTCCAATTATGAATAAGCATATCATAGCCGTGAATCAAAAAGCAGTGTGAACTGCTTTTTTACTTCATAGGATTTTTCTCTAGTGTGATTGATTTTGCGTTTTGAAGCATGTGATAGGTATCATAATCCATTAGTCCTAATTTAAGGATGTCTTCACTTTGAGTATCTTTAGGATAGGTTCGTCGTCGTAAAGAACCATATTTTCGCTTATTATACTTTGACCACAACCAAAGCAAACTATAAATGATCACAAAACCTATCAAGACTGAGAACAGAAAAAAGCGAACATCGTTGTTGCTCATTCTAAACCACGATTTCATGAGATTGGGAATTGGATGATTTAACCCAATCACAACATCCACAAAGAAGTAAATGACTCCAAGAACATACATCCAAACCAGTGATGAGAAAAGGATCACTGATAAATCTCTAAAGAAATGTCGTTTGGATTGAACTATGAATTGTTGATTCCGCTGTTTTTGCGAAAGCCGCGGTCTGGACTGCTCCATAAGGCATCTCCTCCTTTCAATCGACTCTTGATGGCCTTAGGAAAGGCAAAAAGGACAATGAGGGCATTGAGTAACCAATAAATGAATGGATACCATGCTCCAAAGAAAAACAAGGAACGAATATCATCGTACTGAGAATCAATATCAATTGAAACTAACAACTGAATCATGGACAATAGGACCAAAAAGAAAGAGGCAAAGGTCAACCAAATAAGTCGATCAAACCATGTTGAGGCAAAGACGAGGTAAAAAACAGTGACAAAAATCCAAGAGAAAGACCAGAAAACACTTAAGAATTGTTCAATGAAGATTGGCCATAAACGACGATGTTTATAACTGAACATAATCTTATAATGACGCATCAATACTTCTTGTCCCCCTTGAGCCCAACGAATGCGTTGTTTCCATATGCCTTTGATGGTTTCAGGCACAAGCATCCAGCATAAGGCTTTAGGTTCATAGCGAATATCCCAAAACTTCTCTTGAAGTTTCCATGATACCGAAATATCTTCAGTAATCATGTCACTGTCCCATAGGTTGACACTTAAGAGTGCCTTCTTTCGAAAGGCTACAACTACTCCAGAAACTGTCATGATTTTACCTAAAATCCGTTGTGCTCGCTTAATGGCTCCAATGATAGAGGCATACTCTAGAATTTGAAGTTTTGCTAAGAGTGTATCACGATTGCGTATACGAGGATTCCCTGTAACCGCTCCTAATCGTTCTCCATGAAACATGAAATTATCAATTAAATGATGAATAGCATAATCATCCAACACTGCATCAGAATCCACACACACCAAATACTCAGCTTTTGAAGCATGAGCAGCCACTTTTAACGCATTAGCCTTTCCTCTGTTTTGTTTGATATCAATGATACGTAGACGCTCGAAACGTTGAACTAGTGAATGTAAAAGTTCTCCCGTATTATCCTTACTTCCATCATTAACCGCAATGATTTCAAAATCAGGATAAGGCAAACGATCCATCATGGTGATGGTTTCTTCGATGGTATCCGCTTCGTTGTAACAAGGAATCAAAACACTCACTTTTGGCCACTGTGTCGTTTTAAACGTTTCTTCTTGATTCTTTTCTAATCGAGAACGAAACAAAAGAGCCCCACTGATCCAAACTAATGACATGACTAGGGGATAAAAGAACACAAAGTTGGATAAAACATCAAGTAGTCTAAGTAGCATAAGTTTCCTTGAACACACAACATAAATAGGGATGTATGTCTTGAGTGTTTGAGAAACATTATACATGAACTAAAAATAAAGAAAAGAAATATAACTAAAAAAGTAGAACGAATATAATAATTGACAAATCCATTGATTTTATTGAATGAATAGTATCGAATATCAAACAAAAGATACAGACCATGGAATGCTTTATGATAGAATAGAAAAGACACATTCTGGAGGATTTATGGCCATACTACATACTAATTTCTTGTCTCAAGCGTTAGGAAGACAAGTCACGTTCACCGCAATTATTCCTACGTATTCGGTAGAAGATGCTTTCAAACAAAAAGAAGACGTTTATGCACCTAAAAAGTTTAAAACCTTGTGGTTGCTTCATGGTTTCTCAGGAGATGAACATGATTATCTTTATTACACCAACGTTGCCTTGTATGCACAGAAGCATCAAATCGCTGTCATCATGCCACCGGCTTGTAATCAAGGCTACAGTGATGACCCTGATGGCTCTAAACATTTTAGTTTTATCACTAAAGAAATGTTAGAAGTGGCTCGTTTTCTGTTTCCCCTAAGCGATCAAAGAGAAGACAATTTCATTGGAGGCTTATCCATGGGAGCACTTGGAGCTATGAAGATTTCGTTAGCTTATCCTCACTACTTCAGTAAAGTGTTACTGATGTCAGGATGTGCCATGGAAG
>Ga0208243_1000548_pt1 | contig 19811 bp, 18 predicted proteins | sample Subbio2Aug_QV12A_FD_184826 | JGI IMG/M metagenome (GOLD analysis project Ga0208243, IMG submission 184826) | Serpentinite rock and fluid subsurface biosphere microbial communities from McLaughlin Reserve, California, USA - CR12Aug_QV12A (SPAdes) | ecosystem: Environmental > Terrestrial > Deep... | reverse complement strand
GGGGGCACTCATCCCCGTCGCAGGTCGCACCTGGCAGGCAGCGTCGAAAAGCTGGCGCCAATGCCGGATATCGCCTTCGTAGAAGGTCTTGAGCGACTGACAGCCCGCGATCACCAGATAAAGTAGAATCTTGGGTAGAAATCTTGTGTCTGGCTCTTGAACGTCAGCCTCAATCTCACCCGTTTCCATACCTAGTGCGCCCGCTGCTGGCCCCAGAGAAGTGTTGCAACTTCCGGCCCATCCTTTTTGATGTTCACACACCATATGCCTAAACAGCGCACCGGATGTCGGTCTGATTAGTGAAGCCTTTACAAGGGCTTCGCGCGATCTTGTCCTGCCTGCATTGCATCGCCTCCCGCAGCGTCGTGAAACAGCGCCGGGCGTCGGGGCCAGGAATACCGTTCGCGGAGGCGTCTTTTCAAGCAAGTCATCACCAGCGTGCAGACCAAGGGCGGCCCGGCCAAGACCACGACCGCAATGATTCTGGCATCTGCAGCACTTCATCTCGGGCGATGCATCACCCGACGGTGACGTCAACGCCCAACTCGGCCGTTGGCGGGACAGCTTCGAACTGGCCACCTGGGACGGTGCGCTGAAGCCAGACTGGCCGGAGAACCTGGACATCCTCTCGCCACCGGAAAGAGTTGAAGGGCTCTGTCGCTTCTCGAGGCCGACGAAGCACGGGGGTGTCGATCTCGTCGTGATTGGCTCCCGGCCGGGCACCCATACCGACACCAAAGATTTCTGTCTGATCTCCGATCTGGTGCTGATCCCCGCGCGCCCCGTCTATGCCGATGGTTATGGAGGCCAGGCCTTCGGTGGCCTCCATGGCACTTCCGGACGCGCCGGCAGGGATGTGGCGTGTGGCAACGACCAGCACGGAAAGTGCAGGAGCGCCAAGATCCTTAATCGGCCCACGCTCGCGGAGGGCTCATCCGCGCCACTCGACTCCGCTGACGCCCAGCTAGAAGGGCCGGGCGACATTCTAACCTTGCTCAGGTGCGACAGTTCTACTTTGCGGCTACACATGAAAGACGCGTAATTTTGATTATGTAATACCTATCAATACTAAGGACGGGAAGCGGACAGTGGCTGCAGCTTGCTCTGAGATCTTGATAACACGTCGCGATCGCGCGCTGAACATGACGCGCCTCAACGCGATCGCATTCCAGCCGACGCTGTTCGGCAAAGTCTCGATCATCCGCAGCTGGAGGCGGATCGTGTCCGGGGGACGAATGAAGCTTGAGACATTTCTGTCACCCCCCGCCGCTGGGCATCAGGTGGCCGCCCTCGAGCGGCGGAAGTGGCGGCGCGGCTATGGTTAAGCTGCAGTTTCGACTGTTGCGCGAAGGCTCGGACACGCTGCATACTTGACGTTTCGTTTGAGTTGCGCATATTATCTTTACGCAACGCATTCGCACCGAAGGAGACGCGGCCAGATGAGCGCGAAGATCCTCGAGTTTCCCGGCAGCACCCAGGCCCAGCCGCCGATCGCCCAGTTCATTCGCATCGGCGAGTCGCATACTAAGATCGCCGAACTGGTCAGCATGGGTCGTTTTCCGGCGCGCCGCGCGGTGCTAAAGGCATCACGGCTCAAATACCAACGGCGCCTGATCGAGTTGTTCCAACAGCACGGCATCGAGACTGTTCTGGACCCTCAGGTGGCAGAGCTGGCATCCCTTCGAAAGTGCTCGGGTCAGGAACGCAACGCGCCGTGGGCACGTCATGCGAATGGTCATCCGCTCGGCCCCGCGCATTTCCAGCGAGGCGCACCCACCGATGTCATTGGTGAGATCGCTCGTACCGCAGTCGCGTTCGGGTTCGACGCCGTGCTTAGTCCTACTCACTTTCTGGGTTCGGACACTTCTGTAAACTGGTTTGATGTCGACCGGGAAGCCTGCGTAGCCCTGCGTGATGCCCTGGACTGTGAAGGCGGAAAGTCGATCGCAATCGATTACCCGGTCATACAGACGCTGAAGCAGCTGCAACGAAGCGAGGTGCGGAGCGACGTGCTTTCTGCCTTCGGCTCACTGCCGGTTGAAAACGCGTGGCTTCGAATCTCCGGCGCAGACGGAACGTTGGGCCCGCAGACGACGCGAGGCCTTCTGACCCTGTTGGGTGGGCTGCACAATATCGGTCGACCTCTTGTTCTGGATTACTTCGGCGGGCCCGCTTCTGTAGCTGCGCTCGCCTTCGGTGTCGCGTCTGGGCGGGCGATCGGAATCGGCGAGATGGAACGTTTCGACGCGACCGACTGGGACAAGCCTCCGGAACCGAAGGCGGAGGACGCGCAAGGCTTCGGACGCACCCCGCGCTATGCCATCGAAGGTCTCGGACGAACCCTCAGCGGACGAGAACTCCAGCTGCTGGCCGAGGCCCGCGGAGGCAAGAAACTTCTCGTCGGTGGACTGCGCGACGTGGCCGACCTCCTCGAGAACGGTCGCGAGATCCACCTCGATCAGGTCAGCCGAGAGACCGGCGATCTCGAGAATGTACCGCTTTTGCGTCGTGATGACTGGTTCCTGACGAAGCCGATGACCCAGATCGTCAGAACATCTCGCCAGGTGGCCGAACTGAAACCTTCACTAGGCCTCGCAGAAACTCTGAAAGTCGATGCCGACCGGCTAATGAAGCGCCTCGGCGACCACGCGCGCGCGATGTCCAAGACGCAGATTGCACTTGAAGCCTTCAGGGACTCGCGGTCAGAAGACGCGCCACGCGCGCGGCCTGCAGGAGCCGTGCGACTGAAGCAAGACGAAAGAAAGCGGGAGCAAAGATGACGGGTACAACTCAGGGGGCCGTCGCAAGGGTTCTGTCCGACATCGCGAATGATGGCGGTCTTAGTGGCGTCGATATCGCGAATGTCGTCGACGTGTCCAAGACGACCGTATCGCGGTGGAAGAGCGGCCACATGCGACCGCAGCCGCGTCATGAACTCATCCTGTCCGACCTTCGCTATGTCGTGGGGCGCCTGCAGGAGTTCTATACGTCGGAAGAAATCCGAACCTGGCTATATGCGCGGCATCCGCAACTCGAAGGACAGCGCGCCATAGATCTCATCCACGACGACCGGACGAGCGAGGTTCTGGCCGTGCTCGAACGTCTCGAGAGCGGGGCCTATCTCTGACGATGGCGCGCCCTACCAAACGCCGCGACAATCGACTGATCGATGCGATCGAGGCCATCCCGCCGACGCCGTTCTCGGGAAACGTCTGGCGGGTCGTCCGCGAGGGTCGCGACCCCCTCGACTGCAGCCGGTCCGGCGGCCGCTGGGACGACGGCAGCTTCGACGTACTCTACACCTCGCTTGAGCGCGAAGGTGCACTCGCCGAGATGTACTTCCATCTCAAGCGCGGCCAGCCCATCTTTCCGACCCGCGTGCGTTACGAACTCTACGAGCTCGATCTAGCTATGGACGCAGCCCTGAAACTCCTGAACCTCGAGGATCTCGCCCGCCTCGGGGTAGCGTCTGAAGGCTATGGGCGGCTTTCCTACCAGGAAAAAGCGGCCGAGTATCCCCGGACGCAGGACATCGCGGAGGTCGCGCATTTCCTCGAGTTCGACGGACTGCTCGTCCCGTCTGCCCGATGGAATTGCATGAACGCAGTGGTGTTCTGCGAACGCAACCCGCCGGATCAACGCGAGGTCTTGGCTTCCCATGGCCTGATTGACTGGGCCGGGTGGGAGAAGACCGCGTCGGGTAACCTGTCGTGACCTTTCGGCACTTTGGTCGGAAGTTATGACCCTAAAGCGAGGATATGCTTTGCTCGATAGTGAAGACTGCGTACTTTGCATCGGCGCAATGAAGGCAAAGCTCACTTTCGTATCGCGGCACTAAGTTGCATGTTTGACTTTGCCCGGCTTCGGATCAAAGCCCATAATTAACTTGCCGGACCTACCGCTCAGAAGCGATCGAGTTCTGCATGCAAGTTGATGAGGTAGGCCTTAGACTAACTTAACGTGCGGTAAGGCAAAAGGAGTGAAGGCGAAGCTTATGTGGGCCGATAATGAAACAGAGCGCGACTTTCTGAACTTCTCTGGTGTCGCAGACACTGTGGCCGAAATAATTGTTCAAGCGCAGGGACGCCCGATTTCGATCGGCGTGTCTGGTGCTTGGGGGATCGGCAAGTCGTCCCTTATAAAGCTGACGCAAGCGTCACTCGCTAACCGGCCCCGGAAGGAACGCGAGCGGGAGTTCATCTTCGTCGAGTTCAATGCTTGGCTCTATCAGGGCTATGACGACGCCCGCGCGGCGTTAATGGACGTGATCGCAGCCAAGCTGCAGGCCGAGGCGGAGAAGCGAGAAACGGCAGTCGACAAGGTCGCTGGCATCCTGAAGAGGATTCGTTGGCTCCGTGGCATGAAGCTCGTTGCAAGCGACGCGGCTGCAGTCGCACTCGGACTGCCGCCCATGGGTCTTATCGGCGGCATGTGGGGCTTGGGCAAGCGCGCCTTGGATGGCGTAGATCAAGCGGAACTGAACGAAGCAAGGCAGACGGCCGGGGAGGCGGCGGAGGCGGCGGGTAGCCTCCTTGCGCCGAAGGCGGACACATCGCCGCCGCGCGAGATCCAAGCTCTGCGCGACAGCTTCGAGGAAGTACTCGAAGAGCTCGGCGTCACTCTGGTGGTCCTGATCGACGATCTGGATCGGTGCCTGCCCTCGACGACGATATCGACGCTCGAGGCGATCCGGCTGTTTCTGTTCCTAAAGCATACGGCGTTCGTCATTGCAGCCGACAATGACATGATCAAACACGCGGTGCGCAAGCACTTCGAGGGCGTACCAGACGATCTGCTGGTCACCAACTACTTCGACAAGTTGATCCAAGTTCCGATCCGCGTTCCCGCCTTGGGAACGCAAGAAGTGAGAGCGTACATGATGCTGCTGTTCGTTGAGAACAGCTCACTCGACGAGGACGTCAAGGAGAAGATTCGGGTGGGTGTCTGCCAACAGCTTCGCCTGACCTGGCAGGGCAAGCGGGTCGACCGCGCCTTCGTCCAGTCGCTCCACGACAAGTTTCCAGACGAACTCGTTGGCAAGCTAGACACGGCCGATCGGCTTGCGCCGCTCATGACCACGGCGTCGGGGATCGTCGGCAACCCGCGGCTGATCAAGCGCTTCCTAAACGCGCTCGCCATCCGTATGACTATCGCCAAGGCGCAAGGCGTCGGCGTCGACGAAGCCGTACTTGCCAAGCTCCTGCTCTTCGAGCGGCTCGGAAACTCCAACGCCTATGCTGAACTGATCGCCGCCGCGAGCGCCAGCGAGACCGGCAAGCCGACCTTCCTTGCCGAGTGGGAGGCGAAGGCGAACGCCGGGGCCGAGCTGAAGCTCGACACGCCGTGGGATGATACCTTTGTTCTGGAATGGCTTACGTTGCCGCCCAGATTGGCGGAAGTCGATCTGCGGGGCGCCCTTTACGTCGGCCGTGAACATATGCCCCTGATCACGCCGGAGGATCGCCTGTCCTCCGAGGCGGCCGATCTGTTAGCCGGTCTCCTAGAACATCCCGACATGGCGGCGGCCTTGAAGGATCGGCTGGCCAAGGTCGCGCGGGCGGAAACCAATGTGATGATGGACCGCCTACTCGATCGGGCGCGTCAAGAGCAAGCCTGGGGCGTGCCGCCGATCCTGGAGGCCTGTCTGACGATCACGGAGGCGGATCCCGCGCAAGGTGCGCGGCTCGCGGCTTTCCTCCGCGACCGCCCTCCGTCTCAGATCGAACCCAACATCGTGCCGAAAATCGGCGATCAGCCTTGGGCGTCCGGAGTGTTTCGGGCGTGGGAAGCGGGCGACATCGCCCGGCCGGTGAAGAACGCCATCAAGAAGCGGAGGGAAAATGGGAACGTCCCAGTCTAGCAAGGGGGCGGGTGCGGGGGTGCCGATGGTGCCCGCTTGGGTAGACGATCCGCCGCCAGAAGCTCCTACTGGCGACCCGCCAGCCCTCAGTGATGAAGCACCGGTGCCGGCGGCTCCGCCGCCGCCCGCGCCTGACCGGCGTTGGATCGGCGTGAGCCGGAGTCTAGGCGAGTACGCCAACACCGGCGACACCGGCGCCATGCGGCGTGGGTTCGCGCACTATGTCCGCACCGGCTATGGCGGATCGGGTATGACCGCGCGCCGTATGGGCGGCACGGCCTCGACCGCAGGGGCGCTGAGCGGAGTGCTGGCCAGCCTCGCTGGCGGGCAACCCGCTGCGCCTGAAAGCCCGGTTGACCCGACGCTGCTGGCAGGCCGTTCGGCGGACGACATCATGGACGCCGTGGTCGAAGCCGTGCGACCGGTGGATGGCACGCAGGACGCGGAAGCGTCGCGAGCCGCCATCCGTGATGCACTGTCCGAGCTTCTCACGCGTTTTCCGGAGGCGGACCTTCTCAACCTCACGCCCGAGGAGCGTGAGTTCGCGATCGAACGCTTCACCGCGCACGATGTGTTTCGGCGGTTCGACTTGGATGTAGGGCAGACGATCCGTGAGAAGGCGCCGAGCGTGGCGACGGGGTTGTCACGGCTGAAACAGGCCCGAGAGTACGTGAAGGAGACCGTCGCTGCGGCGTTCCGGAAACTTCGCGCCGCTGGCCAGACGCTGACAGCCGGCCGCATCACGGCGGTAGTTCGAGCAGCGCTGCTGGAAACCTTCCAGGTTTTCGAGGGGTACGCGGAATGAGACTGGTATGTGCACCCGAAGATCACGCCTTCGCTGAGGACGGCGCGCTCAACGTTGTCCTCTATGGACAGCCGGGTACGGGCGAGGACGGGCGGTCGGCGCGGGGCAGCGTCGGTCAGGCAGCCAAGGCGGACTTTCTTCGAGCGCGTCTGGAGGCGGCTCCTCGGGCGTGGGACTTCCTATCGCTCGCTTTGTCGGTCGTGACCGCGGACCTCGCCGGACAGCGATCGGCGAGCGCGGATGGTTGGACACGCGAGTTCGACCTGACGGTGGCGGTAGCCGACCCGGCCTTCTGGAACGGGCAAGCCGCTGATATCGAGGCTGCGTTGAAATTCCTGTCCACGGATCGCTGGCGGTTAACCTTCATTGGCGGCGGCGTCCAACCAGCGCCGCCGCGCGATCCAGTTCGGCCGGACGAAAACTGCGTAGTGCTGCTATCAGGCGGGATGGACAGTCTGATCGGCGCGATTGATCTAGCGAAGCAAGGGTTGAAGCCGATCGCTGTCAGCAACGTCGTTCGCGGCGACGGCGACAACCAGGCGGCCTTTGCGGCTGCGATCGGCGGCGGCCTTCGACATCTGGCGCTGAACCATAACGCAACCCCGCCGGGGGAGAAGGAGCCTTCGCAACGCGCACGTTCGCTGATCTTCCTCGCTTTTGGTGTTCTGGCGGCAACGTCCCTCGGTACCTATCACGCGGGCGGGGAGGTGCCATTCTACGTATGCGAAAATGGCTTCATAGCGATCAATTCGCCGCTCACTGGCTCACGCCTCGGCAGTCTCAGCACGCGGACCGCCCATCCCGAGTTCCTGAACCGGATCCGCGACGTGCTTGCGGCGGCCGGCCTGCGGGTGAAGATCGTGAATCCGTATGAGCATCGGACCAAGGGCGAGATGCTGAAATCGTGTGGCGACCAAGACCTCCTGAAGGCGTTTGCGGCCCAATCTGTAAGTTGCGGGCGCTACCGGGTCTTCAACTACAAGCATTGCGGGCGCTGCGTACCGTGCCAGGTACGTCGGGCCGCTTTCCTCGCGTGGGGTGAGCAGGACACGACCTTCTACAAGTTCGCTCCGCTGGGAAAGAACGACGCTGAGCACTCGAATTTCGATGACGTGCGGTCGGTCGCGATGGCCGTAATGGAGGTTCGAGATGCGAGCTTGGATGCGTGGCTCGGTTCGGCGCTCGCCTATCCCAAGATGGGCGAGACGGCTCCGTTGCGGGATGTCGTTCGACGTGGCCTCGACGAGTTGGCAGCGCTGCACCGGGCGCACGGGGTGAAATGATCGACTTTCACTGCCATCTCGATCTTTACCCTGATCCGCACGGCGTGGCACGCGTCTGTGTCGAGCGCGGCTTGTACGTCCTGTCCGTCACCACAACTCCGTCCGCGTGGACCGGCACGGTCGCTTTGGCGGACGGGGCGACACGCATCCGGACCGCACTCGGACTACATCCTCAGCTCGCCCATCAGCGCAAGGGCGAGCTCTCTCAGTTCGAGAAACTGATCGGTCAAACCCGTTACGTCGGGGAGATCGGTCTTGATGGAGCACCCGAGTTCAAGCGGCACTGGGAGGACCAGCTGTACGTTTTCACGACTACGCTGGGTATTTGCCAAGCCGTAGGCGGCCGCGTACTCTCGCTTCATAGCCGAAGGGCTGCCACGGCCGTCCTTGACGCGCTGGAGGCAAAACCCGGAGCCGGACTCCCGATCCTACACTGGTTTTCGGGTACGGCTCGCGAACTGGCTAGGGCCGTCGACTTGGGCTGCTGGTTCAGTGTCGGTCCGGGCATGTTGCGTGGCGAGAAAGGGCGAGAGCTCGCGAAGCGCATGCCGCAGGATCGTGTGCTAACGGAGTCGGATGGCCCGTTTGCGCAGATCGACGGCCGCGCTGCTTGGCCATGGGAGGCGGCGCTCGCCATCAAGGACCTCGGGTCGATCTGGGGCATGTCGCATCCGGAAGTCGAGCATCAACTCGCGGCTAACCTCGTCCGTCTCGGAATGCGCGCGCTTTCGTAGGCGTCAGGAAGGGTGGATAGGGGGCTCACGCCCCCTTCTCGAACTTCATGACCGGGATGCCGAGCTTCTTGGCCTTATCGGCGAGGTTCTCCTGGATGCCGTTGCCCGGGAAGACGAGGACGCCCACCGGAAGCACATCCAGCATGGCGTCATTGCGCTTGAAGGGGGCGGCCTTGGCGTGCTTGGACCAGTCGGGCTTGAAGGCCACCTGCGTCACGCCCCGCGCCTCGGCCCATTTGGCGGCGATCAGTTCCGCGCCCTTCGGGCTGCCACCGTGCAGAAGGACCATGTCGGGATGTTTGGTCCGGACCTGATCGAGCTTGCCCCAGATCAGGCGGTGGTCGTTGAAGTCGGTCCCACCGGTGAGGGCGACCTTGGGGCCTGCGGGGAGCATCACCTCGGTTTCCGCGCGGCGCTTGGCGGCGAGGAAATCGCGGCTGTCGATCAGGGCGGCGGTCAGGTGCTGGTGGTTCACCATCGAGCCGGTGCGGGGTCGCCAGGTCGAGCCCGTGTGATGCCAGAACTCGGTGGCGGCGTGATCGCGCATCATGTCCATGCAGTTACGCCGTTCGGTAAGCGTCAGACCCTCGGCCACCAATCGCTCAAGCTCGGTGGATTTCACCTCGGAGCCGTCCTGCTCGCGCTGGAGGCGGCGCTGCCCCTGTTCGTTGTCATCGAGGTTGCGCTCGATCCGGGCGGTGGCGCGGTGGAAGAGATTGACCTGTCCCCAGAGCACTTCTTCGAGGTCGGGTTCCATGCGGGTGTCAGCGAGGCTCGCGACGAGGGCGTCGAAGATGTCGGCGACGGCGACCGCGAGGCGCTGCCCATCCGGCATCGGGCGCGGATCGGGCTCGTCAAAGGGGCGGTAGCCATAGAGCTGCAGCTCGTCGAGCGCATGGGCGGTCTGGGATGCGGTGTGGACGGGTTCATACGCGTCGTCGTGGGTGTGGATCGTCATCGGTTTCTTGCCTCCGGGCCTCTCTCGTCCGCGCGTCATCCCGCGCGGCCTTCATGGGCTGCGAAAGCTGTCACGGGGGACGCCCCTTCACCCCCTTTTGGGGCCGGAACGCATGTGGAGGAGGACGGGGGGCGGCTGATTTGGCTCTCGCGATGCAAAGCGAGGGCTCGTCCCTCGCGGCGGAAATCAGTTGCCCGCCCCGTCCTTGAAGGGGCTGCCCCTTTGACGGCCGCCTGCCCATCTCTTGAAGGCCGCTCGGGGGACGGGTGGATGAGATTGCCCGGGAAGAGGCAAAGCGACGATCCAGAGCCAAGACAGGGATTCGTGACCCCTGCCCCGCACCCCCAGACAGCTCCTTGCGCGATGCAGCTCAGAGCAGCAGGCGATGCCAATCCTCGGGCCCGATCTGCTCTGCCAGATGCTCGCGCAGCGCCTCTGCACCGTTCGCCCGGAGATCATCGTTGAAATCCCCGAGCCGCGGCTCCAACACCCGAACGGCAATCCCGACCTCGGTTGCTCTGGCGCGCAACCTCTCTGCCGCGCGTTGCCCGGCCGGATCGCGGTCGATGGCGATGTAGAGGCGCTGAACCCCCTCCGGCAGCAGGACCGCCCCGAGGTGACCGGACGACAGCGCCGCCCAGACCGGAAGGCCGGGCACCGCCTCGACCAAGGACAGCATGGTCTCGATGCCTTCGCCGACCACGAGGATGTCGTCATGTGGGGTCAGCCTGACGGCATTGCCGAGGAGGTGACCCATAGCACGCCGCTGCGTCTCGACAGCCGCCTTCCCCTGTCCGTCAGGAGCCAGCCAAGTACGATGTACGCCCTGCACGGCCCCTGCCCCATCGGTGACCGCGGCGAGCAGCGCCGGCCTGGGGATGCCGCGGGTCTGGCCCTCATCCCGATGCCAGCACTTCGGGTGGAAGCGAAGGGCGCTCATCATGCCACCCTGGGTGAGGCCACGGGATCGGAGGTAGGTGTCGGCAAGTGTGCCTGCGACCGGCACCGAGGCTGCGAACAGACGCGCCGCCGCCGCTGGCGTGCCACCGGGGATTTTGGCCTTCTTCGGCACCGGTGCATCCGGGAGGACCGGCTGCAGGCGACCAAGGTACGCCCGGGCCTCGGCGAGAAGATCGGGAAAGCGGGAGAACCCTGTTCGCTCACGGATGATGTCCAGAAGATCACCATGCAGTCCGACCGCCGCATCCTGCCATTTACCACGGGCCCCCGGTCCAGACGTTGGCCCGGTCAGCCGCACGAAGAGCGACCGGCCGGGGTTGTTCTGCAGATCGCCAACGATCCAGTAGGACCCTTCCCGCCGTCCGGCAGGAAGGTACGCGCGACACACGCTCTCTGCGTTCTCGGCCAGAGCGCGGATCAGATCTTCGGTCTCGGAATACATGGCTTAGCAACCTCCGCGTGCATGTAGTCCCGTCACAGGACAACGTGCAAGAAGCCGCTCGAGAACGGCGATGCCGCTGGCGTCGGTGGGGCAGAAGAGGCGCAGCTTCCAGCTGATGATCTCCGAGAAGAAGCCATCGGCTTTGAGCCGGTCTTTGGCGGCCTCGGAGAAGCCCGAGAGTTCGATCCGGTTCACGCCCATCACGCGTGAACGGAGCAACTCCATCCCTTCAGCCAACCGCACGACGGTCTTGCCCTCCAGAACGAGGGCATGGACCTGCGCGGCTGTCAGCTGCGGCGCATCAGCGGCCAGCGTGGTCGCGACCCAAGACGGCGAGACGCGGCGGCCGATAATGCGCTGGCCGTCATCAGTCTGCAGACGGTAGACGCGGGTTTCGTCTTGGGGGAGCTGCTTCCAGATCGGCAGCAGCAGCCCCGCCACGATGTGCAGTGTGGCTTCCGAGAACTCGGGCACTTCAGCCAGTTCGGAATTCCATGCGACGGTGAAGGCCGCGCGGTCGGCTTCCAGCCAGTGAGTGTCTTCCATCATCCGGGCTGGGACGGTGTTGGCCTCCGTTGGGCGGATCAGCCGCAAGCGTGCTTCGATGGTGCCATCATCCAGCATCAGGCTGGTGGCAGGCACTTGCACGGCTGCCCGGCCCGAGCGGCTGTTGACCAGTAGCCGAACCTTCGGGTCGTCGAGCCAGTCGAGCGCATCCGCGAGCGCGGTTGGCGTGTTGCGGCGCTTTTCGGCGATGGTGAGGAGCTGGGTTTCTGCGCCGGAACCCGGATGGGTATAGATCACCCGGGCATCGGTGACGCGGAAGCTCTCGGCACGCAGGGTCTCGAGCCCGAGGTCGTAGACCCCGGCGGCGATGGCCCCCTCAATCCGTTGGTCGAGCAGTTCCTCGAAAGCCGCGAAGAGCACGGCCTGCATGTCGATCGTCAGCGCCAACAAGCGATTTAGGAAGGTCGTGATCGGGGGCAGGTCGTCCTTCAGACCGTTGTCATCGGTCAGGCTGAGGCCGGTGGCATCCTCAAAAGCCCCGAGCGAGCAGCCCGCAACATCGCCGCGATAGATGCGGCGATAAAGCTGGCGCAGGGCGTCGCGGGCATAGGGGGACTCGAGGTTGTCCTCAGGCCGGAACAGCCCCTGCCCGCCGGTCTCGCGCTGCCCTCGCGTGATTGCCCCGAGCGTGTCGAGGCGGCGGGCGATGGTAGAGAGGAACCGCTTCTCCGCCTTCACATCCGTGGCCACCGGCCGGAAGAGCGGCGGCTGCGCTTGGTTGGTGCGGTTGGTCCGCCCAAGCCCCTGGATGGCGGCATCGGCCTTCCAGCCGGGTTCCAGAAGGTAGTGGACCCGCAAGCGCTGGTTTTTGGCACCAAGGTCGGCGTGATAGCTGCGCCCCGTGCCGCCGGCGTCCGAGAAGATCAGGATGCGCTTCTGGTCGTCCATGAAGGCGGCGGTTTCCGCGAGGTTGGCAGACCCGGCCCGGCTTTCGACGACAAGGCGGGCGGCAGGACCTTCGCCCTTGCGTACGATGCGGCGCGAGCGGCCCGTCACCTCGGCCACGAGATCTGTGCCGAAGCGCTGGACGATCTGGTCGAGCGCCCCCGGCACGGGCGGCAGTGACGCCAGCCTTTCGATCAGCGTATCGCGCCTGCGGGCGGCTTCGCGGCATTCGACAGGTTGACCATCCCGCACGACGGGCCTCGACGACAGATTGCCCTCGCTGTCGGTGAAGGGCTCGTAGAGCTGCACCGGGAAGGAATGGGCGAGGTAGTCCAGGACATATTCCCGCGGGGTGATGTCGACGCGGATATCGTTCCACTCCTCGGTCGGGATCTCCGACAGCCGCCTTTCCATCAGCGCTTCGCCGGTCGAGACGATCTGGACGACGACGGCATGGCCCGCCGCGAGATCGGCCTCGATGCTGGAAATAAGGGTTGGGGTTTTCATGCTGGTCAGCAGATGGCCGAAGAAGCGCTGCTTGGCGGACTCGAAGGCCGAACGGGCAGCGGACTTGGCCTGGCGGTTCAGCGTGCCGCTGTCGCCCGTGATGTTGGCCGCCTCCATCGCGGCGGCCAGATTGTTGTGGATGACGGCGAACGCCCCGGCATAGGCATCGTAGATGCTGCGTTGCTCAGGGGTCAGCGCATGTTCCAGCATCTCATATTCGACGCCGTCATAGGAGAGCGACCGGGCGGTGTAGAGGCCAAGAGACCGCAGGTCGCGGGCCAACACCTCCATGGCGGCGACGCCGCCGGCCTCGATTGCCTCGACGAATTCCGCGCGCGTCGCGAACGGGAAATCTTCGCCGCCCCAAAGACCGAGGCGCTGCGCGTAAGCGAGGTTGTGGACGGTCGTCGCCCCCGTGGCCGAGACATAAACCACGCGCGCGTTCGGCAGCTTGTGCTGCAGGCGTAGGCCCGCCCTGCCCTGCTGCGACGCCTCGGTATCGCCATGCTCCCCCTTCGATCCGGCGGCATTGGCCATGGCATGGCTTTCATCGAACAGGATCACCCCGTCGAAATCCGCGCCGAGCCAATCGACGATCTGGTCGACGCGGGATTTCTTGGCCCCGCGTTCTTCCGAGCGGAGCGTTGCGTAGGTGGTGAACAGGATGCCCTCGCTGAGCGGGATGTCGCGGCCCTGCGCGAAACGCGACAGGGGCGTGACCAGCAGTCGCTCCTGGCCGAGCGCGGACCAGTCGCGCTGCGCATCCTCGAGGAGCTTGTCGCTCTTCGAAATCCAGAGCGCCTTGCGTCGGCCTTGGGCCCAGTTGTCGAGCAGGATCCCGGCCGACTGGCGGCCCTTGCCCGCCCCCGTGCCATCACCAAGGAAGAAGCCACGGCGGAAGCGCACGGCGTCCGCGGCATCCTCGGGCGCGGCGGAAACCATGTCGCCGGTTTCATCGACGGTCCAAGATCCCGCGAGATACGCGCCATGCGCCTCGCCCGCGTAGATCACGGTCTCAAGCTGCGCGTCGGACAGCAGGCCGTCGCGCAGAACGGCGGCAGGGAGTCTCGGGCGGTAGGTGGGTTTCGGGGGCGCGACCGAGGCCATTGCGGCTGATTGCACCAACTTGGTCGGGTGCGGGGGAGCACCCGGGATGTCGATCGCCTGCAGGCGGAAGGTCTCGTAGATCGCATCCGACAGGCGGGCAGAGCCGAGATCGTCCACCGTCTCGCGCGGGGTGTAGCCGAGGTCTTCGGCATCCGGCGTGGTGACATGCACATCCATCTTGGCCGCTGCCGTCAAACGCAAGGTTCGAGCGGCAGGGCCGGACGCACGGGGAGGAAGTCCCCGGAAAGGGGAAGCGGGCTGCGATTGAGCGACGGCACCCGCATCCATCTCGAGGCGCGGCGGCACCTCTGCTACGATCCGGGCGAGGAGCTGCGGCGCATCGACGGACATCGGCCGAGCCAGATCGGCGGTGACGCCACCCCGTTCCCCGCCACGGCACTTGTCGAAGACCGAAATTCGCGTCTCGAAGCTGGTGCCGTGCTTGGCGAAAGCTGAGCCCGACACAGCACCGGTGAACACCAGATGGGCCGTCTCGGTCAGGCGGGCGAAGGTTTCCGCCCAGGCAGGTGCGTCCGGCGCGAAACCGGCCCCGGTGATAGCCACCAGACGCCCGCCGGGGGACAGCCGCGCAAGCGCCGAACGGAGGTGACGCGCTGTCACCTCGGTCGTCCGGCCATCGACATTCGCCACAACCGAAAACGGCGGGTTCATCAGGATGACGCTCGGGCGAATGCCCGCGTCGAGATGATCGTCGATCTGCGCGGCGTCGAAGGTAGTGACGGGGCGCCCCGGAAAAAGGAGGCGCAGAAGATCAGCACGGGTGTCTGCCAACTCGTTCAGCGCAAGGCTGCCGCCTGCGATTTCAGCGAGGATCGCGAGAAGCCCGGTCCCGGCCGAAGGCTCGAGGACCAGGTCGCACGGCGTGATCTGCGCCGCCGCCATTGCAGCGAGTCCCATAGGCAGCGGCGTCGAGAATTGCTGGAAGCGCTCCATTTCCTCCGAGCGCCGGGTGTGCGTCGGCAAGAGACCCGCCACCTTGGCGAGGATCGGCAGCAGGGCAGCGGGCGATCCAGCCCGGCCCAGAAGCGCGCGGCCGAATTTCCGCAGGAAGAGGACCAGCGCCACCTCGCCCGCCTCATAAGCGAGCTTCCAGTCCCAGGCGCCATCGGCATCGGAGCCGCCAAAGGCGCGCTCCATCTCCAGCCGCAGACGCAGCGCGTCGATCTGGAAGCCTTGGGCGAGATCGGGCTGCAGAGCCTCGGCCACGGCGAGGATCGCGGGCGCGGGATCACAAGACAGGACAGGAACGGGAGACGCAACGGGTGCGAGATAGGTCATCGGGAAACTCCGGAATGAGGGACAGGATCAGCCCCGGACGCCCTCTCTCGGGCACCCTCAGGCCTGATCTTCCCCCGCCCCTCTCTCCCTCTCGAACCGAGGCATTCCGGTTGCTTGGCTTGATTTTGTTCCCGTTATGTTCTATATTGAGGGTCAAGCCAGCAAGGGAGTTTCCCGATGGACAGCACCACGCATGCCCTACCCGCAACACCCAAGCAGATCGCCTACGCGCGCTCGCTCGCCCTGCGCAATCAGACCCTCTTGCCCTGGGAGGTCCAGCAGGATCGCCGGTCGCTGAGCGCCTGGATCGAGGCGCAGGCCCAGCTGAAGCCGGTATCCGAAATGGACCGGCTGCCTACGTCAAAGCAGGTGGCCTTCGCGGAGAAACTCGCCCGGATCAAACGGCGCGCCGTCCCGGACGAATGCTTCCGCGACAAGGGGCTGATGTCGAAGTGGATCGACGGGAACAGGTGAAACCCGGTTGAAACGGGGCTTTATTGCTTTGTTGAGGCCCATCGACTACATTGCGTGGGTAGTTACCGCACAGAGATGATGCAATGGCCTCGGTCACAGCGAAAGTGATGTCGACAGTCAGCGCGCCCTACGGCGTGCTGGTGACGGCTGCCCAGCTGGCCGAAAAGATTGCCGACATCAAGAGCGCCGAGTCCTGCGATTGCAGCGTGTTCGCCTTCCTGTCTGAAGTGTCACCCAAACTGCAGCAGTCGTTTATCGACGAGATGGGTGTCAGCAAGGACGCGGTCACCGTGGTCGCAAAGAAATTCTCCGAGCTCGCCGGATACAAGCTCCCGCTCGCGATCTGAATGAACGTCCCTCAGCCAAGCCGCTGGCCGGAGCTTTTTGACGTGGCTATGGCGATCGTTGACCAAGCCAACGGTCACGGTATCGGAATGTCGAACTGGAGCTTTGGGGGCGGAACGGCTCTCATGCTCCAGATCAAGCACCGCGAAAGCCACGACATCGACCTCTTCATCGACGATGCCCAGTACCTCCCGTATTTGAACCCTGAGACGCAGGGATACGATCTGGCGCTCGCACCGAGCGACTATGAAACCGATGGGACACGCGCCCTGAAGATCGTGTTCAACGGCGTCGGCGAGATCGACTTCATCTGCTGCGACCCAGTCACCGAAGAACCCTATGTCGTTTCCGAAATCCGCGGGCGACGCGTTAAACTCGAGACGCCAGCCGAAATCCTGGCCAAGAAGGTGGTCTTCCGCGGTTCACACCTCCAGCCCCGGGACATGTTCGATATTGCGGCCGTCGTCGAATCTGTTGGGGCCAACTATGTCGTCGAGGCTTGCTCCAGATTTCCTGTTGCCTGCCGAGAAGCACTCGCCGTGACCGAGAAAATGAACCCTGCGCTGGTTGATGCCGTCACGAGCAAGCTGCTGGTGTCAGAGGATTTTCTGATTCTTCAAGGCCGGGCACAGAAGGTGACGAAGGAAATTCTGGCTGCAGCGATCGCGCGAGCAGGTTGAACGGTCGCAGATGCCCGATCAAGCCGATCGGCTGCGACGCAAAGAGCATCCCGATGGTCTGCGGCGCTATGGCGCAGGAATGCCTCAGCCATGGACCATCTCCCCAACCAATCGTGCCAGCCAAGTCGGGAACTGCGGCGCAGCAGACACGAGTTCTGTCTTTGCCGCCTCCGTGAGCTTGGATCGCAGGATTTGCAGGGCCTTGGGAGCCTCATCCGGTCCAAGCCATGCCAGAGCGCGGACGGCCTGGCCCGAGGTCTTGTTCCCAAGCGCCAACTGCCAGCGCGGCGCATGACGCAGTTCGACTGCCTGCCGGCCAAGGTTCAGCACACGGCTTCGTCCCGAGGTGAGGTAAACCGTCTTGACCGGCACCTGCGTGGTCAGGCCCAAAGCGTTTGCCGCGGCAGCACCGCTCGGCACGATCGTCTCGCCCCGCTGCACAGCGAGCGCTTCAATCGCCTGTTCAGCCGACGGACTGCGCGGACCAAAGCGTGTCTGGACCGGGCGCATGTAGATGCCGCGTCCCGCACGGATCAACTCGCCGCGCGCGGCCAGACGCGACAGCGTCTGATCGACCGCAGCGCGCGAGCCAAGGTGCAAGAGCCCCTTCGCTGCCAAGGGCACCCCCTCCGGCAACGTCGTCGCGACATTCATAATGCTCTCGGCCATGCGCTCCATGATCGCTCCTTTGTCAGAAACATACACGGTTTTCTGACAGTATTCAACCGTGCCGTCTCACCCGAAGCGGCGCCCTCCTTCGGTGAAGGTGTACTCGTTGACGATGATCCCCTCCTCGATGGCCTCGTCCGATGTCAGGTGGTCGTATTCAGCCTGAAGCTGGCGGTAGAGCCAGCGGGCCAGATCACGCAGCGCCTCGGTCACGATCTCCTCCGCGTCTTCAGTCGGCGGCTGCCAGGTCGGACTGTCCCGCGTGACGTCAACGGCCATGGTGTATTCGTGGTAGTAGCGGCCGCGGTGGCTGACCTCCGCAGCGAGCTGGTAGAAGTTACGTCGCTGGATGGCCTGCAGGCGGTCGGCGACGCCATGCAGTGTCGCGTCCGTGGGCGCGTAGTCCCGGATGCGCGCTGCCGCGCCCTTGGCGTGGGACCAGTAGCCTTCGAAGCAGGCCCCATCGCCTTGGCTCCAGAACCCGGAGAACCAGATGCAGGGTTTGGCCCGCGTCCCGCCGCCCATCAGGCGCGCGGGCGTGGTCTTCAGGCGGATGCCGAGGATGTCACAGACCCTCTCGAAATCCTCATGGACCGCGTCCCACCAATCATCGTGGGGCCCAAGCTCGCGATACCAGCTGCGCGCCTTTTCCTTGGCGGCATCCGAGAGTTCGGGGAACTGGTAGACGGTGGTGCAGATCACCTCAGATGCCGTAATGGGGTGGCTGCCCGGGGCTGAAGCGGATCCAGAACTTTTCCCGCTGGGAAATTCGGGCGCTTCGTTGCTTGATTCAGGCTGCCTGTCATTGGGATCAAGAGGGGAGTGATCTATGGGTGTTTTCGTTGGCATTGACGTATCTCTCGAAAGTTCTGCGGTTTGCGCCGTGGACGAACACGGCAAGCTTGTGAAGGAAACGAAAGTCGCGAGTGACCCCGGGGCATTGAACGCCTGCATCAGGAATATGCCGGGAGTGGTAGAAGCGATCGGTATCGAAGCCGGACCCTTGTCCCAGTGGCTTCATAAATCTTTGACCGACCTTGGACTGCCGGTGGTGCTGATGGAGACCCGGCAAGTAAAAGCCGCCTTGAAAGCTGCGCCGGTAAAGACCGATCGCCGCGATGCTGCTGGCCTGGCCCGCTTGCTGCAGATGGGTTGGTTCCGGCCAGTCCATTGCAAGTCGCTTTCCGCGCAGGAGCTTAGGGTGCTTCTCGGTGCACGCCGATCCGTGCAAGACGCCGCTATCAACATCGAGATGTCTATTCGGGGCATGCTGCGCAATTTCGGACTTCGACTTGGTCGGATTGGCAAAGTCAGCTTTGAAGACCGTGTTCGCGAATTGACCGATGGCAACAAGCTCATCCAGCTTTCAATCGAACCGATGCTCAGGGCTCGAGCTGCGTTGCGCAGCGAGCTTGTGCGCCTTGAACGCCTGGCACGAGACATCACCCGCGAGGATCCAGTTTGTCGCTTGATGATGACGATGCCCGGAATTGGTCCGGTCGTCGCATTGACCGTCCGCTCAACCATCGATGACCCCGGCAGGTTTCGGCGGTCGAAAGATGTTGGCCCATCAATTGGATTGACACCTCGTCGCTACCAATCCGGAGAGACGGATATCATCGGCGGTGTCACCAAAGCTGGCGATCTGGATATGCGGACCGCCCTGTATCAAGCTGCCACCGTGGTGATCCATCGCTCGAAAAAGCCGACTTGGTTGCGCGCATGGGCGGAGCGGGTTGTTCGTCGGCGTGGCGTTAAGCGGGCCGCGGTCGCTCTGGCCCGCAGGATGGGTGTGATTCTGCATCGCATGTGGGTCGACAACACCGAATTCCAGGCTGCCAGGATGGCTTAAAGCCAGCCAAGTTGCCGCGACTGAAAACAACGAACTGGCCGACCTGAAAACCGGCCATCGAGGTCCTCACCAGGACGCGGTTTCCGACGACGCCGCCCGATGCCTTGTAGCCGAAGCTTCTGCTCCGAGCACGTATCTCAGATAGGCGCGCGGAGACCGCTTTGAACCAGCATCAAGTTGGCGACCACTGCGTCGACCACGGACAGAAGCGCGAACCGGTGTAGGATCACAATCGATGGAACGGTATCGAAAGCGCCAGAGGGGGTGACCGCCAGGACTTATCCGTTCCGCCTAGCCATGCCCTCGAAGCGCTCAGCCTCGAGGGGGCCTTTTGTTGAATATTACCCATTGACTGCACTGGCCCCATTACAGAAGGCATCGACG
>Ga0208243_1000547_pt1 | contig 19888 bp, 14 predicted proteins | sample Subbio2Aug_QV12A_FD_184826 | JGI IMG/M metagenome (GOLD analysis project Ga0208243, IMG submission 184826) | Serpentinite rock and fluid subsurface biosphere microbial communities from McLaughlin Reserve, California, USA - CR12Aug_QV12A (SPAdes) | ecosystem: Environmental > Terrestrial > Deep... | reverse complement strand
TGATGAGTGCGGGTATCAGTAATGAGTTGTTCGCCGACTCAAGAATACAATTATCACAACATGATCGTTTTCTGATGGAAGAGTTGGGTAGCATCAGTCATATCACTTATCAAAAATTTAAAACACATCCGTTATTCCTTTCATACCTGCAACAATTCAGTCCATTAAACTATTACAGTAAAAGTAATATCGCCAGTAGACCTGCCAAAAGAGGTAGTGGCGGAGCTTTACGTTTTGAAGATTTACGTGCGATTCCTTTTGTAGGCAGTTGGAGTCAGCTGAAACAAAATGTACCGGGATTTTTTGGTGTAGGTACTGCATTAAAGACCATGAAAGAAAAAGGTTTGTGGGATGATGTAAAAGCCATGTTCAGAAATGTCTTATTCTTCCGCACGTTGATTGATAACAGTATGATGAGTATGCTCAAATCATTTTTTCCATTAACGGAATACATCAAAGAAGATCCCGAGTTTGGTGCGGTATGGCAAATGGTGAAAGACGAGTTTGATCTCACCTGCAATATGGTGCTGGAATTAGCGGAAGCAACTCAACTCATGGATGATGATCAACCCGGACGAGCATCGATTCAAATGCGTGATAAAATTGTGTTACCACTGCTCACCATACAACAATATGCACTCTATCAAATCAGAAACCATACCGGTGATGGCCCTGAGAAAGAAGTCTATGAAAAGTTAATTACCCGAAGTATGTTCGGCATCATCAATGCCGGCAGAAACTCAGCCTAGTGGAATAATGAATGTCGAATATCCAATTTCGAAGTTGGACATTGAATATTCGACGTTCATTATTGATCATTCTCCTCCGTCTTTCCAGTTCCAGAGATGTAAGCAAGCATAGGTTCTGTATGGACTCCAGATAGCTGATATCTTGAGCATTCTTGTTTTCATTTTCTTTTTATCGGCTGCATTGATCTTGTACAGCTTACACATCGCCTGTTGAATACCCAGATCATCTACTGCAAATACATCTTCCCTACCCAAGGTGAACATCAAAAGCATCTCAACTGTCCATTTACCTACTCCTTTAATACTGGTAAGTAGTTCAATGATAGATTCATTATCCATCTGTAAAAGCTTTTTATCCGTGATCTTGTGTTCAATACAAAATCGCGCTACATTCTGTACATAACTCACTTTGGCATTGCTTAAACCAATGGCACGTAGCTTTTCAAAAGGAGTATCCAATACCTGCTGGGGTTTGGGTTCTTTACCATTGTATAATGCTAAAAAGCGATGAAAGATTACTTTGGCAACTTTGGTACTCAATTGTTGACTCATGATACTTGCCATCAATCGAAGTGGGATATTTTTATGGAGTTTGAGTGTATGAGTATCCTCTTTTAAAATAGTCGCCAGTTTTGGATCTTTTTGGAGATGTTTGATGTATTCCATATCACCAAGTTAGAGAAACGGTTTCAACTTGAAAACTTACCTTGCAAAGAATTATGAAAAGGCATCTTCAATTGACTGCAGATGGTTCTCATACCATTCAAATAGATGAGCTCAATGTTACTTATCATAGTAAACATGGAGCCATACAAGAAAGTCAGCATGTTTTCATAGATGCAGGTATCAGTTACCTACATCAGACTAAAGGGCTCAAAGAATATCAAATTCTGGAGATGGGTTTTGGTACCGGACTCAATGCATTACTCACTTCTATTTTCGCTGATCGAATGGGTATACATGTCAGCTATCACAGCATTGAAGCTTTCCCTTTAACTGCTGATGAGATAAGTGTACTCAACTATGGAACCCAGTTGCAACAAAAATCCATTTTTTCACAAATGCATGCAGCAACATGGAATACGGTCATGCCCATTCATTCAAAATTTGAATTGTACAAACATCATTGTAAGTTGAACACTTTTGTAACACAAGAGCGATTTAATATCATTTATTACGATGCATTTGCCCCTACTGCACAACCTGAATTATGGACGGTTGAAGTTTTTGAAAAATTATACGACTTGCTAAAACCGGAGGGAATACTGGTCACCTATTGCAGTAAAGGAGTAGTAAGAAGAGCCATGGAAGCTGCAGGCTTCAGGGTCACCAAACTACAAGGTCCGCCCGGAAAAAGAGAAATGGTAAGGGCTTTCAGAGACCATTAATTTTCAGTAGCTTTCTGAAAATTATCCGCATGAGAAAGCTTCTTTTTTCTCTTTTATTTTTTCAGCTCACATTTTCATTTGCTCAGAACAAAGACGAGCAAATCATCCGAAATATGCTTGATCGCCAAACCAAAGACTGGAATCGTGGAGATATTCCCGCATTCATGAAAGGTTATTGGGAAAGTGATAGCCTGATGTTCATCGGGAAAAATGGTGTTACCTATGGTTATCAAACCACGTTGAACAATTACAAAAAGAATTATCCGGATACCACTGCCATGGGACAGTTACAATTTCAAATTCTACAAGTAAAGCCTTTGGGAAATGATCACTACTTTGTACTCGGGAAATGGATGTTAAAGAGAACCATTGGAGACTTGAGCGGACATTACACATTGTTATTCAAAAAGATCAAAGGTGAATGGGTGATTGTAGCTGATCACAGTAGTTGAGTGTAATATTTCATGCAGATTTTCTACTAACAATAAAAATCAAAGAAATGGTAGCAATTATTTTAGGGGTGATTATTCTGATTGTAGGTATCGTCCTCAAAAGTCAGGAAAGAGAAGAGTTACGTAAACTCGCAGCGGGTATTCGAATATTAGCTTTGATCATCATCATCGTTGGTTTCCTCACTGCTTGTATCAAACAAATAGATGCAGGTCAGATTGGTGTGAAAAGCTTATTCGGTAAAGTATCTGATGATGTACTCACCAGTGGTTTGAATATGGTGAATCCATTAGTAGATGTAAAAACAGTGGATATTAAAACACAGAACTATACCATGAGTGGTGTTCATGATGAAAGTACTAACAGCACTTCTGGAGATGATGCCATTAAAGTATTAACGGCTGATGGATTGGAAGTAGTCATAGATCTTACAGTCTTATATCGGGTAATTGGTACAGAAGCTCCACGTATTGTAAGAGAAACCGGACTTGATTATAAAGATAAAATTGTGCGTCCGCTTACCCGTACTAAAATTCGAGACAATGCAGTTTATTTTACAGCTATTGAATTATACTCTAACAGAAGAGATGATTTTCAAAACCGTATTTTCAAAAGCATTGAAACCGATTTCAAGAAAAGGGGATTGATACTGGAACAATTGTTAGTAAGAAATATCACTTTACCTACCAATGTAAAAACCTCTATTGAAGAAAAAATAAAAGCAGAACAGGAAGCGCAGAAAATGGAGTTCGTGTTGCAAAAGGAAAAACAAGAAGCAGAAAGAAAGCGCGTAGAAGCCCAGGGTATTGCTGATTATCAGCGCATCATGAGTAGTGGATTAACCGACAAACAATTGCAGTACGAGCAAATTCAGGTACTCAAAGGATTGGTTACCTCCCCTAACTCAAAAGTGATTGTAATGGGTAAGGGAAATACCCCTGTGATTCTGGATACAAAAGATCAGAAAAATTAAGCGGCTGTTTTTTGAGCGATGACTGCATAACGCACCATCAATCTGCGAAATAAAAGATGTCCAAAGAAAACGCCAATGACTGATGATAGGATATCTAGGTAATCAAAGGTTCTTCCGAAAACAGGAATCAGTTGCAGGTATTCATTGATGACTACCAGTAACAAACCAAAGCAGCAGGTAATATTCAGGTCTCGATCATTCTCAAGCCTGAAAAAGCGTTGAAAGAACCAACATGCCCCGAATGGCAGCAGAAAAGAGCCGATCAAATTAGGAGCCAGTCCAATCAACGGTTTGAAAGCCGGATCAATATGTATGAAGGGACGGACCACAAATTTGATCGTCCAGATCACCAGTGTACCGATGATCATGATCTGTTTGGATATTCTTTTTAAGGGCATTCCGTTCGGTTTCTATGATGAAAATAAGAAAATAGCGATGTAATTCACTACATCGCTATTTTTTATGTAACGGATGAATCCAATAAAAGTTACTCTTCGAAATTCAATGGCTTACTCCAAAGACGAATAATATACCACAAATAAGCAGTGAGACTAGCAACAAAAAAGCAGTAAAAAAGAACATTTCCTAACTTGATTTTCTCATGTATAAATGCATAATCATACATGATTCCAAAAGTAGAATTGAGGGCCAGCCATAAAAGACCCAGTGAAAGGGTATTCACGATTCTCAGTAGATATTTTCTTACGGCAGGTTCCAAAATGTATCTTTTGTAAACTAACTACAACTGCAGTACCCGATTGTTCTACGTAATCTAAATTTTTTCGCGAAAGCATCCCATTAATCCATACTCTGGTTGCTGGCAGCAGCAATCTTCAATAACCGATCGAATTGTGCCGGTGTAAGGTCATTATAAAAATAGTAAATAGGGTTCACCGGATTTCCATAACGATGTACTTCATAATGACAATGTGGACCGGAGCTTTTTCCCGTATTCCCAACATACCCAATTACTTCTCCTCGTTTTACTCTTTGTCCAACCCTTGCTTTGATGCGGTACATATGTCCATATAAAGTTTCATAACTATTCCCATGATTGATCACCACCCGATTACCAAATCCACCGGTATTAAATCCTGCATCGCTTACTACCCCATCTGCTGTGGCATAAATAGGTGTACCATGTGGGGCTGTAAAATCCATTCCTAAATGTGCTCTTCTATCTTTATAAATGGGATCTATACGATACCCATAACCGGATGCAATACGCGTAAGGTTTTTATTACTGATGGGTTGAATAGCCGGAATCGATGCCAGGAATTTCTCCTTATTCTTAACCATCTGCGTGATCTCATCAAATGATTGCTGCTGATAAGCCATTCGAAGCGATAGGTTATTCAGTTGTACTGTCATGTTTTTGATCAGCTCAGTAGAGCCCATAGCTTGTAACAATTGAATTTCTTTGCGCTTCTCCATTTCACGAATACGGGCACTATCCGGAATAGGCTTGGATTCAAAAATGGAGCGATACACTTCATTATCCCGATTGGCCAATTCATCCATTTGAAGGGTCAATTGCTTCAGCCTTTCTTCCAATACACCATAATTCTGCTTTAGGTCTTCATTCTGCTGGCGCAGGAGTTTTTCTTTCGGAGAATCAATATAACGGAAGGCGATGGCAAAAATGATCATCCCGGTTACAATAGAAGCGGCAATAAAACCAAATAATTGCAATAACCTAACCCTGAGCGGGGTTTCCAGCTTCTCATACCGGAGTGTATGGGTATTGTAATAATATTTGATCTTCTTCATATCCTGGGGGGTGCCGCTATGAACGGCATCAAAAACGCTTGTTTTGGGTATTTTTTGCTCTGGTTGAAGGTAAAGCCTTGAAATCTTACCGCTTTCCAAGAAAGGTCAATTCCTTACCTTTGATGCCCTTTAAAAGCGCTCAAAGATAGCTTCTGAGCAACTAAAATACAGTTTTTAAAATATATACCCAGATGATGACCAGCGCCGAGATCAGAAAGAAGTTTCTGGATTTTTTTGCCTCCAAGCAACACCAGATCGTGCCTTCAGCGCCGATTGTGGTAAAAAATGACCCTACCCTCTTATTTACCAATGCAGGGATGAACCAGTTCAAAGATTATTTTCTGGGCAATAAACAAGCAGCTTCTCCAAGAATTGCAGATACACAAAAATGTTTGCGTGTAAGTGGTAAACACAATGATCTGGAAGAAGTAGGCGTAGATACCTATCACCATACCATGTTCGAAATGCTAGGCAACTGGAGCTTTGGCGATCCTGCCCGTCCGGCAGGCGGGTACTTTAAAGCAGAAGCCATTGCCTGGAGTTGGGAATTATTGACAGAGGTATACAAATTAGATAAAGACCGTTTGTATGTCACCATATTTGAAGGCGATGAGAAAGAAGGCATTCCACGTGATGAAGAAGCTTTTCAAGAATGGAAAAAAGTGATTCCGGAAGACCGAATTCTACTCGGAAATAAAAAAGATAATTTTTGGGAAATGGGTGATACAGGTCCGTGTGGACCTTGTACTGAAATCCATGTAGATTGCAGAACAGCAGCAGAAAGAAAAGCAGTAGATGGAAAAACATTGGTGAACAACGACCATCCTCAAGTGATTGAAATCTGGAACAATGTATTCATCCAATTCAACCGCTTAAAAGATGGAAGTCTGGAATCATTACCTGCCAAGCATGTGGATACCGGAATGGGTTTTGAAAGATTGGTACGTGTGATTCAAGGAAAGCAGAGTAATTATGATACAGATGTATTTACAGGAACCATTGCTGCAGTAGAGAACATCACCGGAAAAAAATATGATTATAGCGATAGTAAAGAAGCAGTCGCTTTTCGTGTATTGGCGGATCATATACGTGCCATCTCATTTACCATTGCGGATGGACAACTTCCCTCGAATACCGGAGCGGGATATGTGATCAGAAGAATTTTAAGAAGAGCTGTGCGTTATTATTATTCTTATCTGGATTATAAACAACCTTTATTACACCAGCTGGTTCCGGTAATTGCTCAACAGTTTACAACTGTGTTTCCGGAACTGCAGCAGCAACTGGATTTTGTTAGTAAGGTAGTGAAAGAAGAAGAAGATGCATTCCTCCGCACATTGGATAAAGGGTTGAAGCGAATTGACGATATCATTCATTCCGCAAATAATAAAACAATTCAGGGTAAAGCCGCTTTTGAATTGTTTGACACTTACGGTTTCCCATTGGATCTGACGAGATTGATCGCTACAGAAAATGATCTGACTGTTGATGAAAAAGGATTTGAAGCAGAGATGCAACAACAGAAAAATAGAAGTCGTGCCGCAACTGCTGTAGATACAGAAGACTGGATCACTTTAAAAGAAACTACCAACAATAGTTTTGTAGGATACTCCACATTAGAAACGAATACCCTCGTTACACGATACAGAAAAGTAAAAGCCAAAGGAAAAGAAGCCTATCAACTGGTATTGGAAAGCACTCCTTTTTATGCAGAAAGCGGTGGACAAACAGGAGATCAAGGCACACTTGATTTTAATGGTGAATCGATTCCGGTAATAGATACCAAGAAAGAGAATAATTTGATCATTCATTTCTGTGAGCAATTACCTGCTGGTATAGATGCTCCTGTAATTGCGAAAGTGGATGCAAGCAGAAGACAATCTACTGCCATTCATCATAGTGCTACGCATTTATTACATGCGGCACTCAGACAGGTATTGGGAGCCCATGTAGCACAGAAAGGAAGTTTGGTCAATGATACACAACTGCGTTTTGACTTCTCACACTTTGCTAAAGTAACAGACGAGGAAATCAATCAAATTGAAAAAATCGTTAACCAAAAAATCAGACAAAATATTCCTGTGGTCATTAAAGAAATGGCTAAAGATGATGCTGTACAATTAGGAGCGATGGCATTGTTTGGTGAGAAGTATGGCGATGTAGTAAGAGTAGTCATCATTGACCCCACCTATTCTATTGAATTGTGTGGTGGTACACATGTTGGGGCTACGGGAGAATTGGGTATGTTCAAAATCAAATCAGAATCAGCTGTAGCTGCGGGGGTGAGACGTATTGAAGCATTGAGTGGTGCTACTGCAGAAGCTTATATCGATGAACAGCTTAATCAGTTAACAGCGGTGCGTGAAGCACTGAAAAATCCGAAAGAGATCATCAAATCGGTAGAGAATCTATTTGTAGAGAATAATGAATTAAAAAAGAAAGTTGAAAGTCTAGAAGCCAAGCAAATTCAAATTCTCAAGCAAGAATTATTGAGCAAAGCAGAAACCATCAATGGTGTAGCCTTTATTGGTTCAGTAACAGAGCTGAGTAGTGCCGATGCACTCAAGAAACTCTGTTTTGAGCTAAAAAATAATCTTACCACTTATCTGGTGGTATTGGCAGCAAATACAGATGGAAAAGCCAATGTAGCAGTAATGGTATCAGAAGATCTGGTTAACCAAAAAGGACTCGAAGCCCCCAAAATCATCAAAGAACATATTGCAGGTCTGATCAAAGGCGGCGGCGGCGGACAAAAAACCCTGGCCACTGCCGGCGGACAAGATGCCAGTAATCTGGTACAGGTGGTGGAGAAGGTGAAATCGCTGCTTTAGAAGTCCATGGTTGATAGTCCATAGTCCATGGCAGGACATCGGTTTTCCCATGGACTATGGACCATGAACCATCAACCATACGCCAACCCATTAACCTTATTTAACATTTCCGAAGCCCTTCGTAAATAAAATTTTACTGTACATTTGACTACCAAACATTTCGTACACTAAAATTTTATGATTATGTATTGTAAATGGATCGCCGCATTATTACTCACCGCAGGAATGACTGCATCGGCACAAACCACAGATAAAAAGCAGCGTGAAGAAGAGGTAAAGGAAAAAAGACAAAAAACAACCATTGTTGTTGATGGTGACAGGGTTATTATCAATGGAAAGGATGTAAAAGATATGTCTCCGGAAGAAAAAGAAAAACTGGGCGATATGAGATTAAGAATAGCCCCTTCCTTACGCATAAGAAGTCCACGAAATACTGATGGATTCTTTGACCTGGATGAAATAAGGATCAAGAAACCGGAAGGAACTCCCCGTGCTTTCTTGGGTGTGATGAGCGAAAAAAATGAAAAAGGGGCTAAAATCACTTCTGTTACCAAAGAAAGTGCTGCTGCCAAGGCCGGACTTCAGAAAGACGATATCATTACCAAAGTGAATGATGCCACCATCACAGACAGTGAAGATCTGTTTGAAACCATCCGCAAATTCAAGCCTGAAGATAAAGTGACTGTTTCTTACTTACGTGATGGTCAATTGAAAACAACCACAGCAGTGCTTGGTAAGACCATGGAGATGGGTTTCGATTTTAATTTTGATGATCGGATTGGTCGTGGCTTTAACTTCAACATGCCTGAATTAAGAGGTCTGGAAAATTTTAGCTGGAATTACTCGCGTAAACCCAGATTGGGCATTGAAATTCAGGATACCGAGGACAGTAAAGGGGTAAAAGTAATAGAGGTTGAAGATGAAACGCCAGCCCAAAAAGCAGGTATTCAGGAAAATGACATTATCACCAATATCAACGGCAAACCAGTAAACTCAGTAGATGAAATCAAAGCTGCACTGAAAGAACTGAAAGAGGGCGATTTGATCAAAGCAAGTATCATTCGTTCCGGAAAAACACAAACACTGGAAATTAAAATTCCGAAAAAGTTAAAAACAGCAGATCTCTGAACCATTGGAGCAAAGCTGATGTTATAAATATTCTCATGTGCATTATAAGGCCGCGTCACCTTGCGTTTGTAAGGATTGGCGCGGTTTTTTTATTTGTATATTTAATAAAACCCAGATTATGAGATTTCTTACATTGATTGCTTTTGTCTGCCTAACCCTCCAAAATTTCGCTCAGGTATATCGAGCTAAAGAGCCCCTGGTCCATACCTATTCCATTGTTGCTAGAGATGAGCAATCCGGAGAAATGGCAGTGGGTGTACAAAGCCATTGGTTTAGTGTAGGTACTTCTGTTCCTTGGGCAGAAGCAGGTGTAGGAGCTGTAGCTACTCAATCGTTTGTAGATAAATCTTATGGCCCTAAAGCATTGGCTTTATTAAAAACGGGATTATCTGCACAGCAGGTGCTTGACAAACTAGTGGCTGATGATCCGGGCAGAGATGTTAGACAAGTGTCAATTATTGATAGTAAAGGAAATGTGGCCACACATACCGGTAAAAATTGTATACAGGTAGCTAGTCATATCAAAGGAAGCAACTACAGTGTACAAAGTAATATGATGCTAGGTGATCAAGTAGATGAATATATGTCTGAGGCATTTGAAAAAAGTAAAGGCAAACCATTGGCAGAAAGGGTATTATTGGCATTGGAAGCCGCACAAAAAGCGGGAGGTGATATTCGCGGTATGCAGGCTGCTGCGATTATTGTTGTTCCGGGAAAGATCACCGAAGCCTGGAATAATAAAACAGTGGATATCCGTGTAGATGATGCTCCGGAACCATTAAAGGAATTACGCCGCATTTATACTGTACATCTTGCATATCAACACATGAATGACGGAGATCTTGCTGTGGAGAAAAACGATATGGCCAAAGCAATGGCTGAGTACAAAGCAGCCATGCAACTGTTTCCAGATAATCTAGAGATGCAATTCTGGACGGCTATTACATTAGCGAATAACAAAGAAGTAGACAAGGCTCTTCCAATGTTAAAGAAGATTTATGATGAAGATAAAAACTGGAAAGAACTCACCAGAAGGTTACCCGCTGTGAATTTATTGACGGTGTCAGAAACAGACCTAAAGCGAATACTTTCCTTATAAATATCTTATAAAACAGTGATAAACCTCCTTTAGCTGAACAATCAGCAGTATTTTTGTAGTTCATGTCATTGCAAGACAAATATGAGGCGGTTATTGGACTAGAAGTTCATGCTCAACTGGCTACACAAAGCAAATTGTTTTGTGGGGATAGTACTGCATTTGGAGCTGAACCCAATACGCAAGTGAGTCCGATCACTTTAGGTCATCCGGGTACACTTCCTAAAACCAATCAGAAAGCAGTTGAATATGCTATCAAAATGGGATTGGCCTGTCACTGTGAGATTGAGCAGCATAATTATTTTGCCAGAAAGAATTACTTCTATCCTGATCTTCCTAAAGGATATCAAATATCGCAACATACCACTCCGATTTGTAAAGGTGGGTATGTAACCATTCATACCTCTACCGGTAGGAAAGATGTACAATTGAATAGAATTCATTTAGAAGAGGATGCTGGTAAAAGCATACATGACCTGGATGAAAACAATACCTGTATCGATTTGAACAGAGCCGGCACCCCACTGATTGAAATTGTTACTGAACCGGATATGCATAGTGCTGAAGAAGCTTGGCATTATGTTACTGAAATTCGGAAACTGGTGCAATGGTTGGGTATTTGTGATGGCAATATGGAAGAAGGTAGCTTACGTTGTGATGCCAATATCTCTGTTCGACTAAGAGGAACCACAACGCTGGGCACTAAAGTAGAAGTTAAAAACCTGAACTCCATACGCAATGTCAAAAAAGCGATTGAGTTTGAGATCGAAAGAATCGTTCAGTTATTGGAGAAGGGTGAAGCTGTAAAACAACAAACCAGAAGTTTTGATGCATCGAATGATACCACTTTTGCGATCCGTGATAAAGAAGAAGCCAATGACTATCGCTACTTCCCCGATCCCGACCTCGCTCCTTTTCATTTGACTGAAACTTTTATTGCTGGTATCAAAGAAAGTTTGCCAGAATTACCCGCCGAACTGGAAGCCAGGTTAATAGCTACTTACGGATTGAATGCATATGATGCAGGGCAACTTTGTGATTCCATACCTACCGCTCAATACTTTGAAGTGGTGGCAAAGCATACCAACCATTACAAAGCCATTGCTAACTGGATACTTGGACCTATCAGACAATACCTTAATGAACAGCAAAAAGATTTTACAGCACTTACATTGAAGCCTGCTAGTCTTTCAGCTTTGATAGAACTGGTACAAAGCAGTAAGGTTAGCTTCTCTGTAGCGTCTTCAAAACTACTACCCTTGTTATTAGAGAAAGATGTTGATCCCTTACAACTGGCTACTGATATGAATTTGATCATGGTGAATGATGGAAACTTGTTAGAACAATGGGTAGAGGAGGCCATAACTGCCATGCCGGACAAAGTAACGGAGTATAAAAAAGGTAAAAAAGGTTTAATCGGTTTATTTGTAGGTGAAGTGAAGAAAAGAAGTAAGGGGCAAGCAGATCCCAAATTAGTAACAGTATTATTAGAACAAAAACTCAATCAATAAATATACATACATGAAACCATTGGTATACATCGCAGCTGTTATTGCATTATTGAGCAGTTGTCAGGAAAAAAAATATGGTGCTTTTACCGTAAGTGGTAAGATCATCAATGCACCCTCCAAAAAAATATTTTTACAGGAATTACCTTATGGTGGCGAACAACCCGTTATCTTGGATTCCACCACTTTAAAAGATAATGGCAGTTTTGAATTAAGAGCGGTTGGCAAGGAAGAAGCATTATATAGATTGGTGATTGAAAATGGTCCGGATGTTTTACTCGTAAATGATGGTAAAAGTATTCGTGTTAATGTTGATGTCAACAATTACAGGGCTTATACCGTTGAAGGCTCAGATGCCAGTAACAGTTTGCATAAACTTTTCGAAGACTTTCGTGTGAAAGACTCTTTGTTGTATTTAACATTTACGAAAGTGGACAGCATGCAGCAAAATGAAGGAAACGACAGTTTGCTAACAATAGAAAGAGACAAGCGTGATCGCCAATTAAAAGATATCAACAAGCTGGTGACCGATTTTGTCAATGCCTCAGAAAGCCCTGCTGCCAGGTACTATGCTATAGGAATGGGTTCCCGCACCATGCAACCTGAGGAACTGAAAGTTTTGGCTGATGCATCAGCAGACAAGTTCAAAGAACATAGTGGATTAGCCAAGCTTAAAAGTTTGATGACAGTAAGTACACAACCGCCTCCATCCAACAGCTTATTGAATCAGCCAGCACCGGAGATCAGTTTACCTGACACAGATGGAAAGATGTTTTCATTAAGTAGTTTAAAGGGCAAATATGTGTTGGTTGATTTTTGGGCGAGTTGGTGTATGCCTTGCAGAAAAGAAAATCCAAATGTCGTAGCTGCTTACAATAAGTTCAAGGATAAGAACTTTACCATTTTGGGTGTTTCATTAGATCAGGATAAAGAAGCTTGGTTAGAAGCCATTGCAAAAGATAAATTAACCTGGAAGCATATCAGTGATCTAAAATATTGGGAAAGCGTGGTAGTGCCTATGTATAAAATTGAAGGTATCCCATTCAACGTTTTGTTAGATCCAACCGGAAAAATCGTTGCAACGGATTTGAGAGGTGATGATTTAGAAAAAACATTAGCGAAAATGCTTAAATAGTAGGTTAGAGATAATTAGAAAGATGGGACTTTATGATTGATTATAATTTCATCGTCCATCATAAAAATCTGCGTCCCATCAAACAGCTTTGATAAACTAATCATACAAAGACAGAGATTAGCTACAAACAAAGGAGGAAGTCTCAAAAGTAAAAAGAAGGCTTTGAGAATCGCCTAAATGAAAACTTTCTCCATCAGGTACCCGAATAAAAAGAGGCTGTATCGTACTTTTGATACAGCCTCTTTTTATTATTCTTCAAAGAATCAAATTAATAACCAGGATTTTGTTTGAATCCTTTATTAAAATTGATTTCTGAGCTTGGGAAAGGCAGCTGGAATCTGTGGTTACCAGCTGGTAAACTTGTGAAGATATACTTCACACCTGTTCCATCAGCGCGGTCTCCAAAGTTTGCATCACGTTGAACAGGTTGATTTCTTCTTTTTAAATCCCAGAATCTATCACCTTCAAATGCCAATTCCAATCTTCTTTCTTTCAGAATTTCATCGCCTAATGCTGTTCCTGTTAATGCAAGTGGTGTACTTGAACTATAACGATTTGCACGCAGCAAATTCAGGTCTGCCAAAGCTTGTACATCATTACCAGAACGCTGATATGCTTCTGCTCTATTGAGTAACACTTCAGCAGTACGCAATACTTTATGATCAACAACACCTGCTACCTGACCGGGACGTCCTGCATATTTGATAATATGATTCTGAAGAACACCGTTATACAAGCTGGTTTGAATGTATGCAGTTGTTCTAATATCAGAAGGCTGGTACAATTGACGAAGGTTGTACTCACATACATATTCTGAACGAATCAATCCGCCCACAGTTTGATAATAATTTACACCCTGTGCATTAATATTATCTAAAGTAGTATTTACAACTTTAAATAACACACCGTTATTTGTTTGATCAGTCCAGATAAGAGAAAAATCTGTACGAGAAGGTAAAACTGGAGTTGTGCCTAATGCTGCATTAGAAGCAGCGATACAGTTGGTGAAATCTCCCATGTAAAGATACAATCTTGACAATAAACCGTTAACAGCAGCCTTATTCAATCTACCTACCCCATTGGTGGTGTTAATCAATGGCAGAGCTGTAGTTAGATCTGTTACAAGTTTTTGATAAAACCCACGAACAGGCTCTTTAGTAGGTAATTGTTTTGCATCAGTAGATGTAATATAAGCCATTGTTGAATCAGCAGCAGTAGCATTTTCAAATGTTTTGCTGAAGGTTCTTGCCATATCAAAATAAACCAATGCTCTCACTGCCAATGCTTCACCTCTAACGTTGTCTTTAAAAACACCAGCTGGAAATTTTTCGATGTTTTCAAGAATGGCATTAGCGCGTCTTGCGATAACGTATCCATTGGAAAAGAATCCAACTGTAGCGTCACCATTATAACGCCAGTCACCAAAAACAGTTAGTGTTTGACGACCAAGGCTACTAATAATCAAGTTGTCAGCCATAACATCCGCAAGGATGTTCCAAGTACCGTTAACATAGTTATTATTGCGCAACCCGGTATACATACCCAAAACTGCCAGGTTAACATCAGTTTCCGTATTAAAAGCCTGAGAGGTCTCAATTTGGTTAAACGGACTAAGCTCAAGCTCCTTTTTACTACAAGAAGCAAGTAACGCTACTGTAGATAATGCAAATAATATTTTTTTCATCTTATAGAAATTTTGGGTTAAAACTTAACATCAACACCTACTGTGATAGTTCTTGTGTTAGGATAAGCATACAGTGAAAGCACCCCTGGTTGAACCGGTGTACCAGATTCTCTGTTAGCAAGACCCACTTCAGGAATACCACGGAACTTAGTACCAATGAAAAGGTTTGTTCCTTGTACATAGAATCTCAAACCTGCAAGTTTCAATGATCTAGCCAAATCTGAAGGCAGTGTATATCCAATCATCAAATCTCTCAGCGAAATGTAATCACCTTTTTCAAGGAATCTGTCAGTAGTCAGATTTTGCTTCTGACCAGCTTCAGTGATATTAGGTAATGATGCGTTATCACCTGGTCTTCTCCAATATTTACCAGCATCTGTATATTGAGGGCGGAAACCAACTGAAGCATTACCACCATCAGCCAGATTATTCTGGTACATAGCATTGTAAATGTAGTTACCTCCTGAATAGTAGAACTGAAGAGAAAAATCAAAGTTCTTATAGGTTAAGTTAGAATTGATATTTCCAAAATATTTAGCCAATGGAGATTTATCTCTTAACAACACAGCATTGTTCAGAGAGTATGTTTCAGTAACTGAACCATCAACTGCGAAGTACTGGTTTCTTCCGTTTGCAGGATTCACACCAGCCCATCTCACCATGTAGTAAGTATTCAATGGTTGACCAATTACTAGACGAGTATTGTTTGAAGATGGAACATTATCTGAAATCAGACTATTTACATTGTTCTTATTATTGCTGTATGCTACCGTTACACTCCATTTCAAATCTTTCTTACGAATAATCTCGCCGGTAAGAGAAACCTCAATACCCTTGTTAGTCAAACTACCGATATTACTTAAAATAGAAGAGAAACCAGTTGCCTGACTCACAGGTTGAGGATAAAGAAGGTCGTTGGTTTTTCTATTGTAGTAATCTAAAGTACCGGTAATTCTGTTTTCAAATAAACCGAAGTCAATTCCGATATCCCAGTTGGTATTTTTTTCCCAGGTTAAATCAGGGTTTGCAATCTGAGTAGGTACTGCAGCAGGTAAGTTGTTGTACGCTACGTTAAGCGCATAAGTTCCAAGAGAACCATAAAACTGGTTAGGAACGTTACCCGCAGTACCATAAGATGCTCGAACTTTTAAGTCTGACAGGAAGTTGACATTATCCATGAACTTTTCGTTCTTGGCATTCCACCAAGCACTGGCAGCCCAAAAGTTAGCAAAACGATTGTTAGCACCAAAACGAGAAGATCCATCTCTTCTTACACTCAACTTAACTCCATATTTTTTATCAAAGTCATACCCAACTGATGAAAAATAAGAAATGATTGACCACTGGCTTCTGCTGGTAGTAGCTGTTTGAGCAGTAGCAGCATTATCCAATGTGTTCACAGAAGCTGTAGGAAAACCTCTTGCCGCTAATGTATAAGAATAGAAATTTCTCTTGGTGAATTCTTGCCCCAAAAGCACATTCACATTATGCTTTGAACCGAATGACTGAATCCAATTGGCAGTATTGGTAATTACATATTGAAAATCATTATTACCACCATCACTTTTTTGGTTAAAGCCCAAAATTGCTGCTAAGTTAGAACCTGGCTGTAAATAGCTTTCAGAAATATTAGTATTGTAGTTAAGAGCAGCTACTGATTTAAGCGTAATATTCTTATTCACTTTTCCTTCAAGAAATCCTGTAGCAAAAGTAGAAAGGTTATTGTTGAAGAAAGTATTCCTATCCTGTCCTTCTAATGCAGAGAAACCTTGCATAGTAAGATTATAAGATCCATTTGGTAAAAATACCGGCTCATATGGATTGGTTAAGAAGTACGCTGTCCATGGAGCTTGAGAGTTAAATAATTCACGTGTTTGGTATTCTTTTGCATAGGCAGTAGACACATTAATACCCGTAGTTAACCAGCTTGTCGCTTTGTACTCTGCGTTTAAACGGGCACCGATTCTGTTTCGAAAGCTTTTGTAAACAATACCATCTTCATCAAAAGTATTCACTGAAAAATAGTATTTCATTTTTTCAGTTGCACCGCTGATAGATACTTCATGAGAACTTGTTTTACCTGGCTGTAAATAATAATCAAGCCAGTTAGAAGGAGCCCTGCTGACCATCAAATCCCAAAGACCTTGACGTTGAGCGTCTGTGATATTAGCAAGTGTAGCATTCGTCGGAAAAGCGCTACCTCTTCTATTAACAATCATTGAATCAATGATTGGGTTTGTAAGACCTACTTCATACTCCCATTTCAGTTTTTCAGCGGCAGACATGAAGCTTACATTTTTCAACTCTTGCAGAGAAACAAAACCTCTTTGATAAGAATATCTTACTTGAGGTGCACCAGGCTTACCATTTTTGGTAGTAACTACGATTACACCATTAGAAGCTCTTGAACCGTAAATAGCGGCCGAAGACGCATCTTTCAAAACAGAGATGGTTTCAATATCATTAGGGTTCAATAATGAAAAAGCTGTACTAGTTACAGCGATTCCATCAATCATAATCAAGGGTTCATTAGACGCATTGATAGAACCTGTACCTCTGATACGCAGGAAACCTGCAGCACCAGGCTGACCACTTGCACCTACTACTTGTAACCCAGGAGCTTTACCTTGTAAAATTTGAGTAAAGTTCTGCATTGGTCTTTGAGCAATTTCTTTAGCACTAATTACAGATGTTGCACCATTCAGGTCTTTACGCTTAATTGCTTGATAACCTACAACTACTACTTCATCCAAACTTTTATCAGCCGGAGCCATACGAATACTATATTCATTTTGGCTACTAATTCTCAATTCTTGAGTGAGCTGACCTACAGAAGAGATGACTAAAACTTTAACGTCAGCACCAACGCTAAATCTAAAATTACCAGATTCATCCGTCAATGAACCGGTCTTTGTTCCACGAGCAGTGATAGATGCTCCCGGAATTGGCTTCCCATCGGCGTCAACTACTTTACCAGTAATCGTCCGATTTTGTGCGTCCGCTTGCGTATAGGCAAACGTTAGCACAAGAAAAAACATGGCTAATTTTCTCATATTTCAGTTTTTAAAGTAAAAATGCGTGACGCAATTTAAGTTAAAGAAAACATAAATGCGCATGAATAGACATATGATTATTTGAAAAAGCTGCTCATTTCACCGATTTAGTGATTTCGTTTTCAGGAAATTAAAAATAAAACGTTGATTATCAATATGATAAAATTAGTTTTCTAATCTTACTTCAATCTTAAAAATAAAAATGGCCAGCATTTTTTTGCTGACCATTTTTTCACTGTTAAAGAAATTAGAACTTATTTAGAGCGGATTTTGAACAATCGCTTTGTTGGCATTCATTTCATCTTGTGGGAACAAGAACTCCCATTGTATATCACCTGTAGGTATTGTTGTAACCTGCGTTAGAGCAACAAGGTGATTGGGTATTCCGGCGCGAGACATCGGCAGGTTTAAACGCTTTAGATCTGTAAAACGGAAACCTTCACCCCACAATTCGATACGTCTGTTAAAAAGAATCTCATCAATTAAGGCCTGACCGGTAGCTGTTGATTGTGTATAAGAAGCATTTCTGTTACGTACCAGCGTGAATAATGCTGTTTGTGCGGCAAGATTTTGTCCTTGTCTGGCTCTTGCTTCTGCTTCTATCAGGTACATTTCAGCAGCACGCATGTAAGGTACATCTCCTACACTGAGTGAGCTGCTCTTAGCCAAGAATTTTTTATTCTGGTAAGGCACTCTTGCACCGCCCGGTGGTACAGGAACGGTAGCTCCTGTACGATCCCAGCACTGCTTACGGATATCTGTTGCAGGTATTGCATCCCATAGATTAGCATTGATCGCTCTGGGCTGGGTACGCAAAACAGTCGAGTTAAAATTCGCAGAGATATACGCAAAATAGGAAAAGAAGAATGTGTTGTGGTCATCAATTTGACGACTACCCCATATCCATTCCGGATTGGAAATATCATTGAAACCGCTCAAATACTGTGCATTACTCATCAGCGTAAATCCATTTCTGGCAGCAATAGCACTGGTAGCAGCCAATTCCCAATTTTGCTGTGTTAACGCCACGCGTGCTTTGATACCATGCACCACATTCACATTGAAATTTGACTTAGCAGCCGTACCTGCACGTGTATAACCGGTCAGTAGGGTCAAGGCTTCATCAAGGTCTTTATTGATTTGTGTATATACTTCTTCTACAGTAGCACGGGGTTGTCCTTCCAGTGTATTTGTTAATAGCAAGGGAACACCCGGCTGCGTATTTGGCGCACCAGCCACATATCTTTTACCCCACAATTGTACCAACTGAAAATGAGCCCAACCTCGATACGCCAGTGCTTGTCCTTTTACTATTTTTTTATCGGCATCAGGTCCGGGTACACCATCAATATTATTGATCAGTACATTGGCATTTGAAATGAGTCTGTAATAGAAACGATATAAATAACGCAAGTCACCTGCATTGACATTTCTATGTGTTTGCCAGCGCATCCAGCCAATTAAACCTGTACTTCCATTGGCAAGTGGATACACAATATCCTCTCCCATTAAATCTCTGAAAATATTATTGGACCCTTCACCGGCTTGTCCTTGTGCATCATATTGCACATACATGATTCGGTGAATTCCATTGAGGGCAGCAATAGCATTACTGGTACTGGCTAATGCATCAGCAGCTGCTACTGATGTAGTGGGATACGTATCTAAAAATTCTTTTTTACAAGAACTGAAAGCAAGTGTTACCAGTGCCAGAGATGATAAGATATATTTTTTCATAACTGTCTGTTTATAAGTTTAAGGTAAATCCAAGTGTAAATACTCTTGATGGTGGATAAGCATTTGATGTAACACCACTGAATGCCTGCTGATTATTCATACCCTTTCTCTTTGAGAAAAATGCAACGTTCTCTACTGTTGCAAAGACCTGAGCATTGTTTGCTTTGATTTTTGAAATAAGAGACTTAGGCAATGTATAAGTCAAATTGATATTTCTGATGTTCAAATAAGAAGCATCAATTAACCATCTGGAAGAAGCGGCATTGAAATCAGCTGTTCTACCCGCATCTAAACGAGGAACATCTGTAATATCACCCGGCTTTTGCCATCTTTTCAGGATATCGGTATGCAATGCTGCACCGTAGGTTCCTGATGACATCAGACCT
>Ga0208243_1000546_pt1 | contig 19952 bp, 19 predicted proteins | sample Subbio2Aug_QV12A_FD_184826 | JGI IMG/M metagenome (GOLD analysis project Ga0208243, IMG submission 184826) | Serpentinite rock and fluid subsurface biosphere microbial communities from McLaughlin Reserve, California, USA - CR12Aug_QV12A (SPAdes) | ecosystem: Environmental > Terrestrial > Deep... | reverse complement strand
CGGCAGCCGTCGCAACGCCGAGCGCGCGGGCCGATATCCTGAGCAGTTCGCGAACGGCGTCATGCCGCGCCGGCGTCGGCCGATCGTGGACTGGCCGCGGGATCACGCGCTCGGGCAGGTCGTACAGGCGTTCGAAGCCGCGCCGGCTGGCGGTGGTGATCCGGCCCGCCCAGAACAGCCACTCGAAGGCGTGCTTGGCATCGCTCCAGCCCCACCAGCCGCCTTCGCCCTTCTGTCCCTCGATCGCCGAGGCGGCGATCGGACCCTCGGCCTCCACCCGCCTGAAGATGTCCTCGATGTAGGCGGAGCGTTCGCGCCCGAACTCGGCCAGCCGCCCGTAGATCCCGCGATTGTCGCGGGCATCGTGCATGCGCCACTGCAAGAGCGGCCACGTATCCACCGGAAGGTAGGAGGCTTCATGGGCCCAGTACTCGAACAGCCGGCGCGGCCGGTTCGCTGCGGCGGCGTCGATCAGCGACATCGGATAGGCGCCGAGCCGCGAAAAGGCCGGCATGTAGTGCGCGCGGACCACGGCGCTGACCGAATCGATCTGGAACAGGCCGGTGCGCGCGAGCACCGCATTCAGATGGCGCCACGTGCGGGTGACGTCCGGTCGCTTCTCTCCGAACCCTTGCGCGGCGAGGGCGACGCGACGGGCGGCAGCGAGCGAGATCGTGTCCTTCATGGCGGCTTCTTCCCGTTGGTCGCGGTGGCAGGGGCAAAGGGGGCACGATACGTCGCGGCGGGCGGGTGGCGTCAACCCGCAGCAAGCATCGCGACCCGCCGCGCCGGCTGCTCCTGACCGATGGTGACGGGATTGCCCCGGCGGGCTGGCCAATCCCGCCGCCCATGCGGTAGGCAAGGCAGGCCCCGTCATCGAAAGATCAGTCCATGTGCCGGCTCTGCGACGACAACGTCCGCGACTTCGCCGATTTCGCCATCATCGATCGTCCGGCCGAGACGCTGGTCGGCATCGACTGGGAGGGCAGCTACGGGCAGGCCGCCGCGGGATCGGTGCGTGCGTCGCTGAAGTCGCTGCAGGCGCGGCTCGGCAGAGGCGACCTGTGGAGCGGCCCGATCGTCGGGCTGTCATTCGACGGCGGACCGGCCGGGTTCCGGTATTTCGTCGGGGTTGCGGCCGCGGAAGCGACGGATGCGCACGGCCTCCGCCGGATCGACCTTCCCGCAGGTCGGCATGTCGCCTCCTGGCACGGGGAAGCGGATGGCGACGTGATCGCCCACTACGGGCGAATGATCGGCTGGCTGGCCTCCCGCGGGCTGGCGCGCGCCGCGACGGGTCCGCAGCATCGGGAGGAGTATCCGCGCGATGCCGATTTCGACGGTCCGCCGGTTCTCAGGCTGATGCTTCCTTTGGAGTGATCCGGCTGTGCCTCAGCGGCAGTTCGACGTCGTGCGGCTCTGGCGCGTCGGCGACGGGCAGGCGGGCTTCATGACCGGCACCTCCAGCTGCTCTGGGCGATAGCGCGTGGCATCGCGGTCCTGCTGCCGCTGCAGCTGCTGCAGCTGCTGATAGGCCTCGCGGCGGGCGATGCTCTCCTGGATCTGGCGGTCGACCGTCGGCAGGCCCGGCCGGGGACGTGCGCCGGCGATCGGCGGCGCCTTCACCGTCTGCGCCGCTCCGTCCCCCGGAGGGACCAGGACGGCCGAAGCGGCGATGATCGCCAGGGCGGCGAGGCGGGGCAGGGCGTTTCGCATGTCGCTGATATAGGACCGGGCGACTTCCTCCGCCATGTCTCAGGGGGCCGCGGCGCGCGCAGCCGTTCTGGCCGCGACGTGCCGCGCACGCAGGAACGCCAGGACGAAGGCGAAGGTCATCAGGAGGACGATGGTCGGCGCGGGCGCGCTGTCGATGAAGAAGGACAGGTAGACGCCGAGGAACGCGGACGCGAGCGAGACCGCGAGCGACACGGCCATCATCGTCTCGAACCGCCGCGCGATGAGGAAGGCGGTGGCGCCCGGCGTGATCAGCATCGCGATGGCGAGGATGATGCCGACGGCCGTCAACGCGCCGACGATCGTCAGCGACAGGATCGCCAGCAGTCCGTAGTGCAGCAGCCGGACCGGCAGCCCGATCGCGCGGGCGTGCTGCGGGTCGAAGGCGAGGAGAAGGAGATCCCGCCGGCGCAGGAGAAGGAGGCCCGACACGACGGCCGCGATCAGGCCGCTCTCGGCGACGTCGCGCCAGGTGACGCCCAGCATGTCTCCGAACAGGATATGGTCGAGATGGACCGAGGTCTGGATGCCGACATAGAGCACGAGCCCGAGCCCGAACATGCCGGAGAAGACGACGCCCATCACCGTGTCTTCCTTGACGCGGCTGTTCTCCTTCAGGAAACCGGTTCCGAGCGCGCAGACCATGCCGGCCGCGAACGCACCGACCGCGACCGGAATTCCGATGATGTAGGCGATGACGATGCCCGGCAGCACGGCATGGCTGATGGCGTCGCCCATCAGCGACCAGCCCTTCAACACCAGAAAGGTGGAGAGCAGCGCCATCGGGGCGGCGACGAGCAGGGCGATGGCGAAGGCCTGCTGCATGAAGGGGAAGGCGAAGGGCAGCAGCAGCTGGTCGATCATGCGCCCTCCGCGATGGCCGCGCGCGCCTTGCGGCGGGACGCCAGCACGCCGTGCTTCGGCGCGAAGACGAAGGCGGTGAGGAAGACCATCGTCTGCAGAACCACGATGATGCCGCCGGTCGCGCCGTCGAGAAAATAGGAGAGATAGGCTCCCGCAAGGCTCGACAGCGAACCCACCGCCACCGAGACAGCGATCAACCGCGGAAACCGGTCGGTCAGGAGATAGGCCGTCGCCCCCGGCGTCACCACCATCGCGATCACCAGGAAGGCACCGACCGTCTGGAGGGCCGCGACGGTGCAGGCCGACAGGAGCGTGAAGAAGACGGCCTTGAGCAGGAAGGGGTTGAGGCCGATGGAACGCGCGTGCGTCTCGTCGAAGAAGACGACCATCAGGTCCTTCCACTTGGCGAGCAGCACGACCAGCGAGACGCCGGCGATGATGACGAGCTGCAGCGTATCCTCGGGCGTGATCGCCAGGATGTTGCCGAGCACGATGGTCTGGATGTTCACCGAGGTCGGCGACAGCGACACCATGAACAGCCCGAGCCCGAAGAAGGAGGTGAAGATCAGGCCGATCACGGCGTCCTCGCGCAGCTTCGTGCGCTGGTTCAGGAACAGCATCGCGCCCGCCGCCAGTCCGCCCGAGATGAAGGCGCCGAGCGAGAAGGGCAGGCCCAGCATGTAGGCGCCCGCGACGCCGGGCACGATGGAATGGGAGAGGGCGTCGCCGATCAGCGACCAGCCCTTGAGCATCAGATAGGCGGAGAGGAAGGCGCAGACCCCGCCGACGAGGGCGCTCACCCAGATCGCGTTGACCATGTAGCCATAGGTGAAGGGCTCGAGCAGCAGGGCCATGGTCAGTCCCGCCCCTCGGGTGCGGACGGCCTCGCCTCGCCCGGGACCTGCAGAGAGCGGCTGGCCGCCGCGCCGTCGACGCCTTCCTCGCCGTAGAAGACGAAAGGACGCTCGTCGTCGGTGATGACGGTGACCTGGCGCCGGTCGGCGTCGTCGTGGAGATCGGTGCCGCCGAGCACGAAGTGCCGCAGCACGCCGCCGAAGGCGAGTTCGAGATTGGCGCGCGTGAAGACCTCGCCGGTGGGTCCGGCAGCCAGGACGGTCCTGTTGATCAGGATGGCGCGATCGCAGAATTCCGGCACGCTGCCGAGATTGTGCGTCGAGACCAGCATCACGCGCCCTTCGGCGCGCAGGTCTCGCAGCAGCGTGACGATCGCCTCCTCGGTGGTGACGTCGACGCCGGTGAAGGGCTCGTCGAGAAGGATGACGCGACCCTCCTGGGCGAGCGCACGGGCAAGGAACACGCGCTTCTTCTGGCCGCCCGACAGTTCGCCGATCTGGCGCTTTCGGAAGTCCGTCATGCCGACGCGGTCGAGCGCGGCGGCAACCTTCTCCCTGTCGATGCGTCCCGGGATGCGCAGGAAGTTCATGTGGCCGTAGCGGCCCATCATCACCACGTCCTCGACCAGGACGGGGAAGTTCCAGTCGACCTCCTCGGCCTGTGGAACGTAGGCGACGGCGTTGCGGTCGCGGGCGCGGCCGGCCGGCTGCCCGAGGATCGAGACGGAGCCCCGCGCGAGCGGCACGAAACCCATGATGGCCTTGAAGAGAGTGGATTTCCCGCTTCCGTTCACGCCGACGAGCGCGGTGATCGATCCCTGCGGGATCGAGAAGCTGACGCCGGACAGCGCGGCGTGCCCGTTCCGGTAGGTGACGGCGATGTCGCTGGCTTCGATCCCCGGCGGCGCTTCGCCTGCCTGGACCCTGGCTGGTGCGTTCACTCGGACAGGCCTTTCGCGATGGTTTCTGAGGTCGTGCGCAGAAGATCGAGGTAGGTCGGCACCGGGCCGTCGACTTCCGAGAGCGAATCGACGTAGAGCACGCCGCCATAGGCAGCCCCGGTCTCCCGGGCGACCTGCCTGGCGGGCTTGTCGGACACGGTGTTCTCGCTGAAGATCGCCGGCACGCGCTCGGCGCGCATGACGTCGATGACACGCCGGATCTGTTGCGGCGTCCCCTGACTGTCGGCGTTGATCGGCCAGAGATAGAGCTCCCTCAGCCCGAAATCCCGTGCCAGGTAGCTGAACGCGCCTTCGCTGGTGGCGAGCCAGCGCCGCTCCTCGGGGATGCCTGCCAGCTGTTGGCGGATCGGCGCGATGGCGGCCTCGATCTCTGCGCGGTAGGCCGCTGCATTCTTCCGATAGACTGCGGCATTGGCCGGATCGGCAGCGGAGAGCGCCGTGGCGATGTTGTCGACGTAGATCAGCGCGTCCGAGGGCGACATCCAGGCGTGCGGATTGGGCTTGCCCGTGTAGGGACCGTCGCCGATCGACATCGGCACGACGCCGTCGGACACGACGGCCGAGGGCACATCGCGCAGGTTGGCGAAGAAGCGCTCGAACCAGAGTTCCAGGTTGAGGCCGTTCCACAGGATGAGATCGGCGTCCTGCGCCTTCAGGATGTCGCCCGGAGTCGGCTGGTAGTTGTGGATCTCCGCGCCGGGCCGGGTGATCGATTCGACGGTGGCCGCGTCGCCGGCGACGTTTCGCGCCATGTCGGCGATCACGGTGAAGGTGGTGACGACCTTGAGCCTGTCGGTTTCGGCAGCGGATGCTCCGATGCCCGAAACAAGGGCGACGACGGCAAGGGCAAGCGTTCTCAGCATGGGTCTCAGGATCCGTTGCATGGACGGCGGCAGATGAGCCGCGGGGCGCTTTCGTTGCCGAAGATAGGGCGGTTTTTCCCAATGTCAACGCAAATGCAAATCATTTGCAATTGGCTGGCGGGTCGGCCTATTTGCAACTGATTGTCATCTGGACCATAGTCCGCGCATGACGACGGAACCGAAGCAGAAGGTGGACTACGAGGCCGATCTCCGGCGCGCCGGTGTTCGCATCACCCGTCCGCGACGAATCATCCTCGAGATCATCGCGGGCACAGAGGATCACCCGGACGCCTACGAGATCTTCCGCCGCGCGTCGGCGCTCGACGCCGGCATCTCGCTGTCGACCGTCTATCGGACGATGAAGCTGCTGGAGGAGCACGGCGCGATCCAGCGGCATGCCTTCGCCGGCGGCCCCTCCCGGTTCGAACATGTCGGCGAGGAACATCACGACCATCTCATCGACGTCGAGACGGGCGACGTCATCGAGTTCCGGTCCGACAAGATCGAAAGGCTGCAGGACGAGATCGCGCGCGAACTCGGCTACGACATCCTGCACCATCGTCTCGAGCTCTACGGCCGCAAGCGGCGCAAGAAATGAGGGCCGCCGCGGCCTCCGCATTGTGGCGCCGCGTTCCGCATTTCGCCGCAATTCGCGACAATAGACGGCCATGAAGCCGACTCGGGCGGGTTGCGTACCCGTGCACCAAGGAGAGGGATTTCGATGAACAAGACCATGATTGCCGCCGCCTGCGTCGCCAGCTTCGCGCTCGCCGCCTGCACGACCGACCCCTATACCGGGCAGCAGAAGATATCGAACACGGCCGGCGGCGCGGCGCTCGGCGCGCTGGCCGGTGCCGGTCTCGGCACGCTCGCCGGCGGCAACGACCGCCGCAACGCCCTGATCGGCGCCGGCATCGGTGCGCTCGCCGGCGGCGCGATCGGGGGATACATGGACCAGCAGGAGGCGCAGCTGCGCCAGCAGCTGCAGGGAACCGGCGTCAGCGTCACCCGCCAGGGCGACCAGATCATCCTGAACATGCCGTCGAACATCACCTTCGACACCGACCAGGATGCGATCAAGGGCTCCTTCTACGGCACGCTCAACTCCGTGGCGCTGGTCCTGACGAAGTTCAACCGCACCATCGTCGACGTCTACGGGCACACCGATTCCACCGGCGACGACAACTACAATCTCGGCCTGTCGCAGCGCCGCGCGCTCTCCGTCGCCAACTATCTCGGCGCGCAGGGCGTCGACCAGCGCCGCTTCTCCATCCTCGGTCTCGGAGAGAGCCAGCCGATCGCCTCGAACGCCACGCCCGACGGACGCGCCGCCAACCGCCGCGTCGAGATCCGGCTCGCGCCGATCACCTGATCCCGGACCCTTCATCCATGAGAGAGATCCCGCCCCGCCGGCGGGATTTCGCGTTGCAGGGCGTCTCGTCGGCGGGCGCTCGTCAGGCGAGGGCGGCTGCGATGCGGGCGGCCAGGCGGGCGTTGTTCTCCACGAGGGCGATGTTGGTCTCGAGACTGCGCCCCGCCGTCAGCTCGAGAATGCGGCCGAGCAGGAAGGGCGTGACCGCCTTGCCGGTAATGCGTCTGTCCAGCGCCTCGCGCTGAGCGGCGTGGATGTGGCCCGCCATCTCGGCTTCCGGGATCTCCGACGCGGCCGGGACCGGGTTGGCGACGAGCATGCCGCCCGTGATGCCGAGAGCCGCCCGCGTCTTCTGGAAACGGGCGATCGCCTCGGCGCTGTCGAGGCGAAGGGGCGCGGCGAACGGAGATCGGCTCGACCAGAAGGCCGGCATGACGTCCGTGCCGTAACCGATCACCGGCACGCCGCGCGTCTCCAGCACCTCCAGCGTCTTCTCGATGTCGAGGATCGCCTTGGCGCCCGCGCAGACGACGACGACGGGCGTGCGCGCCAGTTCGTCGAGATCGGCCGAGATGTCGAAGCTCGTCTCCGCGCCCTTGTGCACGCCGCCGATGCCGCCGGTGGCGAAGACGCCGATGCCGGCGGCGGCCGCCGCGATCATGGTGGCGGCAACCGTCGTTCCTCCGGTGCGTCCTTCGGCGATCGCGAAGGCGAGGTCCGCACGCGACAGCTTCATCGCGCCCTCCGTCTGCGCAAGGGCTTCAAGCTCGCCGCCGGAGAGGCCGACCTTGAGCCGGCCGTCGACGACGGCGATGGTTGCCGGGACCGCCCCTTCCTCGCGGATGATCGCCTCGACACGGGCCGCCATCCGCGCGTTCTGTGGAAAGGGCATGCCGTGGGTGACGATGGTGCTTTCGAGCGCGACGACGGGGCGCCCCTCGGCGAGGGCGTCGGCGACGGGTCGAAAGACGTCGGTGAAGGGCCGGGCAATCTCGGTCATGAGCATGCAACTCCGTTGGATGCCCGCGTCTTGCCACCCCCCGGGCGATGCCCGCAAGAGCGCGGCGCCGATTCGTTCGTGCCTGCCGCCGCCATCCGGCGGGGACGGGCGGACGGTTCCGCGTCCCCCGGCCGGAACATCAGGCGAACATTCTACGCAAGTGCCTGAAATCACGCGCCCGGGAGGCACTTGCAAAATGAGAACAAAACCGGTACATATCTCGACAGGCGGCAAAACGGCCGGACTTCATTGACGATCGAGGGGTAATGTATCATGGCTCAGAACTCATTGCGGCTGGTCGAGGAGAAATCGGTGGACAAGACCAAGGCTCTGGACGCGGCGCTGTCGCAGATCGAGCGCGCCTTCGGCAAAGGCTCGATCATGCGGCTCGGCCGCAACGAGCAGATCGTCGAGATCGAGACGGTGCCGACCGGGTCGCTCAGCCTGGACATCGCGCTCGGCGTCGGCGGACTGCCGAAGGGGCGCATCATCGAGATCTACGGCCCGGAAAGCTCGGGCAAGACCACGCTTGCGCTGCACACCGTGGCTGAGGCGCAGAAGAAGGGCGGCATCTGCGCCTTCGTCGATGCCGAGCATGCGCTCGATCCGATCTATGCCCGCAAGCTCGGCGTCGATCTCGAGAACCTCCTGATCTCGCAGCCGGACACGGGCGAGCAGGCGCTGGAGATCTGCGACACGCTGGTGCGCTCCGGCGCGATCGACGTGCTCGTGGTCGATTCGGTGGCGGCGCTGACGCCGCGTGCCGAGATCGAGGGCGAGATGGGCGATTCGCTGCCGGGCCTGCAGGCCCGGCTGATGAGCCAGGCGCTGCGCAAGCTGACCGCCTCGATCTCGCGCTCCAACACGATGGTCATCTTCATCAACCAGATCCGCATGAAGATCGGCGTCATGTTCGGCTCGCCCGAGACGACCACCGGCGGCAACGCGCTCAAATTCTACGCCTCGGTGCGCCTCGACATCCGCCGCATCGGTTCCGTCAAGGAGCGCGGCGAGGTCACCGGCAACCAGACCCGTGTCAAGGTGGTGAAGAACAAGCTCGCGCCGCCCTTCAAGCAGGTCGAGTTCGACATCGTCTACGGGTCCGGCATCTCCAAGACCGGTGAACTGATCGATCTCGGCGTCACCTCGGGCATCGTCGAGAAGTCGGGCGCCTGGTTCTCCTACAATTCGCAGCGTCTGGGCCAGGGTCGCGAGAACGCCAAGCAGTTTCTGAAGGACAATCCCGAACTCGCCAAGGAGATCGAGCTGGCCCTGCGGCAGAGCGCGGGCCTGATTGCCGAGAAGCTCCTCGACGGCGGTCCTGAGGACGACGATGGCGGGGACATGGCGGAAGAAGCCTGAACCGGGTCGGCCGCGCCGTCGCGGGTATTCGAAGCCGCCGGTCCCCCGACCGGCGGCTTCTTGCATGTTGCCGATGCCCGGTGGTTCGGGGGGGCGGCGCTCGCGCTGTCTTTCTGGACACCCGCCCGGCCAGCCGATATGAAGCCGTTCGGCTGCCGGGCTCCCCGGTTTTCCTTGAGAAGGCATCGAAATGAGTGGCGTCAACGCAATCCGGTCGGCTTTCCTCGACTATTTCCGGAAGAACGGTCACGAGATCGTCGCGTCGAGCCCGCTCGTTCCGCGCAACGACCCGACGCTGATGTTCACGAACGCCGGCATGGTGCAGTTCAAGAACGTCTTCACCGGCCTCGAGCAGCGGCCGTACGCGCGCGCCACCACGTCGCAGAAATGCGTCCGCGCCGGCGGCAAGCACAATGACCTCGACAATGTCGGCTATACGGCGCGCCATCACACCTTCTTCGAGATGCTCGGCAATTTCTCGTTCGGCGACTATTTCAAGGACGTCGCGATCGAGCTCGCCTGGAACCTGATCACGAAGGAGTTCGGCCTCGATCCGTCGCGCCTGCTCGTCACCGTCTACCATACCGACGACGAGGCGGCCGGCCACTGGAAGAAGATTGCCGGGCTGTCGGACGACCGCATCATCCGCATCGCCACCTCCGACAATTTCTGGGCGATGGGCGATACCGGGCCGTGCGGACCGTGCTCCGAGATCTTCTACGATCACGGCGAGGGAATTCCGGGCGGCCCTCCCGGGAGCCCGGAGGAGGACGGCGATCGGTTCATCGAGATCTGGAACCTCGTCTTCATGCAGTACGAGCAGGTGACGAAGGAGACGCGCGTCGACCTGCCGCGGCCGTCGATCGACACCGGCATGGGCCTCGAGCGCATCGCGGCCGTGCTGCAGGGCGAGCACGACAACTACGACATCGATCTGTTCAAGGCGCTGATCCGTGCGTCGGTCGAGGCGACCGGGGTGCCGGCCGAGGGCAAGACCCGTGCGAGCCACCGGGTCATCGCCGACCACCTGCGGGCCGCGAGCTTCCTCATCGCCGACGGCGTGCTGCCTTCCAACGAGGGGCGCGGCTACGTGCTCAGGCGCATCATGCGCCGCGCCATGCGCCACGCGCAGCTGCTCGGCGCGGCCGAGCCGCTGATGTGGCGGCTGGTGCCGGCGCTGGTGCGGGAGATGGGGCAGGCCTATCCCGAGCTCGTGCGCGGCGAGGCCCTGATTGCGGAGACGCTGAAGCTCGAGGAGAAGCGCTTCCGCACGACGCTGACGCGCGGCCTCGGCCTTCTGGCGGATGCGACCGAGGGCATGGCCGAGGGGGCGAGGCTCGATGGCGAGACCGCCTTCAAGCTCTACGACACCTACGGTTTCCCGCTCGATCTCACGCAGGATGCGCTGCGCCAGCGCGGCATCTCGGTGGACACCGCGGGCTTCAATGCGGCGATGGAGCGGCAGAAGGCGGAGGCGCGCGCGAGCTGGGCGGGCTCCGGGGAAGCGGCAGCCGAGACGATCTGGTTTTCCGTCAAGGACAAGGCCGGCGCCACCGAGTTCCTCGGCTACGACACCGAGCGCGCCGAGGGTGTGGTCGCGGCGATCGTCAAGGACGGCGCCGCGATCGATGCCGCCGGCGAGGGCGAGACCGTCGAGGTCGTGGTCAACCAGACGCCGTTCTACGGCGAGTCCGGCGGTCAGGTCGGCGACACCGGCACCTTCTCTGGCGACGGCTTCCGGGTCCGCATCACCAACACGCAGAAGAAGGCGGACGGGCTCTTCGTCCATTCCGGCACGGTCGAGCGCGGCACGGTGCGCACGGGCGCGGCCGTGGACATGGAAGTCGATCACGCGCGCCGCAGCAAGCTGCGCGCCAATCATTCGGCGACCCACCTGCTGCACGAGGCGCTGCGCGAGACCCTCGGCACCCACATCGCCCAGAAGGGCTCGCTGGTCGCGCCGGACCGGCTGCGCTTCGACTTCTCCCACCCCAAGCCGATAGCCGCCGACGAGCTCGAGGCCGTCGAGGCGCTCGCCAATGCCATCGTGTTCCAGAACAGCCCGGTCACCACGCGGCTGATGGCCGTCGACGACGCCATCGCCGAGGGCGCCATGGCGCTGTTCGGCGAGAAGTACGGCGACGAGGTTCGCGTCGTCTCGATGGGCACGGCGATCGAAGGCGAGAAGGCGGGACGATCCTATTCCACCGAGCTTTGCGGCGGTACCCACGTCGGTGCCACCGGCGAAATCGGCCTGGTACGGGTGGTGTCCGAAAGCGCCGTCGCCGCCGGCGTGCGGCGCCTGGAAGCGCTGACCGGCGAGGCCGCGCGGCGCCACCTCGACGAGCAGGACCGCCGGCTCAAGGCGATCGCCTCGGCGTTGAAGGTCTCGCCGGCCGAGGCCGCCGCGCGCGTCGAGGCACTGGTCGAGGAACGTCGCAGGCTCGAGAAGGAACTGGCCGACGCGCGGAAGAAGCTTGCGCTCGGAGGCGGCGCGGACAATGGCGCCGGGCAGGGCGCCGAGACGGTGAACGGCGTCGGGTTCATCGGCAAGGTGGTCAACGGCGTCGGCGCCCGCGACCTCAAGCCGCTCGCCGACGAAGCGAGGGCGTCGCTCGGATCCGGCGTGGTGGTGTTCGTCAGCGCCGACGAGGAGGGGAAGGCCAGCGTGGTGGTGGCGCTGACCCCGGACCTGACCGGGCGCTTCAGTGCCGTCGACCTGGTTCGCGTGGCCTCCGAGGCCCTCGGCGGAAAGGGCGGCGGCGGGCGGCCGGACATGGCGCAGGCGGGTGGCCCCGACGGCAGCCGTGGCGCAGAAGCCGTCGATGCTGTAAGGAAGGCGCTCGCGAAGGGGAACTGATCGGCGTCATGATCGCATCCGTGCCGCGTCCGGTAAAGCTCCCGCTGGGCGGCGCGGGGGCGGGCGGATCGGAAGGCCGCTGGTCGAGAGCCCGCGCTTTCGTCTTCTGTCTGCTCGAGAACGGAACCCAGCTTCGAGCGGGCGTGATCGTGCAGCGCGCCATCATGGCGCTGATCGTGCTCTCGGTGCTGGCTTCGACGCTGGAGACGGTCCCCGCGCTTGCCGAAGGCTGGCGCGTCGCGTTCGATGCGATCGAGATCGCCTCCGTCCTCTGCTTCACCGTCGAATATCTGCTTCGCGCGTGGAGCGCGGTCGACGACCTTCCCTACGCGCATCTGCCGCGCTGGCGGGCACGACTGAAATGGATGCTTTCGCCGGCGGCCGTCATCGATCTGGCGGCGATCGCGCCCTTCTACCTCAATCTCGTCGGGCTCATCGACGTCAGGACCCTGCTGGCGCTGCGGATCCTCCGCTTCTTCAAGCTGACGCGCTATTCGCCGGGCGCCCGATCCCTGATCGACGCGATCCGCAGCGAGCGGGCGGCGCTGCTGACCTGCCTGATGCTGCTTGTCACGGTCGCGCTGGTCAGTGCGACGCTCATGCACTGGCTGGAGCGCGACATGCAGCCCGAGAGGTTCGGCACCCTGCCCGACGCGCTCTACTGGGCCATGATCACCCTGACGACGGTCGGCTATGGCGATGCCGTTCCCGTGACGCCGCTGGGAAAGCTCGTCGCCACCGTCTCGGCGCTCGCCGGCATCGTCATGCTGGCGCTTCCGATCGGGATCCTGGCAACGTCATTCGCACAGGTGATCCAGCGCCGGGAGTTCGTGGTGACGTGGGGAATGGTGGCGCGCGTGCCGCTGTTCGACCGGCTGAACGCCGCCGAGATCCTCGAGATCATGCAGTATCTGAGTTCGATCTCGGCCGAGCCGGGCGAAGTGATCGTGCGCAAGGGCGATCCCGCCACCAGCATGTTCTTCATCTCCTCCGGCCTCGTCGCGGTGGAACTGCCGGGCAGGGAGGTCTCGCTCGGCGAACGCCAGTTCTTCGGCGAATCCGCGATGCTGAAGGATGGCGCGCGCACGGCGACCGTGCGGGCCGTGCAGCACACGAAGCTTCTCGTCCTCGACGCATCCGACCTGCGGAGCCTGATGGACAGGCGGCCCGACATCGCCGATGCCATCGAGGCTGTCGCGCTGGAGCGCCGCGACGCGTCGGGCTGATGCCTCGGGCATGCGGCCCGCATGAAAAAGGGCCCGCTCGCGCGGGCCCGTTTCACGAACGGCCGGGGAGAAGGGTCAGCCCATGGCCTTCTGAAGGTTCTCGTCGATCTTGTCGAGGAACCCGGTGGTCGATAGCCAGGGCTGGTCGGGGCCGATCAGCAGCGCCAGGTCCTTGGTCATGAAGCCGGACTCGACGGTCTGGATGCAGACCTTCTCCAGCGTGTCGGCGAAGCGCTTCAGTTCGGCGTTGTCGTCGAGCTTGGCGCGGTGCGCCAGTCCGCGCGTCCAGGCGAAGATCGAGGCGATCGAGTTGGTCGAGGTCTCCTCGCCCTTCTGGTGCTGGCGGTAGTGGCGCGTCACCGTGCCGTGCGCGGCCTCGGCCTCCACCGTCTTGCCGTCCGGCGTCATCAGCACCGAGGTCATCAGGCCGAGCGAGCCGAAGCCCTGCGCCACGGTGTCGGACTGCACGTCGCCGTCGTAGTTCTTGCAGGCCCAGATGTAGCCGCCCGACCACTTCAGGCTCGCCGCCACCATGTCGTCGATCAGCCGGTGCTCGTACCAGATCTTCCTGGCCTTGAACTCGCTCTCGAACTCCTTCTCGTAGATCTCCTGGAAGATGTCCTTGAAGCGGCCGTCATAGGCCTTGAGGATGGTGTTCTTGGTCGAGAGATAGACCGGCCAGCCGCGCAGCAGGCCGTAGTTCAGCGAGGCGCGGGCGAAGTCGCGGATCGAGTCGTCGAGGTTGTACATCGCCATGGCCACGCCCGAGCCCGGCGCGTCGAACACCTCGTGCTCGATGGTCGTGCCGTCGTCGCCGACGAACTTGATCGTCAGCTTGCCCTTGCCGGGGAAGCGGAAGTCGGTCGCGCGGTACTGGTCGCCGAAGGCGTGGCGCCCGACGACGATGGGCTTGGTCCAGCCCGGCACCAGCCGCGGCACGTTCTTCATGATGATCGGCTCGCGGAAGATGGTGCCGCCAAGGATGTTGCGGATCGTGCCGTTCGGCGAGCGCCACATCTTCTTCAGCCCGAACTCCTCCACGCGCGCCTCGTCGGGCGTGATCGTGGCGCATTTCACGCCGACGCCGTACTGCGCGATCGCATTCGCGGAGTCGATCGTCACCTGGTCGTTGGTCGCGTCGCGGTGCTCGATGCCGAGGTCGTAGTATTTCAGGTCGACGTCCAGATAGGGGTGGATCAGCTTGTCCTTGATGTACTGCCAGATGATGCGGGTCATCTCGTCGCCGTCGAGCTCGACGACGGGATTGGCCACCTTGATTTTCGACATCGGGAAAAGCCTCGCGTTCGGGGAGGCGGGACGGACGTCTTGCCCCGCGGTTGAAGGAATGCGGCACGCTATAGCAAAGCCGACCGGGGGGCGCAAACGCTACCAAAATCAAAGGCCGGCGCGGTCCGGCCGGCGGTGGAAAGGGCGCGGACGGAGCGTTGGACAGGACGCCGGCACCCGCGCATAGTAGCCGGGATCGAGGCCGGCCGAGGGCGCGCCGGCCGATCGGGAGGAGTACGCACGGTGACCTTCGAATTCGACTTCGTCGACGCAGGCGAGGGGCAGCTGCACGTCGCCTCGATCGGAGACCGGGACAAGCCGCTCGTCCTGTGCCTGCACGGGTTCCCGGAATACTGGGCCGCTTGGGCCGGCGTGATGGAGGCACTCGCCGGCGACTTCTTCCTCGCCGCACCCGACCAGCGCGGGTTCAACCTGTCCTTCCGCCCGCAGGGCGAGGAGGCCTACCGCACGAAGCACCTCGTCGCCGACGTCGCGGCGCTCGCCGACCGGTTGTCGCCGGGAAGGCCCTTCGTTCTCGCCGGGCACGACTGGGGCGCCTCGGTCGCCTACGCCTACGCGTTCGCCCATCCCGGCCGCGTCTCGCATCTCGTCATCGCCAACGGCGCCCATCCCGTCTGCTTCCAGCGTGCCATCCTGGAGGACGCCGGCCAGCGCGCCGCCAGCCAGTATTTCCATACGCTGCGCGCGCCGGGTGCGGCCGAGAGGATGGCCGAGAACGGCTTCGCCCGCACGATGAAGATGCTCGCCGGCTTCTCCCGCACCGACTGGCTGACGCCCGAGCGGGCGGACGGCTACCGCGCCGCCTGGGCCCGGCCGGGCGCCATGGACGCGATGCTGCACTGGTACAAATCCTCGCCCGTCGTGGTGCCCCGCCCCGACGAGCCCGTTGACGATGCGCCCCTGCTGGCGGTGCCGGCCGAGCGTGTGACGGCGTCGATGCCGCATCTGGTCGTCTGGGGCGAGGCCGACGAGGCGCTGCGACCGGCCTGCCTCGCCGGTCTCGAGCGTTACGCACCGGACCTGACGGTCAGGCGCGTGCCCGGCGCCGGCCACTGGATCCTGCACGAGAAGCCGGGCGAGGTCGCCCGCGCCATCGCCGAATTCGTCAGCTGACGGGAGCCCTGCGGCGCGCGGGATTCCGGGTGGCGGAACCCGACGCCGTCTTTCGGGTGGACGATGGCTTCTCCGCCGCCTTCTTCTCCTTCGGCGGCATCGGCTCGACGAAGGCGAGGCTGGTCGACAGCCAGTCGTCGAGCGCGGCGTCGTCGAGCACATCGGCGGAGACGACGACGAAGCCCTTCATCGCGCGGCCGGTGAACAGCATCGCCCCGGCGCCGGGTCGCGTCATGGCGGCGGCGTGCTCCTCGGCCCCGACGCGCGCCAGGAGGTCGCCGTTCCTCATCGTGCCGACCAGCATGTTGCCGTGCAGCAGGAAGCAGAGTCCGCCCATCATGCGCACCTCCGACACGCCGTTGCGGTGGCCAAGGCGTTCGCGGACGCGGTCTGCGAGGTCGTTCGTCATGGAATGGGCTCCGGATCGTGGCCGTGGCACGCCTGGATTGGTGGCATGCGGACCCGTGCCGCGCAAGCGCGTGTGCGGCGTCTCCCGCCGGCAACCGCCATGCCCTGCGAAAGAGGTTGACAGGTAGCCTGATAAGGGGCCGAATCCGACCGCCGGCTCGGCCGGCATGATGGAGGAGATGAACCACATGACCAAGAGATCGATGACATGCAGCGCCGCCGCCTTGCTGCGCGCCGGCGGCGCGGGCGTGCTCCTTGCCGGTGTCGCCGGTTGGGCGATGCCCGCCCAGGCCGCCCGCGACTGCGCCGCTGCCGCGAACCTGTCGCTGTCCGGCTATGACCTGACGATCGACAGCGCCGCCCCTGTCGCCGACGGGCCGGTGCCGCATTGTCTGGTGCAGGGGTCCTTCGAGCACCGCACCGGTGCCGACGGCAGGCCCTATGCCATCGGCTTCGCCATCGCGCTGCCGGACGACTGGCAGGGCCGCTTCCTGGTGCAGGGCGGCGGCGGCCTGAACGGCGTCGTGCGGCCCCCGCTCGGTGATACCGCCGCCGGCGACCGCCCGGCACTGGCACGCGGCTTCGCCGTGCTCTCGCATGACAGCGGCCACAAGGGCGAGGTCTGGGACGGCTCCTTCAAGGCCGACCAGATCGCGACGCTGAACTTCGCCGGCTGGTCCGTCGAGAAGGCGGCCGGCCTCGGCAAGGCGATCGTGGAGGCCTATTACGGCCGTCCCGCCGACCATTCCTATTTCGCCGGCTGCTCGACCGGCGGCCGCGAGGGGCTCGCCTCCGCCCAGCGTTTCCCGACGCTGTTCGACGGCATCATCGCCGGCGCGCCCGCCATGCGCACCAGCCGTTCCAACATGGCGCTTGCCGACAAGGCGGTGGCGATGAACCGCATCTCGCCGGCCGGTGCCGGCGGCGCGCCGGACCGCTCTGCGGCCTTCTCCGACGCCGACCGCGCCGTCGTGCTCGACGGCATCCTGAAGGCCTGCGACGGCCTCGACGGGATCGAGGACGGCATGATCCAGGACACGCAGGCCTGCAGCTTCGATCCGGCGATGCTCGTCTGCCAGGGCAACGCGACCGAGGGCTGCCTGACCGCGCAGCAGGCCGAGGTGGTGGCCGCGACCTTCGCGCCGACGCTCGACGCCTCGGGCCGGCCGGCCTATGTCGGCTATCCCTTCGACACCGGCGTCATGAGCACCACCGACCCGATCCCCGGCCTGCTGCGCTTCGACGACGAGCGCAACCGCCAGTTCAAGAACACGGCGACCGCGTTCGACGTCGACGCCGCGGTGGAGAAGGCCGACATCGCCGATCCGCAGCAGCGCCTCATCAACGTCGACCAGTGGACGGACCTGAGTTCCTTTGCCGCGACCGGCCGGAAGATCATGCTCTTCCATGGCATGAGCGATCCCTGGTTCTCGGCGAACGACACGATCGACTTCTTCGGCCGCGTGAAGGCGGGCACGAAGACGACGGTGCCGATGGAGGACTGGGCGCAGCTCTATCTCGTGCCGGGCATGGGCCATTGCCGCGGCGGCCCGGCCGGGCTCGACCGCTTCGACCTGCTGACCCCGCTGGTCGAGTGGGTCGAGACCGGCGCGGCGCCGGCGACCGTGGTGGCCTCGGGTGCCGCCTTCGAAGGGCGCACACGCCCGCTCTGTCCGTTCCCGGCCCATGCGCACTATGCTGGCTCGGGCGACCCGCAGGACGCCGCGAACTTCGCTTGCCAGCCCTAGAGGCGCACGAAGGCCATTCCGTTCGGCGGCCGGGCGTGGCATGGGTCCGTTCCCATGAGCGAGAATTCCACGATCCCGAACGAGCCGGGAGGCGATGCCTCCTCGTCCCCCGCCATCATTCTCGTCGAGCCGCAACTCGGCGAGAACATCGGCATGGTCGCGCGCGCCATGGCGAATTTCGGGCTGACCAACCTGCGGCTGGTCAGCCCGCGCGACGGCTGGCCGAACGAGAAGGCCATCGCGACGGCAAGCCGCGCCGACCACGTCATCCGCGCCACCCAGGTGTTCGACAAGCTGGAGCACGCGATCGGCGACCTGTCCTTCCTCTACGCGACCACGGCGCGGCCGCGCGACGGGTTCAAGCCGGTGCACGGGCCGGTGGAGGCCGGGCGCGAGCTTCGCGGACGCGAGCGGCGCGGAGAGCGGACGGGCATCCTCTTCGGCCGCGAGAAATTCGGCCTGTCGAACGAGGAGGTGGCGCTGGCCGACGTCATCGTGACCTTCCCGGTCGACCCTGGCTTCTCGTCGCTGAACATCGCGCAGGCCGTCCTGCTGATGTCCTACGAATGGATGAAGGCCGGGCTGGAGCGAGAGACCGACACCAACTTCCGCGGACCGGAGATGCAGCCGGCTTCCAAGGAGCATCTCAACTCCTTCATGGGCCATCTCGAGCGGGCGCTCGACGAGCGCGGCTATTTCCGGCCGCCGGAGAAGAAGCCGAAGATGCTCGACAATCTGCGTTCCGTCTTCACCCGGCCCGCCTTCGCGGAGGCCGAGATCAAGGTGCTGCGCGGGGTCCTGTCGTCGCTCGACTATTTTTCGCCGAGGGAGCCGCGCGGCACCGGCTATCCCGACCGCAAGGCCGAGGCCGACCGCGCCGCCCGGGCGGGCGACGCGGATGACTAGCCGCCCGGTGCTCGTCTTCGATTCGGGCATCGGCGGGCTCACCGTCCTGCGCGAGGCGCGCGTGCTGATGCCGGACCGGCGGTTCGTCTACGTCGCCGACGATGCCGGCTTTCCCTACGGCGCGTGGGAAGAGCGGGCGCTCCGTGATCGGATCGTCGACCTGTTCGGACGGCTGCTCGCGGAGCACGACCCGGAAATCGTCGTGATCGCCTGCAACACGGCCTCGACGCTCGTGCTGCCCGACCTGCGGGCAGCCTATCCCGGCACCCCCTTCGTCGGCACCGTTCCGGCCATCAAGCCCGCGGCCGAACGGACCGCCAGCGGCCTCGTTTCGGTGCTGGCGACACCGGGCACGGTGAAGCGCCAGTACACCCGCGATCTGATCCGCGAATGGGCGACGAAGTGCCATGTCCGTCTGGTCGGCAGCGACCGGCTGGCCTCGCTGGCCGAGACGTACATGCGCGAGGGGTTCGTCGACGAGGAGGCGGTCCGCGCCGAGATCGAGCCCTGCTTCGTCGAGCAGGGCGGCCGGCGCACCGACATCGTGGTGCTCGCCTGCACGCACTATCCGTTCCTCGTCAACCGGATGCGCAAGACGGCGCCGTGGCCGGTCGACTGGCTCGATCCGGCCGAAGCGATCGCCAGACGGGCGCTGTCGCTGCTGTCGGGGGATCCGACGCGGTCCGAATCGGTGGACCGGGAGGAATCCCAGGCCGAGGACATCGCCGTCTTCACCTCCGGCGCCCCCGACCATGCATCGCGGCGCCTGATGCAGGGGTTCGGGCTGACGGCGGATCGTCGCGCCGGCGCATAAGCAACTGGTCCGGCTGTGCTTTCACGCACCGTCACGCGACGACACAATAAGTGTTTCGTGTAACCTTCGAAAGACGGGTCCATGTTGCGTCCGGTTGCACGTTAACAAATCATCGCCACATTCGGCTCCCAGACAGAGCGTCGACATGGCGGAGGTTCGCGATGTCATCCGGCGGGGGCCGGACATCAACCTGACGACGCTGGCTGGGGCGCTGCGGAACGGAGTGTCGACAAGCTTGCCTGGAGAGGGCACGTGATTGGACAAACGGACGAACGGAGCGGCCGCGGTCGCCAAGTCTTCATGACGGAACAGGAAAAGCCTGTTGCGATCTTCCTGCCTCAGCACCGCCCCGGGAGGGGGCTGGGGCCATCCAGAGCCGTGATGGCTGCGGTGATGGCCACCGTGGTCATCCTTGGCGGCAGCCTCTTCTTCATGATGCCCCGAGGCGGCCTTTCCCCGGCGATGGTCGCCGCCGCCGAGCCGCGGACCGAGAAGCCGGTCCGCAACGTCTCGACGGACGTGGATGCGCCGAAGGCTGCGGTTGCTGCCGCAACCGGC
>Ga0208243_1000545_pt1 | contig 19980 bp, 27 predicted proteins | sample Subbio2Aug_QV12A_FD_184826 | JGI IMG/M metagenome (GOLD analysis project Ga0208243, IMG submission 184826) | Serpentinite rock and fluid subsurface biosphere microbial communities from McLaughlin Reserve, California, USA - CR12Aug_QV12A (SPAdes) | ecosystem: Environmental > Terrestrial > Deep... | reverse complement strand
ATCGCATGCCTACTTTGATATGCCCTAAATGTAATGGAACACTTAAAAGTAAGAAAGCGGTAGAATAGTATACTACCGCTCTGGTTTTAAAAAATTGCCTGAAAGGCAACTTTGTTCTATAAGGGATTAATTCCATTGACTAATCATAAGATAAAGGGTATTATTTTTGATATAGTCGATAAAAAAGCTGTGTTATTTATAAGGATGTGATTGCTTGAAAAATAAGAATACATTTATAGCATATTTGTTTACTCTATTTGCATTATTTGGTATTGTAGTAGGGATTCAATTAAAATCAGATATACCAACTGAAGGTGAAGATTTTGGACTACCTCTAAATAGAGATGTTGAGGCCCAGGAGGTAACTGATTTGAGAAGAGCTAATAGGGATATAAAGAATAAGATAGTTGAGCTGGAAAGAGTTATTGACGAATATGAGCAAGAAAGAATAATTGAGAGTATTCCATTAAGCAAGCTGAGAACTGAAATGCAGCAATATAAGTTTTTGGCAGGGCATACCGCAGCAGCTGGGCCAGGAATGGCAATAACAATAGAGGGTGTTATGGAGGAAAATATAGCTTCTATAGTGGAAGAAAAAAGGTACTTAGTTACCTTAATTAATGAATTAAAAATCTTTGGTGGCGAGGTATTATCTATAAATAATATAAGATTAACCGGCAGGAGTGAGATAACTCTGGCAGGAAGTCATATAAATGTTAATTCAATTCCAGTAGCCCCACCCTATACTATTCACGCAATTGGTAATACCAGTAGCTTTAAGCGTTATGTAGAGCACCAAACCTTTGTATTTGAGTTTATGAAAATAGATGGACTTAAGGTTAGTATTCAATACCTTGATGAGATTAAGATTCCAGCAATAACAAGGGAAAAGCCAGTACAATTTTTACAAACAATAGAGGAAGCACAATAACAAAAAATAAAAACAAAAACAACAGGAATGCTTCCTGTTGTTTTTGTTTTGTGTTATTTCGTAAAGTGATGCCTTCCGATTACTATCTCAGTCTTTCTTTGAAAACTCCACTTTGCTGTCGCAATATCAGGGTTGTAAAAGAATACACAGCCATCAGTGGGATCCTTACCTAAAACGCATTCGAAAGCAGCTTTATACGAGTTTTCATCTGGCTCAAGCATAAATTGACCATCATCCACTGAGCTGAATTGTTTGGGCTGTAGTATAACCTCTTCTATCGTATCAGGAAATCTTTCGTCCTTTACACGATTCAAAACAACAGCCCCGACAGCAATTTTACCCTCTAGATTCTCTCCTCTAGCCTCAGCATGTATTATTTTTGCAAGAAGATAGAGGTCTTCACTTTTATACCCTAATAAAACACTACCTTGTGCAAAGGTGCCTGAGAGAGGTTTCCTCACTAAAGGTATCAATTGAATCCTCTACTACCAGCTGCTGAGAACCGTGATACCTATAGGCATCCACTGCATTTACAGTTGGTACAGAAATAGATAAAGCTAAAAGCAGTATACATATAATCCTTTTCATACTATTAACCTCCCTTTAGCCTACGAGGTTAGCTGACGGGTTCGGCTTGGGAAGAGCCTACGATGCACGATTCACCCCTGTTTATTGGATCCCCCGCAGTTTAATTTTATTAAACTTTCGGCTTGATTATATTTTCTGCAAAATATCAAAAAATATAAAGCTAATAATTGGAGATGCTTACAAGCTATGGTGATTTTAATCTAAAGCTTAAAAAATATTCTTGCTATAGCTTTAAGGAAAATATAAATAAATAACAAACATACAGACCATATTATAAATAACCCAATGGTTATTTTTTGATGCCTAATTAATAATAGAAAGGCAGCTACAACCAAAGAGGATAAATAAGTATCATGAGTTTTTAGAATCTCTTTTATTTTTTTTCTAATAATTATTCTGTCAATCAGAGTGAATATTATTAAGGTTTTAAGCCATTCATAGAGGAGAAAGCCTCCCGTAATCATATAATCCATGTTTAAGGACCTCCTGAGTTAATTATGTAAGTCTTTGTTTTAATTTTATACCAAAAATTCGTTGTATATATTATTTTTATAAAAAAAATTGCTAAATTTATGGAAGGATTGAGGCTATGTTAGAATTCCATGAAATTATTATACGCTTAATATTAGCTACAATACTAGGGGGGCTAATTGGTATCGAAAGGGAAAGCCTACGAAGAGCGGCTGGTCTACGAACTCATATATTGGTTTGTGCTGGCTCAACCCTTGTTATGCTCCTGTCGCTATTTGTGTTTCACAGCTATAGGACCTATACAAACATGGATCCTGCGAGGTTAGGGGCTCAGGTCATAAGCGGTATAGGCTTTTTAGGAGCAGGTACAATTATTAGGGATGGGAATACAATAAAGGGTTTAACGACAGCAGCAAGCCTATGGGCAGTTGCCTGCATAGGCTTAGCCTTGGGGGTTGGCTTTTACATGGGGGCTATTGCTACTACTTTAATAGTATTGATTGTTCTGAAGATATTTTCAAAATTTGAGGTTTATATACCAGACAAAAGAAACACAATGAATTTAAAGCTGGTTATTAACAATGTTCCTGGGCAATTAGGAAGAGTGGCAGAGGCCCTTGGTCATGAAAATCTATCTATTTTGAATATTACCCTCGAGATGGAGGATGCGGAGAGCTGTAGAGCAGCACTGTTTTTAAAGCTCAGGATAAATAGCAATGAAAATAGAGGTAATATAGTAACTCTTTTAAGTAAAATAGAGGGTGTTTTTCAGGTGGCTGTACTATGATATAAGAGATAAATTACTTTTGCTCAAAGCTTTTAAATGTTATATTAGATAAAGAATAAATAACCAGAGGTGACAGCATGCGAGTTAGAAATATTGCAGGTGTAGGAGAGCTATTAAAGCAGGCAGAATACTTTTTGCAGAACCCTAAGCAGTATAGGGGGGAATGGAGTAAGCTATTTAATAATACGAATCCTATTCATATCGAAATAGGTATGGGAAAGGGTCAATTTATAACTACTTTAGCTGAAAAATATCCAAATTTAAATTTTATAGGTATTGAAAAATCTGAGGAGCTGGTTTATAAAGCTCTACAAAGAATTAAGGATAAGGAATTGAAAAACATATATTTAATATATGAAAATGCAGAAAACCTTAAGGAGGTTTTTGAAAAGGGAGAGCTAGAGAGGGTTTATTTGAACTTTAGTGATCCATGGGTTAAAGCAAGACATGCTAAAAGAAGATTAACCCATAGAAGGTTTTTAGATATTTATTCCTACATAATTAAGAGGGGAGGAGAGCTGAGGTTTAGGACCGATAGCTTGATGCTATTTGAGTTTGGTCTAGGGGAAATTAAATCTACTAATATGAAGCTATTGGACATAGGCTATGACATACATAAGCATCCAATAGAGGGCCATATATTGACTGAATATGAAGAAAAATTTACCCTGATGGGTAAACCAATTTATCAGTGTATAGCACAAATTAATAATCCGTAGCTAGGACTTGATTTTACTTTCTACTTCAGTTAAAAGCTGCTTAACATTATCAAAGGCAAAGTTTGATTTAAGAATAGTTAGCTTAATAATATCAAATTCCTCTGTTAGTATTTGGCGGTGGGTGCACTTAATTGACTCTGTATCTATTTCATCTTTTATTTCATGTAGTCTAATTATAGACTTTAAAATATTCATATCAATCTACTCCTTAAAATCCATGTTAATTGAAGCAATATAATATATAATACATAAATTATTAGCAAAAAGGGTTAAAAAAGTCATATTTTTTAATTAAATATAGGTCATTATGTAATTAAATAAACTTAATAAATAAAGCAGGCGGTTTTATTTCTGAAAAACACCTGCTTTGTTGCATTTGTTATCATTATTTGAGGGCATATCTTACCAAAATCTCTATAAGACCCACAAAAACCAGATTGTTTATTCCCCACATAATGCTTTCTATAGCTCCAGATAGCTTATTCTCTTTTTCCTCCCGAAGAACATCGATGTAATTAGAATGATCCACCAGCCTATCTTTTTTAAAGACCCTAACCGGCATAAAATACGTACCTAAGCCGTAAAGCAGTATAATAATAGATAAGAAATAATTGAAATCAAAAATGGCCTTTATCAATGCTCTGTGAGCAATACTAGCATAAACAAAGCCTATAAAGCTAAAGGTACCTATACTGGCTAAGGAGAACCTTAGTATCTTTTTATATTTATCAAATAATTTTTTCACTCTATTATCACTCCTAAATTAAAATATGCTCAGGCTTATGAGTCTTAAAGTAGTATGCTACTATTTTATAAGCATATTGCATCAATTAATTATAAAGCATACTGAAAAATTTATGAAGGGTTTTTAAAAAAGGAAAAGGCCCCTAAGCTTTAGGCTGATTCATTGTTGGCGCATTCCACATTTTTGATGTGCTGCAAATCCTAACACTGAAGCCGATAGAAGCTAGGGGTCCTATATTTTTATTTAACAAATATTAATATTTTGTTAGAACTCCTAAGGCCTTAGGTCCAAGGTGAGCACCAACCACAGGTCCAAGAACCTGGATACCTATTTTAGCATTTGGGTATTTCTTTGCCAGCTCTTCCTTCAGTTCAGTTGCTTCATCTAGGGCGAAGATATGAGCTATATTTATTTCCTTAACATCCTCTGTAATATCGTCTGAAATTCTTTCAAGGGCCTTCCTTCTACCTCTTACCTTATCTACTGGCTCTAGCTTGCCATCCTTTAAGGCTATTATTGGCTTAATATTTAATAATGAACCTATAAGGGCACTTGTGTTGGAAAGTCTGCCGCCCTTCTTTAAATATTCTAATGTACCAACCGTTAATCTTATGCCCATTTTCTTCTTTTGAGCTTCTATACTACTAACGATTTCAGCTCTTGAAAGACCTTCCTTTGATAGATTCAGAGCTAGCTCAGTCAATACCCTAAGATTTGCTGCAACTGTTTCAGTATCAATTACAGAAATTTTACTAGCATTAACTAATACAGCAGCTGTATTGGCACTATTATATGTACCACTTAGCTTTGAGGAAATCGTTAGTACAATTACCTCATTACCCTCCGAGATAGCTCTCTCATAAACCTCCGCAAAGGCACCTACTGAAGGCTGAGAGGTTGTTGGGAAGTCCTTTGAGGTTGATAAGCGCTCAAAAAATTCATCGAATTCTCCAGGATAGCCTTCATTGGAAACACTGCCCTCGAAGTTTACCGAAAGTGGCACTATTGTAATATCATTAAGCTCAGCGAATTCCTTTTCTATGTAAGCAGTACTATCGGTGACAATTTTTATCTTAGACATATCTTATCACTCCTTTAATATATATAAGAATATAATACCAAGTACTAATACCAGTTGTAAAGTTATTAATAAATATTATGGAAGCTATTCAAGGATTATTTTGAAAATAATAAATGTTTAATATATTTATTATATTCCTTATTGACTTCTTAATTAAAGGGAATTATGCTTAAGTTAAAGGTATTTAGACATACGAAATATTAAAAGGGGCGAATATATGAAATCACTTTACATAAGATGGAAATCATATTATTATCTGATTCCAAAAAATATTAGATGTGTTTTTGTTGTTGTTTTACTTAATAATGTTGGTTCTGGTATGTTTTCAACCCTATATAACCTATATCTGCAACAAATAGGCTTTAATAAAACCTTTATGGGTGAAATAATTTCCATGACGGCCTTAGCCAGCGCAATATTCATGGTTCCTATAGGCTTTCTTAGTGATAGGATCGGGCGGAAAAAGACTATGATGATTGGAGTATTCTTTACTGCTCTATGTCAAATGTTTAGAGTTATCTTTTTAAAGGAAGGCCAACTGCTTCTTTTTAGCTTTCTATTGGGTTTGTTTAATTCCTACTTTCTAGTGTCTAATTCCCCCTTTTTAATGGAAAACACAACAAAGGAAATTAGAATGAGGATCTTTAGCATTAACTTCGCTCTAATGATTTTTTCATCTATGCTAGGTAATATTATAGGTGGTAGTCTACCGGTTATGCTTAGAGGACTGGGAGTGGAGTCTATCGACTGGAGTCAAAGAATCACCTTATTATTATCCACCCTTTCAAGCTTGATGGCGTTAATTCCCTTAAGTAGAATTGTAGAGGGTACATGTAGGTCATCAAATACAAGGGAATTTATAAGTAATATTCTTTCTTTGAAAAACTGGAGGATTATGTCAAAATTTTTAATTGCTAGTGGTTTAGTAGGCTTTGGAGCAGGCTTATTTGTTCCCTTTGCCAACGTTTATTTTGAAAACCAATTTAATCTTAGTAGTAATAAAATAGGCTTTATAATGTCACTGGGGCAGGTCTCAACTATAATTGCTGTAATGCTGGGACCCTATATAGCCGGCAAGGTTGGCCGAGTAAAGGCAGTTTTTATGCTACAGATACTATCTATACCCTTTATGGTGTTGCTAGGGGATACTAGTTCATTACCTATTGCAATTGTTGCATTTTTGATTCGTCAGGCTATAATGAACGCCAGCAATCCCATTACCTCAACAATAATGATGGAGGAGGTACCAGAGGATTTGAAGGGCCTGACCAACAGTCTAAATCAAACGGTCGTACAGATAGGCTGGGCAGTCTGTGGTAGATTAAGCGGCAGTATAATTGATAACTATGGCTACAATTGGATATTTTATTTAGCTGGTGGCTTGTATGCAATATCTGCAGTGTATTATTTCTTTACCTTTAGAAGGCTGGATGAAAAGCAAGCCCTATCAATAAAGGTAGCATGAAAGAAGGTTGAAATCTTTAGATATATATGCTAAACTGTAGCTAGGGTGGTATCTACATAGAGCCATACCGATTGGTAATGAGTAATTAGTAATGGATAATGAATAATGAATAATGAATAATTAATAATGATTGAAAATTGTGTATTATAATTAATTAATAATCTTGAAATTCGCAAAACTAAATACTTAAAATCTGCTCTGAGCCTTAAGGACCGAGACGGACATGAAATAGTGAAATTACAATGCCCTTTTTTGTCATGCTCAGAGGGGCATTTTTTGTTGTTTGGAAACATCTAGACATGGGTTTTAATAGGTCACTATATTAAAATAAGGAAGCACTGGAGGCTGGTGAAATGAAGATAGGCTTTATTGGTGCAGGTAAGGTAGGACTGAGCTTTGGAAGATATCTTGTGAACAACAATATTAGGGTATCAGGGTATTTCAGTAAGAGTCCAAGCTCAGCTAAAGGGGCAGCACAGTATACAGGTACTAATGAATTTACTACAATTGACCAACTCCTACATGCGTCAGAAATAATCTTTATTACAACACCTGATGATGTAATTAAGAGTATCGCTGAAGAGCTTTCTAAGCTTAGCTTAAGCAATCAGATTTTTGTTCATATGAGTGGGGCACTAGCCTCGGAGGAGCTTAAGGACATAAAGCTAAAGGGAAAAGGCTGCTCAATAGCATCCCTTCATCCTCTTCAAGCCTTTGCTAATATAGAACAGGCAGTGGTCAACTTGAAAAACACCCTCTTTACTCTAGAGGGGGACCATGAGGCTGTAGTAGCATTGAAGTCAATAGTGGAACTCTGTGGGAATGAATATGCTATTATTGAGGCTGAAAAAAAGGCACTATATCATAGCGCAGCATGTGTTGTATCGAATTATATGGTAACACTGTTAGATATAGGTGAAAGGCTGTTTCAACTATCTGGTATTAGCAAGGATATCAGTAAAGCAGGACTATTGCCATTACTATATAGTAGCTTAGAAAATTATAAAGGACTAGGGGGGGAGGAAGCCTTGACGGGACCTATAGCCAGAGGAGACCTTAAAACCCTTATTAAGCATATGGAGGCAATACAAAGCTATTGTCCAGAACTGAAGGATTTTTACTCCTCAATGGGTCGTGAAACACTAGAATTAGCTGCAAGGAAAAAGCTAAGGGCTACTGAAGCCGTTACGGCTATAAATAATTTATGGAGGGATAACCATGAATAAATTTACCACTGCTTCCTTTATTCAGAGTAAGAAGGAGGGTAACAAAATATCTATGCTGACAGCATACGATTACACCACAGCAAAGCTGTTGGACGAGGCTGGAGTAGACAGTATATTAGTAGGTGATTCCTTGGGGATGGTGGTATTGGGTTATGAAAATACCCTTCAGGTTACCCTTGAGGATATGATACACCACACAAAAGCAGTTGCTAGAGCTGCCAAGAGAGCCTTGGTAATTGCAGATATGCCTTTTCTCTCTTATCATGTTAGTGTAGAAAAGACCATAGAAAATGCCGGTAGACTTATACAGGAGGCTCAGGCTCAGGCAGTTAAGCTTGAGGGGGGGATCGAAATTCTCGACAAGGTTAAAGCCCTTGTGATGGCACAAATTCCTGTTGTAGGTCATTTAGGGTTAACACCACAGTCTGTAAATATGTTGGGAGGCTTTAAGGTCCAAGGAAAGAGCCATCAGCAGGCTAAAAAGATTATTGAAGATGCAAGGCTATTACAGGATGCCGGAGTTTTTTCAATAGTCTTGGAGTGTATACCAGAGGGTCTGGCTAGGCTAATAACTGATGAGCTTGAGATACCAACCATCGGTATAGGTGCTGGTAGATATTGTGACGGCCAGGTACTGGTAACTCAGGATATGTTAGGTCTTTACAGTGATTTCACCCCTAAGTTTGTGAAAAAATATATCAATATGGGTCCGGAGATTAAAGGAGCAGTTGAGGATTATAGAGCTGAAATACAAAAAGGGCTCTTTCCGGAGGAAAAGCACACCTTTACTATAGATGAGGATACATTGAAGAAATTATATTAGAAAGAAGGATAAAAATGCTTAAGCTAGTTACAACAGTAGAGGAAATGAAGGAAATATCAAAGAAACTTAGGTCTACAGGGAAAACCATAGGCTTTGTACCTACAATGGGTTACTTACATGAAGGTCATCTTTCCTTAATAAAAAGGGCAAAGTCTGAAAATGATGTAGTTATTGTCAGCATATTTGTTAATCCAATTCAATTTGGTGTAAATGAAGATTATGATGTGTATCCCAGGGACATCAAAAGGGACACAGAGCTCTGCGAGGTGGAAGGAGTAGCTTACATATTTCACCCAACTGTAAAGGAAATGTATCCTAATGGCTATCAAAGCTTTGTAGAGGTAATGGAGATTACTAATAAGCTTTGTGGAGCATCAAGACCGGGACATTTTAAAGGAGTAACCACAGTAGTTACCAAGCTATTTAATATAACTATGGCCCATAGAGCATACTTCGGCTGGAAGGATGCACAGCAGGTAATGGTAATTCAGAGAATGGTTAAGGACCTTAACATGAACATAGAGGTTATAGCCTGTCCAATTCTTAGAGAAATAGATGGATTAGCCATGAGCTCAAGAAATGTCAATTTAAGCGTAGAGGACCGTAGGGCTGCATTGGTTCTATCAAGAAGTCTATTTGAAGCCAAGGATAGAATTAGCAATGGTGAGGTAAATCCGAAGGAGATAATTGACTTGATTAAGACAAGAATCTCTGAGGAGCCAAGTATTAAGATTGATTATGTTGAGGCAGTTGACCTAAATACAATGCAGGATGCTTATGATTTTAATAACAAGTCCTTAATTGCTTTAGCTGTACGGGCTGGTAAGGTTAGATTGATAGACAATATTATAGTGGGGGAGATATAAAAATGATGCTAAATTTCTTTAAATCAAAGCTACACAGAGCAACTGTAACTGAGGCAAACTTAAATTATATAGGCAGTATTACCATAGATGAAGCCCTTATGGAGGCGGCAAACATTTACCCTAACGAAAAGGTTCAAATCGTAAACAATAACAATGGGGCCCGTTTTGAAACCTATGTTATTAAGGGTGAGAGAAATAGCGGTGTTGTTTGTCTAAATGGAGCCGCTGCAAGGCTGGTGCAGCCAGGGGATCAAGTAATCATAATCGCCTACTGCTGGGTTACAGAGGAGGAAGCAAGAAGCCTTCAGCCAAAGGCTGTATTCCTAAATGAGAAGAACCAGGTGGTGGAGATTATGAAGGAAGAGAAGCATAGTACTATTAGAGAATAGAGATTGAGAATATTATTTAAATTAATGAATAATAAGTCATATTAGTTTTATGATCATGGAAGAATATATTTATGATTTTTATCTTATGCTATGAGAATTAAGGTAATCAGCAGAAGAGCATCAAGCTGCCTGTAATGATTATAGGCAAAAAAGGAGTAAATATTGAATTATATGTTAACGAGAAAAAAGGAATTATAAATGTGTATTGTGATGGGATTATCAATTCCTTCTAATTCATTTTTTAATATTTCATAAGTACCGGATAAATTTAAGAGCTTTGCAGATAATATATACAATAAAGTAATGGAGGGATACTTGTGAAGAAAAGAGTTTGTATTGAAAATAGACTGTTAGACGTTAAGGATTATTTTGCTGACAAGGGCTACGATGTAAGATCAATGTATCATAATGAAACCCTAAATGAAATAAATCCTGAGGAATACGATGCTATAATAGTATCAAATATTAGTAATAAGAGTCTTTCAGATGAATTAAAATCCTCTAATAAAATAGTAGAGGCCTTTGGATTGGTTCCTCATCAGGTATATGAAAAGATGCAGGTAAGATTGAAAAGACATTAGGAGACATACTAAGCAGTTATTATGCAAAAGCTTGAGGTAGTAGCAAACCCTGACAATTTTCAAAACTACGTAAATCTGCTTCGGGCATATAGTAAGAATGAGCTTAAACTAATCCTAAATTTCCAAAACTCACTTTGCTCAAACAGTTGGAAATTCTTCACGGATTAGCTTACGCTCTTTTATTTTAACTTCGCTAGTCATTTACGTAAGTTTTAAAAATTCGGGTTTGTAGGTTGTATGTGTTATTAAAATTCTTTATGTTCTTTTAACTCTTATATTCCTAAATACATCCTCATAAGCATTACGGCTATAATGGAGCCTAAGATTACATATATAGTATGAAGCTTTAGATATGCCAAGGCTGCAGCCACTATAGCTCCGACTAATCCTAATAGAGGCATATCCTTTTCTATAGCAAATACCCCAGGAAAGATCAGTGCCCCTAAGGCTGCATAGGGTATACTTTTAAGCCATTTGTTTCCCCAGCTGGGAAGCTGCAGCTTATCCATAATAAAGACAGGAATTAGACGTGGTATATAGGTAACAAAAGCCATTCCAACAATTATAAGTAAAATTTTCATCTATTACTCCTCCTTCATTAAAAATATTCCAACAGAAGACCCAAGCATAGTCGATAATACAATACCCCAGCCTCCTGATAGCCATTTTGATAATACAAGGTTTAGTAGGCTACTGACGACTGCAATTATACCTAGTCTCCATTGGCGTCGGATAGCCGGTACCAGCAAAGCTATAAACATTGCATATAACGCAATTGACATGCTCTTACTGATGGTTGGTGGAATTACCATAGCTAACAGACCACCTAATAAGGTACCTAAGGACCAGGAGCCATAGGCTCCAATAAATAATCCTAAAATAAAATAAGGGGAAGCCTTTTCTATGGACTCATCTATTGCTGCTACAGCGAAGGTCTCATCGGTTATTCCAAAGGAAAGAAGTGACTTCCAAGGCAGGGGAATTCCTTCTAATCTGTTCATTAAGGACATACTCATAATAAAGTGCCTAAAGTTCAATATTAGGGTTGCAAAGACAATCTCTATTCCTAAGGCTCCAATAAGAATCATATTGACCGCCATAAACTGACTGGCACCAGCATACACCAGAAGGGACATCAAGACAGCTTGATATATTTCTATATTTGCTTGAGCAGCTATTATACCAAAGGAAATTGCAATTGGAAGGTACCCAATTATAATTGGCAAAGCTTTTATTATACCTTTTTTAAAATCATCAAAGGGTATTCCTGTGATATTGTCCTCTATATAAGATTTTGTATTGTTATTATACTCCCTCATCTAGTCTCTACCTCCAGTCAAAAATGTATATAGTAAGTATATCAAAAATAATTAAGAAATTACTAGATTTTATTATATAAAAATCCTTAAAAATTGTATAATTATATTGTAAGATATGTACAGTGATAATAAAAATAAAAGCATGATTGTATAAATTTACATTTTAATGTGTTTTTATACGAAACTATATTTAACACTAAAGGAGGAATTAGATGCTTAATACAGTGATTTTCGATTTGGATGGTACTCTACTACCCATGGATATGGAGGTATTTCTTAATAAATATTTTACTGAGCTGAGTTTCAAATTTAAGGATTACTTTAACCCAAAGGAGCTAACAGAGCACATATGGGCTTCAACAGGCTGTATGATTAAGAATAAGAATCCGAGGATAACAAATGAAGAGGCTTTTTTTGAAGACTTTTACAAAAGGGTAGTACATAAGCCTGAGATAATAAGCCCTCTTTTTGAGGACTTTTACATCAATGATTTTAAAAGGCTTGCTTCAGCAACACGAAAGGAAGAATTAATGCAAAATACAGTAAAGATATTAAAGGAAAAGGGATATAGGCTTGTAATAGCAACAAATCCAATATTTCCAAAGCTTGCAATAAATCAAAGGGTTGAATGGGCTGGTTTTTCTATCGATGAATTCGATTTTATAACCTCCTTTGAGAAAATGCATTTTTGCAAGCCACATTTAGAATTCTATCAAGAGGTTTTGGATAATATTGATAAAAAACCGCAGGAGTGTATTATGGTGGGTAATGATGTGGAGGAGGACATGGTGGCTAAAAAGCTAGGGCTAAAAACCTATTTGCTTGAGGATTGCTTGATTTCAAGGGGAAATAATAGAGAGGAGGTTGATTATTCTGGAAGCTATATGGATTTTAATAGCTTTGTCGTAGCACTGCCTAGTTTAAAGGAGGTATAATATTTACCTATTGATTTAAATATAAGCTTTAGAATATTTTTTAGGAGGCAAGTAGAATGTCATGCTGTAATAAGGAAAAGAAGGATCCACCTAAAATGAATTGTCCTTTGTGTAAAGCAGAAGGTGAGTATATACATTATTTAGCAATAGAGAAGGTTGTTAAGGAGGAATTAATTTACTTTGTTGAGGCTCAAAATTATTATACCTGCTTTAATCAAGATTGTGAGGTAGTTTTCTTTAGTGAGGATAAAGAACAATTTTGGTTGATTCAGGATATAAATCTCGCATCTGATTTTGATTCAATAACAAAGCTTAAAAAGAGTAATTGCGGAGGCTGTGGTGGGGGCTGTGGCAGCAGTTGCCATAAATAATTGTAGCAGGAGGTGGGGTTAACTAAATGAGGGGATTAAAGGTAACCGCAATAGTTTTAGCAGGTGGAGGCAGCAGTAGGATGGGATTTAATAAGGCCTTAATGAAGCTAGGAGAGGAAACCGTTATTGAGAGAACAGTTAAGCCCTTGCTGGAGGTCTTTGAAGAGGTAATGATTATTACAGATACACCAGAGGTGTATAGCTTCCTAAAGGGAGTAGCCTTTTACTCGGATGCAAAGGAGTTAAAGGAGCGGAACTCTATGATTGGAATCTACACGGGGCTACTAAGGGCAAAATACCCTAAAGCCTTTGTTGTTGCATGTGACATGCCATTAATAAGTAAGAAGCTTTTGATATATATGAAGCAGCAGCTACACGATGAGGATATTCTTATACCTGTTGTCAATGGGTTTTATGAGCCCCTACACGCTTTTTATTCCAAGAGCTGTTTGCCGGTATTTGAGGATTGTATAAACAGAGAGAAATTTAAGGTAACCGCAGCCTTCCAAGGTTTTAAGATTAAGACGGTTGATGAGGAGTTTATACGAGTATATGATAAAGAGCTACAAAGCTTTATAAATATTAATACAATCGAAGAGTATCAGAGGGTATGTGAAATGCTTAGGCATTAGTTTTTTACTAAAGAAATATACATATGTTAAGATATGAGTGTAAAATATTTACAATTTAGTTAAAATTAGCGAATAATAATAGATAAATTTGGAAATATAATATATAATGATTCTAGAACTATTTGTTATTTAGATTTTTTCCCTCCTTCTCTATTGGGGATTCTAAAAACATAGTTTATACCCAATAGAAAGGAGGTCGTCTCATGTATCAAGATAAAAATATTGTATGTAAGGATTGTGGTTCTGATTTTACTTTTACTTCCAGTGAGCAGGCGTTTTATGCAGAAAAAGGTTTTGATAACGAACCTAAAAGGTGTAAAACTTGCAGAGATGCTAAGAAAAAGCAAAGTAATCAGCAATCAAACAGAATCAATAAATCCTTACGTTAATTAATTAAACTTGAAGGCGCCACTTCGAAGAGCAGAGATAGAAGGCTATAACTGCTCTTTTTATTGTATAGATTTTAAAGTTCATATAATATAGTAATTAATAAACAGGTAAAATAGCTAATAGAAAAGTAGGAGGAGAGGCATATGACAAAAAATTCCATGGAGTTATCAGGTATGCAGGGTAAAATCAAAATTGCTAATGATGTTGTTTTGGTAATAGCCCAGAAGGCAGTCAGTGACGTAAAGGGAATAGTATCCTTTAGTGGCGGATTATCAAAGGGGATTGCGGATGTATTAACAAACAATAAGAATTCAAAGAAGGGCGTTAGACTTGAGACGGAAGAAAATGATATAACTATAAACTTATCAATAGTTGTTGAATATGGAGTAATTATCCCAGAACTAGTCAAGACAGTCCAGGAAAAGGTAAAAACCTCAATAGAGGTTATGACGGATATAAAGGTGTCAAAGGTAAATGTATATATCCAGGATATAAAGATTAGCTAAAAATGTATAAAAGAACAGCTCAAAATAGCTTTGCTAAATTTGAGCTGTTTTTTAACTTCAATAAAACTTATATAGGTAAGGTTTTAGCAGTCGTGATCATGACCATGATCATTATCACAGTGAGTATAGTACATCATTTTATGTCTATATGCCTCAGCTTTATACATTGCAGATAGGTACATGTTGCTATAATACATTTGCTTCATATGACATTCTGAATGATGTGGCTCCTCAATAATAGGCATTGTTGGATATGGAGTTGGCATTGGCATTGGAGCTGGTGTAGGTGATGGCATAGGCATTGTTGGGCATGTAATAGGCAATGCTGGATAGCAGCCGGGCATAGATGGCATACCAGGCATATAACCCATATCAGGCATTGCAGGCATATAGCCCATATCTGGGTATAATGGTAATGGCATTGCAGGCATATGACCCATATCGGGATATGAAGGCATTGGCATATAGCCCATATCTGGATGGTGCGGCATCGGTTTACAGCCACAGTCTGGATAAATCAAATTAGTATCTAAGTTTTCCACAAAAAGACCTCCCTTATTTAAATTCGATATGTGTGATTTTCGTCTCACTTATAAAATATGAAGGAGGCACATATTTGGAACTTGTCCACATAAAATTAAAATAAAAAAGTGCTGAATTAATCAGCACTCTTAATACTATTTATGTGTTTCTACGTAATCTACGATATCACCAATATTCTTGAAGCCTTCTGCTTCTTCGTCCGGAATCTCAACACCAAACTCATCTTCGATTGCCATGATAATCTCTACAGCATCTAGGGAATCAGCTTCTAGGTCCCCCATTAATGAAGTTGTTCTTTCAATACCTTCTACATCCTCTAATCCTAATTGCTCTGCTATTATTTCCTTTACTTTTTGAAATACCATATGTAATCCTCCTTAAAATAATCATTGATTGTTTCTTGGCAAAAATATCATTTTTAGAATACCATAAATTAATTTACTTGTGTATCCCCTTTTATTATAAACAAGATATTATTTTTTAAGCAATAATAGACTTAAACTATTTAATTGAAAATCACTCTTAGAGACTGCTGCATAAGATATCAATAAAAGCTATTTATGAGGAGAAAATTATGGGCAAAAAAAAAGCTTTAGCTGTAGATTCGAGGATATATAAAATCAATATTAGAATTGAGGAAAATAAAAAAAATTAATGATATTAGGACAAGAAAGCATGGGTCTATCGAGGTGTAATAACAATGGACAAAGTGTAAAGATTCTGTTAAATCTATGTTAAAAGATTTAACAGAGATTTAACATTGCTCTAACAAACAATTAACTAAACCAAATTTGAAAAAATGTAGTATATATAGGTAGACATGAGAGTTTAGAGCATATCAATTTTAGGGAGGATTTATATGGAAATAGCTTTTGGGTTGATAGGTGGTTTGGGCTTGTTCCTATATGGAATGAATGTAATGAGTACAGGCCTACAAAAGGCAGCGGGCGATAAGCTGAAATCCATAATAGGAATGCTTACAAATAACAGGATTATGGGTGTTATTGTAGGTGCTGTCGTAACAATGATAGTACAAAGCAGTAGTGCAACAACTGTAATGGTGGTTGGTTTTGTAAATGCAGGGATGATGAGACTAACACAGGCTGTTGGAGTTATTATGGGGGCCAATATTGGTACAACCATTACAGCGCAAATCATTACCTTTAAGATAGACAAGTACGCTCCTATAATAGTAGGTATATCAGTAGCCATTTGGTTATTTACTGAGAATCGTAAAGTTAAGCAGTTTGCAGAGGCCTTCATTGGCTTTGGTATATTATTTATAGGCATGAAATATATGGGGGATGCACTAAAGCCCTTGCGAACCTATGAACCATTTAAACAGCTATTAGTAAGCTTCGGAGAGCATCAAATGCTGGGTATTATTGCTGGTTTTGTTATAACAGTAGCTGTACAAAGTAGCTCGGCTTCAACAGGTATTTTATTGGCCTTAGCTATGGAGGGACTTGTGCCTTTAAGCTCTGGACTACCTATATTGTTTGGTATTAACATTGGAACAACCACAACAGCATTACTTTCAAGTATTGGTGCAAATCGAACTGCTAAAAGAGCAGCAGCAGTTCACTTCTTCTTTAATGTATTTGGAACAGCTATATTTATGATATTACTTAGAGGACCAGTCTTGAATTTTATTACCTATTTAGATCCAGATGATGTTGCAAGGCAAATTGCAAATGCCCATACGATTTTTAATATATCAAATACACTTATTCAGCTACCCTTTGCAGGATTTCTGGTGTATTTATCTAAAAAGCTTATCCCGGGTGAGGACGAGCAATCAGTTGGTATTAAGTATCTAGATGACAGAATTCTAGAAACACCTTCTATTGCTTTAGGAAGTGCAATAAAGGAAACTCTTCATATGGGGAATGTTGCAAAGGAGTCTCTAGAGTCCTCAATGGAGGGATTATTTACTCGTTCTCAAAAGAAAATAGATGAAACCTTTAGACTTGAAAAAATAGTGAATGAGCTGGAGCGTGAACTGGCTAAGTATCTTGTTAAGTTGTCTAACACAAGTATATCTTCACGCAACAGAGAAACAGTTGATGGTTTATTTAATACAATAAATGATATAGAAAGAGTAGGGGATCATGCTGATAACCTTGCTGAGTTGGCACAATATACTTTGGATAACAACCTAAATTTCTCAGAAGTAGCCATTGAAGAATTAAGAATGATGTATAGCCTTGTTATTAGGGCTTACACAGATGCGTTAACTGCTATGAAAAACCTAGATGGAAGCTTAGCAATGAAGGTTGTTGAAATAGAAGGTAAGGTAGATCATATAGAAAAGACCTTAAGAGCTAATCACATAGGAAGATTAAATGCACAACAATGTGTTCCGAGCTCAGGAGTTATTTTCTTAGATATTATCAGCAATATGGAAAGAATATCAGATCATGCTTCGAATATAGCAATGGCAGTTATGGATGAAATAAGAGCAAATAAATAATAAAGGGTCTCCTGAAAAGTATTAATCAGGAGAGGCTAAATTTTCCTTTATGTGGGAGCTGTTCAATGATTATATATCATTGCTGCAGCTCCTTTTTTCATAATATTTTTTAAAATATTGTCAAATAATAAAAAAAAGAAAGGAGTTTTGATATATGAAAAAAAAATCATCAGCGTTGCTATTGGTAATTATTCTGATATTTCCTCTTGTTGGTTGCAGGAGACCTCTTCAAAGAATAACACCACCAACAGGAGAGGATAGCTATCTTCAATATCAGCATTCTAAGACAGTTGCAGATGCAAAGCTTATACAAGCCCTCGTAAATGATGTTACCGGTGTAGAGGACGGGGTTGTGGTTATAAAGGGTGATGAGGTATATGTTGGTATAACAGATAGAAACCACAATAGTATGGAGCAATTGAAAAGAAAGATAACCGAAGCAATAGAAAAGGAAACTGAATATAGGAAAATATATATAACGACAGAAGAGGATTCAGTTAATACCCTTAAGGAAATAAGGGCAGAGGTCCTAAGAGGTGTTGAGGTGGACCAATATAGGCAAGAGTTGAATAATATAAGAGATCTTATGGTGCTTTAAAAATTATAAATATAATCTGAAAAAATTAAAAGAATAATGAGAAAAGCGGTATATTTCAAGACCTAGAGGTAAAAATAAAAATAGTTTTTATTGGAAGGAGCATTGTATGCAGAAGTCAGAAGCAATAAAACTAATTATTATTGGTGGTGGTGAAGATAAGAAAACCGATAAAGAGATACTGAAGGAGGTCGTGAGGCTTTCAGGTGGTAAGGACTCTAGGATAGCTGTCATAACCACCGCCACCAATTTTCCCTTAGAGGTTGGAGATGAGTATAAACGCTTATTTTATGACTTGGGTGTTGATAAGGTAGACACCGTAAATATTGTTGATAGAAAAGAAGCCAACAGAAAGCAAATTACCAGGGGCTTAGAGGACATTACCTGCATTTTTTTTGTTGGTGGAGATCAGCTTAGAATATCCAGTATTTTAGGCGGTACAGATTTTCATAGAAGTATAATAAAGCAAATGGAAAGAGGGGCTATAATAGCTGGAACCAGTGCAGGGGCCTCCATGATGAGTGAGATTATGATGGTCCAGGGTGAAGAGGAGGACGCTCCTAGAAAATGCACCATAAACATGGCCTCAGGCATGGGTTTATTAAAGGGTACAATTATTGATCAGCATTTCAATCAAAGGGGTAGAATTGGGAGATTATTAGGAGCAGTAGCTCAAAACCCCTATGTGCTAGGAATAGGAATCGACGAGGATACTGCTATAGTGGTGGACCATCAGGATACTATCAGGGTAGTTGGATCAGGAGTTGTAACAATTGTGGATGGTAGAGAAATAGACTATACCAATATATCGGAGCAGTATCCTGATGAGCCTTTAGCATTAACAAATGTTAAGATACATATTTTGCCACATAGCTATGGCTTTGATTTGATAAATAGAAAAGCTGTATTAAAGGAAGGTAATGAATAATATAATCATTAGGTTTTGAGGAGGATTATAAATGAAACTTAATAATATCAGGGTATATCAGGGCAGAAATATTTACAGCCATTGGCCTGTTGTCAGGATTGATATTGACCTTGAGGAATATGTAGATATACCCACCTGTGATATTAAAGGCTTTAATGAAGCGCTGCTGGAGCTATTACCAGGCTTAAGAGAGCACAAGTGTAGTAATAATAGACCAGGAGGCTTCTGCGAAAGACTGGAAAGAGGAACCTATATTCCTCATGTGCTGGAGCATATAGCCTTAGAGCTACAGGGGCTTTTAGGCTATAAGGTAAGCTATGGTAAAGCACGCTATTTAGAGGCAGAAACAGTCTACTACGTAGTTTACACATATATTAATGAGATTGCTGGGGCTGAAGCTGGAGTTTTAGCCTATGACATAATCACAAGCCTATTAAAAAAGAAAGGGGTAGATTTAAAGAAAAAATTAAGTGGTATTCAGGAGAAAATTACATTTTATAGTTTAGGTCCCAGTACTCAGGCTATTGTGGATGAAGCAGAGAAGAGAAAAATACCAGCTATCAGACTAGGAGAAAACAGTCTAGTACAGTTAGGCTATGGTAAATATGCAAGGAGG
>Ga0208243_1000544_pt1 | contig 20004 bp, 18 predicted proteins | sample Subbio2Aug_QV12A_FD_184826 | JGI IMG/M metagenome (GOLD analysis project Ga0208243, IMG submission 184826) | Serpentinite rock and fluid subsurface biosphere microbial communities from McLaughlin Reserve, California, USA - CR12Aug_QV12A (SPAdes) | ecosystem: Environmental > Terrestrial > Deep... | reverse complement strand
ACTCCCCTCTTGATCCCAATGACAGGCAGCCTGAATCAAGCAACGAAGCGCCCGAATTTCCCAGCGGGAAAAGTTCTGGATCCGCTTCAGCCCCGGGCAGCCACCCCATTACGGCATCTGAGGTCATCTGCACCACAGTCTTCCAGTTTCCCGAACTCTCGGCGGCGGCAAAGGAAAAGGCCCGCAGCTGGTATCGCGAGCTCGGGCCCCACGACGATTGGTGGGACGCGGTCTACGAGGATTTCGAGCGGGTCTGTGAAATCCTCGGCATCCGCCTGAAGACCACGCCCGTCCGGCTGATGGGCGGCGGCACGCGGGCCAAGCCCTGCATCTGGTTCTCCGGCTTCTGCAGCCAGGGCGACGGGGCCTGCTTGGAAGGCTACTGGTCCCATGCCAAGGGCGCGGCCGCGCGCATCCGGGACTACGCCCCGACAGACGCGACGCTGCACGGCATCTCCGACCGGCTGCAGGCCATCCAGCGGCGAAACTTCTACCAGCTCGCCGCCGAGGTCAGCCACCGCGGGCGCTACTACCATGAATACACGATGTCGGTGGACGTCACGCGCGACAGTCCGACCTGGCAGCCGCCCACCGAGGAGGCTGAGGAAATCGTGACCGAGGTGCTGCGTGATCTGGCCCGCTGGCTCTACCGCCAGCTTGAGGCCGAATACGACCACCTCACCTCGGACGAGGCCATCGAGGAGGGGATCATCGTGAACGAGTACACGTTCACCGAAGGAGGGCGACGGTTCGGGTGATCATCAGCGGCGGCGATCGGTTCATTTGATCTTTACATTAGGGCCATATGAACTATCTTGAGCGCAATGGAGGACAACATGCAAGTCGCAGAGAGAATCCGGGAACCTGCACAGGTCAACGCCGTCGCGTTGAAGGCCTATGCGCGCGTGGCCGATGCCTGGGGTCTCAACCTGAACGAAGCGGCTGGCCTTGCCGACATGACGGTGAGCACATGGAAGCGTGCCAAGAAGCCTGACTTTGCGGGAGAACTGACTAAGGATCAACTGCTGCGGCTCAGTGCAGTGATCGGCATCTACAAGTCGCTCGAACTCTATTTCTCCGAGCCGCTCGCGCGAAGCTGGTTCACCCGACCGAACACGGGGCCGCTCTTTGGGGGCAGCCGTCCGGTTGACACCGCCATCGACGGGGGCTTGCCGCAAATTCTCGCCGTTCGGACCTATCTGGATGCGCTGCGTGGTGGGGCATGAAGCAGACCGAGATTTCTGATCGCGGACTCGTTCGTCTACTGCCCGCCACCTACCACAAGCCGCCATCCCTGCGCGGTCTCGTAGATACCGATGACGAGATGGAGATACTCGCAGAGATCGAGGGCCTGACCAGCGGCCGTCTTCTGGCGGAACGCGGGCGCAACCCGCATCTGGACCCGCGCGAGCTCGCCTGGCAGCGCCGCAGCCGTGATCTCCGCATCTATGGCGACAGTCATGTCAACGCCGCCTTCACCTACACCCGCGCCGGTGGAAACCGATTCAACACCGAGGATCGCGGAGCCTGGTACTGCGCGTGGGACGTGATGGTTTCCGTCAGCGAAGTGGCCTGGCACCGAACGCGCGAACTTGGCTTCACGGGCAGCTTTCATGACAGCGCCCGCTATGTGGAACTGCTTGCGGATTTCATCGGGATCTTCGATGATCTGACCGACGAGCCTGACCATCCGGCGCTGCATTCCAATCCGGCCGTTGGATATCCTGAGGGGCAAAGCCTCGCTCAACAGCTGCGCCGAGCGGGATCCCGTGGTCTGATTTACCCTTCGGTCCGGGCACCCGCGCCGGGTGGAAATTGTCTGGTCTGCTTCGAGCCGCATGCGATACAGAACGTCCGTCCGGGCGCGTCGTGGGATCTTGTTTGGGATGGGACCCCGCACTACTCGATCACGGCTGTCGGCTGATTGCGGGCGCCCTTGGAGGTCTTGAGAAATGAAAGCGCCTAGCGACAACAGCCCCGACGTGACGAACTTGAGGCCAGGCGACCATCAGGCGTTCTTTGAGGCTTTGGATTCCCCGGCTTCACCGACGGAGACGTTGTGTGCCGCTTTTCGTCGGGCGAAAACGCGGTCAGTTCAGCGAGACACGGGGTTCGCGACCACGCACTGAGTTCGCCGCTCTTCTGCGCTTCCGAAAGACGCGATGAGGACGGCAGAGGCTCGGCTCCCGTCTCGCCAGTGCAGGAAATGGCTCAGCCGAGGAGCTTCAAGAGGGCGTCGCGCTGCGCCGAATGTTTTTCGGGGTTGTCGTGTTTCAGCTTGTTCAGGTTGAGGAGCTTCCACTTCACTGCCGGCAGCTCAGCGGCCTGCAAACGGTCGATCGCCGCAAAGTCGGGCGCTCCGTCTTGCAGTGAGAGGAGGAACTGCTTGGCCCTGCCATCGAGCCGTGATTGCAGATCGGCGACCAACTTCAGGCGCGTCGCCAGAAGTGTGTCGAGAGGGACGGGTGTTCTGGTCATACCCTCGAACTCCCGCGCATAGGGTTGCGCGAGATCGATCAGGTTGGGGTCGAGCAGCTCATGCGCCGGGCGCGGCGAGCTCGCCACATAGATCAGGAACGTGTGGAACAGGTCCTGCGTCAGGCCCTCGTTTTCGTAAAGGAGCGTGACGTCGTAGAGATCGCGAGGGTGCTGCCTGTCCAGGGCGGCGTGCAGCTTGCCTGCGAACAGATCCTCGAACGAGACGATCTGCATTTCGGCATAGCCGTAGGCATCTTCCACCGCCGCCGAGACGGCCTTGACCTCCGGGTCGTGCACGACGCCCCGGGTCACAGGCGAGGTTTCGATCTTGATCTCGGCATTCCCGAGGCGCGCCAAGAGGCGCGTGGCTCCGCCGCCGCCCCCTTGGATGCGCTGAGATTTCGCGCCAGGGATGCCGGTCTCGATGGCGGCTGCGATGCGGTCCATCGCGGCGTTGATCTCGGCCAGGCTCTCGGTGCGGTCCTTGATCGGCAGGTAAGTCAGGTCGATATCGACCGACAACCGGGGCAGGTCGCGGTAAAACAGATTGATGGCCGTCCCGCCCTTGAGCGCAAACACCTCCTCGCCCGCGACATGGGGAAGGACGCGCACAAGGAGTGCAACCTGGGCTTCATAGGTCTCACGCGCCATCTTGCGCCTCCGGCTTCACGAAGCCTTGCGGAACCACGATGCGGTAACGCGGATGGATCTTGCCGCCCGAGACCAGAGCCCGGTCGCCGCTCCCGAGGGCGAAGGCCTGGGGGTCGATCCTTTTGCGCCAAGGATGATTGTGGCGGTCAGCGAAGACGAAGAACAGGCGTTTGACCTTGATCTTTCGGCACGCCTGCAGGAGGTCGGACAGCAGTCTCGGACGCAAGGTCGTCAGGCTCTCGAAGACCATGTCGAGCGTGTGGAAACTCTCATGGTCGGGCAGTTCATCCATGGCTTCCAGGATCGCGCGCTCCGGCGTCGACAGGGTAAGACCCCAGTCCCATGGCAGGCCATTCGCGTTGCCCTCGGTCACGCCCAGCTTCGGGTCGGCAAACAAGGAGCGGGAGCGGACATTGATCGGGGCATCGGTTGGCAGTTTTCCGAGCCAGTTTGGTATGCTGTCCCCATAGACCCAGACCGGAGCGCTTTCTCCGAGGCGAAGATAATGGGCATGTCCCTGCGCGCCGAGCGCCGTTGTGCCACCGACGTGCAGATCTTGGCCCATGATGTGCTGCATGGACAGGATGCAGGTCTTCCAGTCGATGCTGTTCGAAGGCGGGCTGTTTGGAGTGTTCGGGATCGGCCTGCGGAAGACACCGCGTGTGATACGCTCCAGCCAGCCGCGTTTCACATAGTCGCGAAAACTCTCATAGGCGAAGCCGTGCGAGACGAGCCATGCGGCATCGACCAGATACCCGGCAGGCACCGCATCAAGCAGTTTCTTCAGGCTTTGTGATCTTGCGGCGTCCATAGCGCCTAAAGTGGCATATTTCTAAAGATCAGACCACTGGTTTCTTTGATGGGTGTTATTTTACAGCGTCAAAGGCACTCCAAACCCGAGATTTCCAAAGAGCATGGTGGGTAGCCCCAAGCAGAGGGCGATCCATGGAAGCCGAGGTCTCAAGCTAATTGACGGGTTGCCGACGGACAGTTTGGGCACCTCCCGGCGTACCGCCGGGATCGGGCCTTGGTCCTGCGGACGGGAGCCTGCCGGGGCAGTCTCCCCCCATGCGGGCAACAGACCCTGGCGCAAGAGGGTAGGGGAAGGCTACCGGTTCCCGTCGATCCATTTCGACATGAGCCCTTTGTCGCGGAAACATTCTTCCGGGACGGCGCGGCGCTTGATGCGGGCGAGGCGTTCGGCAAAGGCGACCTGCTTCGAAGACGGCAGACGGTCGAGTTCGGAGAGGGGTTTCATCCGCGCCTGCGCGTCGATCCAGGCGCTGAGGGAACGGCGATCCTGTTGAACCTCCCATGGCAGGAGGGTCTGGTTTTTCAGGGCCAGCGACCGCGCATAGGCGATCTGCTTCGGAGTAGCGGGGAGGGCAAAGGCGGTGTCTTCCATGGGGAATCTTCCTTCTCAGCTTGGCTCTTATATAGAACAAAAGAGGAACAAATGCAAGCCCGGCCCATTGCGGACCGGGATTCCAGAGGGAGAGCGGGGAAGGGGGCAGGGCGAGCCCGAGGGATGCCGAGAGAGGCGTTTCCGAGCGCGATCCTGACCTCAACCGGAGTTCCCGATGACCTACCATGTCCCTGCCGTGCTGGCTGCGCCGCCCGTGGCCTTGCCGCCGCCGTCCAATGTTTCCGCCAAGATCCTCGTTGTCGCCGAAGCTCTGCACCCCGCGCTCGTGGCAGGCCAGCCCATCGACACCGGCATGCTGCGCGCCGAGATGGAGCGCGCCTTCGGCGGCTCCGATGCGGCAGGGGCCTGGGACTGGAAGCTGGCCTATGAGGCGGGCGAAGCTGCACTCGTCCTTTTCCTGTTGAAGTTTGGCCGTGCGCTCCTGGCGCGGGCCGGTTCGCCAGCAGCGATGCTGCCGGTCCTCGCCAAGGTGGCAGGCCTTTTGCCCACACACACCCGGCGCTCGGAAGAGATGGAGCGGTTCCAGCAGTTCAGCACGCCCTTGCCCATGAGCGCGGCAGCGATGGCTGCCGCGCGGATCACGCCGCGCGATCTGGTCCTCGAGCCTTCGGCCGGGACCGGACTACTGGCAATCCTCGCCGAGATCGCGGGCGGCAGCCTCGCGCTGAACGAACTGGCCGACACCCGCGCCGATCTTCTGCGCCTTCTCTTTCCGGGTCGTCCCGTCACAACCTTCGATGCCGCGCAGATCGACGATCATCTGGATGCGGGACTGCGCCCGAGCGTCATCCTGATGAACCCGCCGTTCTCGGCCGTAGCCAATGTCGATGGCCGGACGACCGAGGCGACGGCGCGGCATCTCCGCTCGGCCCTTGCCCGCCTTGCGCCTGGCGGTCGACTGGTGGCCATCACCGGGGCGGGCTTCGCGCCGGACGCCCCGGCCTGGGACGAAACTTTCGGCCGTCTGACCGAGACGGCCCGTCTGGTCTTCACCGGCGCTGTGTCGGGGGCGGCCTTCGCCAAGCATGGCACGAGCTTCGAGACGCGGATTTCGGTCTTCGACAAATGCCGGGGCGGCGAACGGGGTGGGATCACTGCCGATCTGGCTCGGCCGATGTCCGTCGATGCGGCGCACCTCCTGTCCCGGATCTTGGCCGAGGTCCCGCCGCGCCTCACGCTGGGCGCGGGCGATGTCGTTCGAACCCGCGCCCCTTCTCCCTTCCCGGGAATTCCTGCCCGTTCGTCTGGCACCGTGGCTGGCAAACCGCGCGCGACGCCGTCGGCCAGCGCCGCCGCGAAAGTCTCCGCGCTGGATGCCGAAGACCTCGCTTACATACAGCGCGAGACGGCGCAGGATCTCGGCGCCGCGCGCTTGTCCGACGCGATTTACGAGACCTTCCGCCTTCAGGCGATCGACATCCCCGGCGCGGTCTCGCACCCGACCAAGTTGGTGCAGTCGGCGGCCATGGCCTCGGTCGCGCCCCCGAAACCCACCTACCGTCCCAAGCTGCCCGCTGCGTTGCTGCGCGACGGCCTGCTCTCTGACGCGCAACTCGAGACCGTGATCTATGCGGGCGAGGCGCATGGCGCGCACCTCGCCGGCTCGTGGTGCGTCGATGAAACCGGCGACATTGTCTCCGCCGCCCCTGGCAATGCCGCAGACGCCGTCCGCTTCCGCCGCGGCTTCTTCCTTGGCGATGGCACCGGGGCGGGCAAAGGTCGCCAGTCGGCCGGGATCTTGCTCGACAACTGGTGCCGGGGTCGCCGCAAGGCGCTCTGGATTTCCAAGAGCGACAAGCTGCTCGAGGATGCGCAGCGCGACTGGTCGGCCCTCGGACAAGAGCGGCTTCTTGTGACGCCCCTGTCGCGCTTCGCTCAGGGCCGCGACATCCCACTCACCGAGGGTATCCTCTTCACCACCTATGCAACGCTGCGCTCGGAAGAACGCGGTGCCAAGAAATCCCGCGTCGACCAGATCGTGGATTGGCTGGGCGCGGATTTCGACGGGGTAATTCTCTTCGACGAAAGCCATGCCATGGCGAATGCCGCCGGGTCGAAGTGCGAGCGTGGGGACACCGAGGCGTCCCAGCAGGGTAGGGCGGGCCTGCGTCTGCAGCATAAGTTGCCCAATGCCCGCGTGGTCTATGTCTCAGCCACTGGGGCCACGACGGTCCACAATCTCGCCTATGCGCAGCGGCTTGGCCTCTGGGGCGGGGAAGACTTTCCATTCGCCACCCGCGCCGAATTCGTCGAAGCCATCGAAGCCGGTGGTGTCGCCGCGATGGAAGTCCTTGCCCGCGACCTACGGTCCCTCGGCCTCTACACCGCCCGGTCGCTCTCCTATGACGGCGTCGAGTATGAGATGCTGGAACATGCCCTGACCCCAGAGCAGCGCGGCATCTATGATGCCTATGCCGGGGCCTTCGCCATCATCCACAACAACTTGGCTGCAGCGATGGAGGCGGCCAACATCACCGGTGAGAACGGCACGCTGAACCGACAGGCCAAGTCCGCCGCGCGCTCGGCCTTCGAGTCGGCCAAGCAGCGCTTCTTCGGGTACCTGTTGACCAGCATGAAAACCCCTACCCTGATCGCCGCCATCGAAGCCGATCTCACGGCTGGCCATGCCGCCGTCATCCAGATCGTTTCGACCGGCGAGGCGCTGATGGAACGCCGCCTATCGGAGATCCCCACCGACGAATGGAACGACATCCGCGTTGACGTCACCCCGCGGGAATATGTCCTGGACTACCTCGCCCATTCCTTCCCGGTGCAGCTCTACGAGCCCTTCACCGACAGCGAGGGCAATCTCTCCTCTAGGCCCGTGGTGCGCGATGGCCAGCCGGTGGAATGCCGCGAGGCCGCCCGCAGGCGCGATGCGCTGATCGAGAAGCTGGCCTCGCTGCCGCCCGTGCCGGGGGCGCTCGACGAGATCGTGCAGCGCTTCGGCACCGATCTGGTCGCCGAGGTCACGGGCCGCTCGCGCCGCATCGTCAGGAAGGGCGAGGGTGCTGCCGCGCGCCTTGTCGTCGAAAGCCGGGCGGGCTCGGCCAACCTCGCGGAAACCGCCGCCTTCATGGATGACCAGAAGCGCATCCTGATCTTCTCGGATGCCGGCGGCACGGGGCGCAGCTATCACGCCGATCTCGGCGCGAAAAACCAACGCCTGCGGGTTCACTACCTTCTGGAGCCGGGCTGGAAGGCTGACGCGGCTATCCAGGGTCTGGGCCGCACCAACCGCACCAATCAGGCGCAGCCGCCGCTCTTCCGGCCCGTCGCCACGGATGTGAAGGCGGAGAAGCGGTTCCTGTCGACCATCGCGCGCCGTCTCGACACTCTCGGGGCGATCACGCGCGGCCAGCGTCAGACCGGCGGGCAGGGGCTGTTTCGGCCCGAGGACAACCTCGAGAGCCCTTACGCTCGCGATGCCCTGCGCCAACTCTACCGCCGCATCTATCGCGGCGATGTCGCGGGCTGTTCGCTCGGGGCCTTCGAGGATGCCACCGGCCTCAGCCTGACCGATGACAACGGGCTGAAGGACGACCTGCCGCCGATCACGACTTTCCTCAATCGCTTGCTGGCGTTGACGATCGACATGCAGGCCGTGCTCTTCTCGGCCTTCGAGGAATTGCTCGACCAGCGGATCGAGGGCGCAATCGCCGCCGGGGTCTACGACCTCGGGCTCGAGACGCTGCGCGCCGAGAGCTTCCGCGTCACGGATGCGCGGGTGATCTACACCCATCCCGGCTCCGGCGCGGAAACCCAACTCCTCACCATCTCGGAGAAGCGGCGCAACACGCCGACCTCGCTGGCGGACGCGCTCGACTGGCTCGACGACCCAAAAGCACGACTTCTGGTCAACAGCCGCTCGAGCCGAGCGGCGGTGCAGGTGCCCGCCACGAGCCTGATGCTGGATGATGGCACCATCGAACCGCGCCTTCGCCTGATCCGCCCGACCGAGGCGAACACCGTCCCAGCTAGGATGATGGAGGACACCAACTGGCTCGAAGCTGACCGCGCAGCCTTCGCCGCTGCCTGGACTGCGGAACTGGCCGAGGTGCCGGAGTTTTCGGAAGCCACCTTGCACATCGTGGCGGGCTTGCTGCTGCCGATCTGGAAGCAGCTCCCCCAGGACGAAACCCGCGTCTACCGGCTGCAGACAGATGACGGCCAGCGCATCATCGGCCGCCGGGTCTCGCCCGTCTGGGTCGCGACCACGCTGGCCGCCGACGCGCCCAAGCTGACAGCGGCGCAGATCCACTCTCTCGTTCTCGAGGGCAAGACCGTGGTGCGGCTGGCCGAGGGGATGGAACTTCATCGCTCCCGCGTCATGGGGGTGAACCGGATCGAGCTTTCCGGGTTCACCGAAGCCTCCAAGGATCGGCTCAAGGCCGATGGCTTCTTTTCGGAGATCATCAGCTGGAAGCTCAGGCTCTTCTGCCCGACGGACGCGAGCGGCATCACAGCCCTCGAGGGGCTGCTTGCGCGTGCCCCAGTCACCGGCCTACATGCACGCAATGGTTGATTGGTGTGCTCATGTCATTGGAAACAGAAGAACTCTTGCGCGAACTGGCGCAGAATGCCGAAAGCGTTTGCCGTCATTACCTTCCCGCCGGGAGACGGGAAGGCTCCTACTGGATGGTCGGCGATCTGCAGAACAACCCGGGCCGCTCGCTCTTCGTGCGGCTCGTCGGACCGACCTCGGGGCCGGGTGCTGCCGGGAAATATACCGATGCCGCGACCGGCGATCACGGCGATCTCCTCGACATCATCCGTGAGCGGACGGGGATCACCCGCTTCCCCGATCTCCTCGCCGAGGCCCGCGCGCATCTTGGCCGTCCGGCGCCGGTCATCCCGGATGCGCCAACCCCGAAGAAGCCGAAGCCCCCAGGCGGAACTCCAGAAGCCGCCGCGCGCTTGTTTGCCGCCTCGGTGGCTGTCGCAGGCAGTCTTGCCGAGACCTATCTCCTGAGCCGGGGCATCACCTTGCCGGTCTCGAGTACGGCCCTTCGCTTCCACCCGAAGTGCTGGCATCGGGATGAGGGACAGACCAGATCCCTCCCCAGACCGGCGCTGATCGCAGCGGTCACCGATGGGGCAGGGGCCTTGCAGGGCGCACACCGCACCTGGCTCGCACCCGACGGCAAGGACAAGGCGCCTGTCGAGGTCCAGCGGCGGGCGATGGGTCACCTCCTGGGCAATGCCGTCAGGCTGACCCCATGTGAGGACATCCTGGTCGTCGGCGAGGGCATCGAGACCATGCTCGCCGTTCGCGAGGCGGCCCCCGGCCTTCCTGTCTGGGCGGCGCTCTCGTCGTCTCACCTCGGAGCCCTTCTGCTGCCGGAAGGATTGCGGCGCCTCTACATTGCCATCGACCGCGATCCGGCGGGGCGTCGCGCGGCGGAGAGATTGACCACCAGAGCCACAGAGGCCGGGGTTGCCGTCCGGGTGTTGGAACCAAGGCTCGGGGATTTCAACGACGATCTCCGGGCCGACGGACCGGAAGCACTGCGTCAACATCTGGCAGGGCAGATCGGGCCTGAGGATCGGCAGCGCCTGGAGCGCTGAGGCAACTCGTCCTGCGCAAGGGACACGCTCAGGGCAGTGGGGCAGGGGGCACCTCTCCTGTCCCGGCTCTGGACCCTCATCTTTTGCCTCACTCAGAGGCCAGTCGATCCCCGCATTCCCCGCACGGCCTTCAAGAGATGGGCAGGCGGCCGTCAAAAGTGACGCCCCTTCAAGGACAGGGGGCAACTGATTTCCGCCGGCGGGGACGAGCCCCGCCTTTGCATCGCGAGGCAAATCAGCCGCCCCCCGTCCTCCTCCACATGCGTTCCGGCCCCGAAGGTGGGGTGAAGGGTCGTCCCCCGTGACGGCTTTCGCAGCCCATGAAGGCCGCGCGGGAGAACGCGCGGACCGCCAAGAGCCCGGAGGCAAGACAGAGATGAACTTCCAGACCCGCGACGACAGCTATGAGCCCACCCACACCGCGTCCCAGACCGCCCATGCGCTGGAAGAGTTGCAGCTCTACGGCTACCGCCCCTTCGAAGACGAGCCCGATCCGCGTCCGATGCCGGATGCCGACCGCCTCCGGGGTGCCGTCGCCGATATCTTCGACGCCCTTGTCGCGAGCCTTGCCGACACCCGGATGGAACCCGACCTTGAAGAAGTGCTCTGGGGCCAGGTCAATCTCTTCCACCGCGCGACCGCCCGGATCGAACGCAATCTCGATGACAACGAGCAGGGCCAGCGCCGCCTCCAGCGCGAGCAGGACGGCTCCGAGGTGAAATCCACCGAGCTTGAGCGCCTGGTGGCCGAGGGCCTGACCCTGACCGAACGGCGGAACTGCATGGACATGATGCGCGACCACGCCGCAACCGAGTTCTGGCATCACACGGGCTCGACCTGGCGGCCTCGCACCGGTTCGATGGTGAACCACCAGCACCTGACCGCCGCGTTGATCGACAGCCGCGATTTCCTGGCCGCCAAGCGCCGCACCGAAGCCGAGGTGATGCTGCCTGCGGGCCCTAAGGTGGCCCTCACCGGTGGGACCGATTTCAACGACCACCGCCTGATCTGGGGCAAGCTGGATCAGGTGCGGACCAAATATCCCGACATGGTCCTTCTCCACGGTGGCAGCCCCAAGGGCACCGAACTGATCGCGGCCAAATGGGCCGAAGCCCGCAGCGTGACGCAGGTCGCCTTCAAGCCCGACTGGACCAAGCACGCCAAGGCCGCCCCCTTCAAGCGCAACGACGCCATGCTGGACGTCCTGCCCATGGGCGTCCTCGTCTTTCCGGGCAATGGCATCCAGGAAAATCTTGCAGACAAGGCCAAGAAGCTCGGCATCCCCGTGGTGAAGTTTGAGAAGGGGGCGTGAGCCCCCTAACTCCTAGGGGCATTGTGCAATGGTCGGGGCAGAGCCCAGGGGCATTCACTTCGGCAGAATGGTGTCGAGTCTTTCGGAGTTGAAATGCCGCAACCTTGCTGCTAACGGACTGCCCTACTATCGTTGGTACATGAGTTTCTCTGGCGCGCGAAAGCCAGTTTTCTTGCCTGTACCTGCCTTAGGACCATGGATGATCCTCTATAAAACGATCGCTTTGCAGTTCGGGCGTTTCCTCGAGACTGGCCGGCCAGGAAATGAATTCGATCTCGTGGGTCGTAAATTTCCCACGGACGAAACTCGGATCAATCGAAGGGCTTTTCTGTCCGATCTCGCCAACGCTCGCCTCTACCTCCTTGACCACCGCGCTGCAAATTACCTCGATAGCTTGCGCATGGATGTGCAGGGCATGCCTTGGGAGACCCGAGACGATTCTGAGATTCAGGCTTATGTGCGTGAAGTCGATTTTCCACGCGAACTCGTCTGGGTCGAATACGACGCCCGGCAACTCTGGTTGGACCGCGTTACCAGGGGCCTAACCACCATGTCGGGTCTTGACCTGAGACATCTCTCACAGCGCGGCTTCTTGTTCGACAATCGGTCGGAAGATGTGATGACCGTGCAGCTCTTCAACGGCATGACGGATCGAAGTTTTCTGGAGCCGCTGGCAACCCTAGTTCTTAGAAAGTCGCGTGGTCGCCCGGACTTCACTGACGCAGCTTGGCAGCCGCAGACGATAGTATTGATGGCGCATGCTCGAGGCGACACGGAAGAGCACATCCGTGATGTGCAAGCCTTGCTCGAAGAGCACAAAGGGCACGTCAGCTATGAGATGGTCATCGGCTTCATGCTGATCGCGGCCTTGGCGGCGCGCGAGGACGATATCTTGTCCGAAGAAACACCCAGTCTCACTTCAGAGCAGACGAAGACCGCCCGGAAGTTCGGAAAGACCTGGATGACGGAGACGCTCCGGTCCCATGTTACAATACGCATCGGACCATCTGGCGAACGGCACCTCGTCGAGCGCGAGGCACGGCGTCATTTTGAAGCCGCCCGGGCATCCGGCCGCGCGACACCGACCGAACACTGGGTGAGCGAGCATGAGCGCCGCTACTCCAGTGGAAAAATCGTCCGAGTTCGTGGACACAAGCGGGGCATCGTTGCAGACAAAAGTCTGCCGAACAGAGTGGTTGGCCCGCAGCCGCAGAACTAAACCGAAATGAATTTCTTCGGAGCTTGTCGCCTAGCCCAGCAGTTCTTCCGGATCTTTTCCTGCTTCGACATGAGCCGCAAACCAGCCCGGCTTGCGCCCCCGCCCGGACCAGGTGTGGGTCGGGTTCTCCGGATGCCGGTAGATCCTCGTCGAGGGCGCCCGTTTGCGCTTCGGCTCCTCGAGTTCCGCCAGTTCGGCGAGAGTGAAGCCGAGCTCCTTGGCGAGCATCTCGACCTTTTCACGGGCTTCCGCCTTTTGCCGGGCTTCGAAGGTGGAAATGGCCTTGGCCACGGACTTCTGCAGTTCCCGCAGTTCGACGAGCGACATTGCCGCGAGGTTGAAATCAGGCATCGGGTGCTCCGGTTGATCCAATGCGTCTGGCGTGCTCGTGCCGAGCCCGCGCGGCAAGAGATCAGCGGGGCAGGGGGCTCGGGTCGGGCGTGGTGATCCCTTTCTCCCTTCCCGGGTTCTTTCCCCCTGGTCCTGACATTGCCGGATGAGGTCGGTCTGAGCGTGTCTGCTGGTCTTTCCCCTTGTGATCCGGCTGAGGCACCTCCCATTCGACGGACAATCCCCTAAGCCTGTTCGGTTTCCTGCCCGCAACCCCAACTCCTGCCCGGGCCGTGTTGCCCTGTGCCAGGGCTGCCCGCGCCACCCCGGGCCGTCGGGGGTTTCCGGTCGCCTCGCGTCTCCCGTGCGGACGTCCCCCGACAGGCTTCTGCCGGGTCTTGTCGAAGGGATGGTCCCTTCAGCGAAATCTCAGGAGAACCACCATGCAGAACATCGTCATCCTCGCCGGCAACATCGGTCAGGCCCCGGAGGCTCGCACCACCCAGGGCGGCACGAAGATCACCCACTTCACTCTCGCCACCTCGCGCCCCCGCCTCTCGGAAGGCCGCGCGGTCCGCGACGAGCACGGCTACCGCGTGATGGACACCGAATGGCACCGCATCACCTGCTTCAACGGCCTCGGCAAGTCGGTCGCCGAGAACTGCGAGAAGGGCATGAAGGTCCTGGTACAAGGCCGCATCCACTACACGAAGTGGACCGATGCGGCGGGTGTCGACCGCTACGGCTGCGAGATCATCGCCGAGAAGATCGACTTCCTCAGCCGCACGAAGGCTGCCGAGGGCGATGCGCCTGAACTGGTCGATCGCGACGACGAGGTCGGTTCCTGAGCCGACCCACAACCCGGCCCGGCGGCCTTCACCCGCCGGGCTATGTCTCCGATTGTCGGTGGTAGTTCTGTATCGACAATCAATAACACGCGCGAAAGGAGAATTTTTCCGTAGTTCCATCGACGCGGTTGACCCAGAAGCAGCGCGTTCCATAGTCTGCCGTTCTGACACTAAAGCTCGCTATTCCTGATCCAATCTTATCTACGGCTTCAGGATGCATATGCAATAGATGTGTCAGTATCTCCGCATCCTCATTAGTCACTTTGTCGCCGAGATCATATTTATATAGCATCTCCTTCAGATAACTATCTGCGTCCCCCTTCTTCGAGAATGAGAGCGGTCCGATCTTAACTGGGCTTGCGGGCATAATCACTCCATCTCTAGTCTACTCGTTAGTTTCCTGGTCCGCTTCCGGATCACCTAGACCCGATACCTGCAGAGCTTCCCTGACGATGAGTTTAGGTAAATCCATTCCAGCGAAATTTGGACCGTGCTCATTGATCCAGGCCTGACAGCCTGCCTTGTCCAGATCGTCGCGCGCAATCTTCTCGTACAACGCAACTGCCGACATCCGTGATAGACCTAACTCCATCAATGAAAGAAGGGTGATACTTGAGACGCCAAACTCAAGCGCGATCCCTATATCAAACTCTTCGTCAATCAGGTCCTCGCGACCCGTCTCGGTCAAGAACATCCGCAATACATCCATATAGGCAGAAATATACTTCGGTGCTTTGAACCGCGCCGTCTCTTCCACCATGCTCATCGTTTCTCGGATGAGCAGTGGTAGCCTAAACGATCTGTTGTTTCGATGCTGATACTCAATGCGCTTCTTGATGATTGCGGCCAGCGACAATCCTTTAAGCCACTCAACCACCACGAGCGCGTGTAGGGGAATGAGGCCATCAGGCAGGAAGACGGGATACAGATTCTCGTTGATCCGTCGCATGACGGTGACGTATCTGTCATAGGCATCGACGCTCTCGGACGGAGCAAGAAGTAGATTTTCGATGTTACCGTCGTATTTTCGAAAGGCCTCCAACAAACGCTGCAAACCTACTGCGCTGACGCCGGGGTGCCGGATCAGAATATCGTGGGTGATACTGATCAGGGCTGAGATGCCTTCGAGGCTTTTGTCGAGCTTAGACAGCGTCTCTGTGGAGTGGCGTTTGGCAAATGCCGCAGCGGAAAGAGTACCAAGACGGATATACGTATTCAGCAGGTAGGCCCCGACTTGCTCGTATTCTTCACCTTGCTTCAAATCGCTAAGGGAACTGATGTTCCTGTTCTCAAGATAGGATGCAAGTTCATCGGTGGAGGATAGAACTACGTCAGTCTCTCTCTTGATCGGATAGCGGGAACGTTTGGGGACGCCGACAGGCCAGGCGTTGTTGTCCTTCGGATCGATACATATGATATTGCCTTGGAACTCGTTCCCCCAACGTCCGGCCCGTCCGGCAAGATTCCAGAAGTCATGCGGCTCCATCGGGTTCCCACGGCCCTTCCGAGGGCCACGCACGACAATGGTCCTGCAAGAGAGATTTACCCCTTCGATTAGCGTCGAGGTGCAAGCTAGGAATCGTATCTTGCCATTGCGGAAGAGCCGCTCAATCTCGGTTCGGATGAGAGAGGGCATGTTGCCATAATGAAATGCCACACCACGTTCGACCAGTGGCGCGAGCTGATAGTTGCGGTGTACTCCTTTTCGGGCCAGATCAGCAAGATCAAGCAATTCCTGATCATCTGTCTTCTCGGAGCCCTCCAACTGACTGATTAGGAGTGCGACGTCCTCGGCTTCAGCCGCGCCGTTGCAATAGACCAGTGTGCCGCCGCGGCCGCCAGCCGCTGCGGCAATGAATGCAAGCCGTTTTTTTAGGCCCGCCGGCTTGTTCGCCAGCTTGAGTGTGCCGAGGGGTATTGTCGAGTCGCCCCAGACGAGGTCCAACGACCACTCCTTCGGTTTCCGGGGTACTTGCTCAGCAAGGATCACGTTTTGCAAAACGGTCGGCATATCGCTATCGACCGATGACTTTGGCATGTCTTCCGGCGCATCTTGAAGGAGTTCCCCAGGGTTTTGTGTAGATGGACTGACAAACATGACCTTCATTTTCGGGTTCTGCCGAGAAACCCGTTCGATTGCATCCTGGAGTATCACGCCACGCTGATTGTCTCCGATCTTGTGCGCCTCGTCGACAATGAGAAGATCTACGCTGAAGTTTTCGCCCAGAACATTGGCAAGGAGATGTAGACGCTCCTGCGTGAAAACGAAGACGACTTTCTTGTCTCCTGCGGTCGAAGAGAAATATACCTCCGTAAGCGGCAGCGACGTAATCTCGACGCCTGAATCCGACCGCGATAGCTCCTTCAGACTTAGTTCAATCTCGCTCACAAGAGCTCGAGTTGGGGCCAGATAAACGGCGATCTTTGCCTTAGTGGTGCGAATGTGGTCGAGTAACCACTGCAAGACTAAGTACGTTTTTCCGGACGCCGTTGGCGCGGACGCTGAAAGCCAGCCCGCGCCGGATGAGGCGCCTGCCCATAGCTCTCTCTGAAAGTTATTGACGCCTATCCATTTTCCGCTCGCCTCAAGGAGAATCGAGTCCTCGAAACGTCTTCTATTGGCCTCAAGGCGCATCGACACCCCAAGTCTGCCTTCAAGATCGGGAGCGATCCGGTTGCGCCGAGTCGCCAGTTCGACAGACCTGTGGTTGGAGAGTTTTTCAAGAAGGACGGCCCCTGCATCTCGCACTTTCGGTGACGTCTCCAACGTAAGCGCTGCGGTCGCGATCCGCAGTGCCGCCTCCTGATGCGCCCGCTCGAAGGATTTTGCCAAAAGGCTTCCGGCCAAGAGGAGCTGTTGCCAATCAAAATTTGTCTTCGCGTCGGCGGATCTATTGACTTCGGCTAGATTTGTTATCTCGGTCGCCACAGTAATCTGCGCGAGCCTGATGATATCACTGCGAAGAGCTTCACCGGTCAGCCAATCAAAGAGTTCGGTGTCCTTCATTTTCCGATGCCCAATGCCTTAAGGAACGAAGCGCGAAACCCATCTGCAGAAGGCACCGGCACGCAGAAAAACTGAATGTCGAACTTGTCGATTTTCTCGATCGAAAGTCGGTTCTTTATGTTCTTCACCCACTTTGCCATTTCGTCATTTGCTGCTTTCAAGATGTCGTTCGCGATTCCCTTTGCATCATCTTTCGGGTAGAAATCCGCATCGAATGCGATGAGCGCGATGCCGCAATACTCGACCCTATTAGACTGCGGTGACGTGCGGTCGAAATACTTCCGGAATGCAGCCGTAAGTTTTGGGTCGCTCAGATCAGCTTTGTCGCTAAGAAGCACGAGGTCGCGTTCGCGATCAGCGCCCTCGTTGTCCGCCTCGACAAGGAATGGCGCAAGAGATGCAAGGCAATCTCGTATGGCAGCAGTTGGGTCGCCATAAACCTTTGACTCGCCCCAGAATAGTTTGAGGAGGCCATCCGTATTCACAGAAGCATAGACGCCGTCGGCGCCATGGTAATGCATATGAGAGTCAGTTTTCAGGTCCATCTTGCAGAGCACCTGAGGAATCTTGAGAAAACGCTCGGCGAGCAGGAACAGCAGCATCTCCCCGCCCTCACCGGTATTGGCAAGGTCCGTAAAGGTGCCGATGGCCTCGTGGTGTAACGCTGCTACAGCGCTTCCGGACTTGAACTTGGCGTCGCGCGCGCGCGCAGCATCCAGTCGGGATTTCGGGACAGCGTAGTCAATAATCGCATTCCGCATGAATTCTGCCAGGCGCTCGGGCTTAACGCGTCCGTTACCGTCCACAGTCAGACAATGACAATGAAGACGGGCTACGCAGTCTTTCAAGGGCACGTCACGCTGAACAAGCTGGAGATGAACATCCAGTTCTTCTGGATCGCCAGAGACTACTTTGGAAAGATCTTCTGGAAGTATTTGCGGCAGTGGCCGTCTCCCTTTGTCTTAGGTCGGTTGTGCCAACCTCGTTGCTGCTCGCGTAGAGAGTATCATACGCAATTCCTATGGTTAGATCTATTCTTCACGCTGCGGTGTGCGTACTTTAACAGCGCGCCCGTACCGACCTGGGCTCGGATATGCCATTGGTGCTTTCACCTAGGACGCAGATGCCGACTTGCTAGGTGATAGGCGCACTTTGCGGTCGTTTTGGTGGGCAAAGCGAACGGCTGCATCCTTACATTCGTGTCAAGCATATTACATAATCAAAATTATGCGACATGATCTTGTAAGCAAAGTAGAACTGTCGCACCTGAGCAAAGTTCGAATGTTGCTCCGGCTCAAGGCTGGTCCAGCCAGTTCTCGACCTGCAGGCCCCTCACCCGGGAAAACTCGCCCATGTTGGCTGTGACCAGAACCGCCCCGAGCGCATAGGCATGGGCCGCGATCAGGAGATCGTTGGGACCGATCGGTTTACCAGCGGCTTCAAGTTCGACCCGTATCTTACCATACGCAGCATCGGCCGGCACGTCGAAGGCCAGGACCTGGATGCTGCCGAGAATTGCTTCGACATTTTCGAGCAGCTTGGCTGATCCCTTCCGCGCGCAGCCGTATCGCAGTTCTGCGGCGGTGATGATGCTGATGCAGATGGCCTCGGACCCGACCTTCATGATGTGCTGCGTGACCGGACCCTGCGGGTTGCGCACCAGATCGGACACGATGTTGGTGTCCAGCATGTACAGTCGGCTCAAAGGTCGACCTCGCGCGGAGGCAAGAGTGTGTCGTCGATATCGGGAAACTGGTCTTCCGGACCAAGGGGCTCAAGATCGGCCAACACGGCCAGAAGGCTCCGACGCCGAACTGGCTCGAGGATAAGGCGGTCCCCGTCGCGGTGGATCATCACACGATCACCTGGCAATTCGAAGTCGGCCGGGATGCGCACGGCCTGGCTCTTGTTGTTGCGGAAGAGCTTGGCTTCCCGGCCTGGCACGTGGTCGTGGGAGTAAGCTTGCGGCATGGTGGCCTCCATTGCATATGCACAAACATATACATGCGCGTGAACGTGATTTCAAGCTGGCGCTCGGCGACACCCGTTTCCGCACCCAATTACACCCGATAGGCAGAGCGACCACGGCCTTGAGAAACACCATTATCGATAAACGCTGAATCTTTAGCTCACGAGGGACGTCCGGCGGCAACCCTGGTCGGACGTGTTGTGCAGCGCCGACGGCTACTGCACTTCTTCGCCGATTACAGCGCCGTGCGTTGCCCTTTCGTTTCGCTTCTGGTCCAGTCGTGCGGCACGAGGTTGAGCTAAGGCCGCACCAAGATGAAGACCCCACATGGCGATCTGGAGCGCTGGCCGGACCCGGCAAGTCCGAACGCTCGCCGCAGCATCTTCGCGCAGGACCTGGTCGTCGAAGGTGATGCCAGCTCCAGTGGACCGATTGAGGTTCAAGTGGACCGATTGAGGTTCAAGGCAACGTCGTTGGCTCACTGCGGGCGCCGGAGATCACCGTGGCTGGTTCAGGTTGTGTTGAAGGTTCCGTGGTCGCCCACGATCTCGTCGTGCTTGGGGCGGTTTCCGGCACGGTCTCAGCGCGAAACGTTCAGCTCGCGCCGAGTGCGGTCGTGCAGGCCGATGTCATCCATGAGCGGATCGCCATTGAGGCCGGTGCCGAGCTTGAAGGCAGGCTTCAGCGTAAGGCCTGACAGATCTCACACCGCAAGGTCTGGCGGTAGCATTTGGCCGGCAGGCAGATAGCCCCGCCGCGTCTTCCGTCGGAGTGTCTGGGATGCCGCCCTCTCCGCTTCTTCAACGGAAGCACAGGTTTCGATGCTCGTCCGGCCGTGGGTCCCAATCCGGCCCCAGGATCGCAAGACGGAGACGTCTCCGAACAGCGTCGCCGCAACATCGATGCAATAGAACCGCGCCATGTTGGCTTCAGGGTCGATGCGGTGCAGATGTGCCAGAGCCATGACGATCCTCCCCTGTACAGACTCCGCTTTGCCGCCCCTCAAGTCCAGTTGCATTTCTGAATCAATTCGGGCTGTCCGATTCAGTAAGCTGATGGGTCATGGCGATGGATCGATCCGTGTTTCTTCGACAACTTCGACCCAGAGGACCCCGCGCAGGTTCTCCTCCGGCACCAGCCACACAGTCCTGAAGCGACCGCTCACGGTACGATAGCGCTCCGCGACAAGCTCCCGG
>Ga0208243_1000543_pt1 | contig 20035 bp, 19 predicted proteins | sample Subbio2Aug_QV12A_FD_184826 | JGI IMG/M metagenome (GOLD analysis project Ga0208243, IMG submission 184826) | Serpentinite rock and fluid subsurface biosphere microbial communities from McLaughlin Reserve, California, USA - CR12Aug_QV12A (SPAdes) | ecosystem: Environmental > Terrestrial > Deep... | reverse complement strand
ATCTGCCCCCGGTTGGGCCGCAGCACCCGTGCTCGCGTCTTCGTCATCGGCGCAAATCCAGCCCTTGCATTAAGACCTGATTATACCAAAGACATATCCGTGGCCGCCGATTTTTCACAGCCTCTCAGGGGAAGGGGAACAAGGTGTTCGGCAGACTCTTACGACAGTCATGGTCCGCAAGCAGATGTTCAATGAAAGCCGCCGCAACTGCCGACAGATGCTTCCCCCTGCGGTAGGCAACATACCACTTGCGCCAGAGCGGAAACCCTTTCACATCCAGCGGCTGCAACAGCCCGTTCTCCCCCTCCAGAACGAGCGTATGATGTGACAACACGGCGACACCCAATCCCCCGGCAATCGCTTGCTTGATGGCCTCAGTGCTTCCCAGTTCCATGCGCACCTTGAGGCTGAATCCCTGTTTGGCAAAGTAAGTCTCAGTCGCCAGTCGCGTACCCGAGCCGGATTCGCGCAGGATGAAGGATTCCTCAACGATACGCGCTAGCGGAATAGCTTTCTTCCCGGCCAGTGGATGGTCGTTGCGTGCGACCACGACCAGAGGATTGTCGGCAATATGGGTTGCCACGACGTCCACCTCTTTGGGTGGCGCGCCGAGAATCACCAAGTCGTCCTCGTTGTCGGCGAGGCGCGCAAGCAGCTTCTCGCGGTTCGTGACCGTAAGCAAGGCATCGATCCCCGGATAGCGCACGCAGAACTCGGCCAGCAACCGCGGTACGCGATATTCAGCCGTGGTCACCATGGCCACGCGCAGGCGGCCGCGCTTCAGTCCCTGCATGTCGGCTAGGCGCATATCCAGCCGTCCAATGGCATCGAGCATCTCGCGGCTGGTAGCGAGGACCTCGCGCCCCGTTTCGGTAAGCTGAATCTGCCTGCCGGCACGCTCAAGGAGGGGAAATCCAACGCTGTCTTCGAGGTGCTTGACCTGGGTGAACACCGCCGGTTGGGTCAGGTGCAACTCTTCCGCTGCGCGCGTGTAGGAGCGGTGGCGAGCAACAGCTTCGAAGATATGGATCTGTCTCAGGCTCAAATGCATAAATTCATTTTTATAAATATTAAAACTAATATTTATTCATTTTTGTTTAGTCACTCATTTGCCGCATAATGCGGTCAACCCGAATCCCGTCGGGCGAGATTTCCGATATCTTAATCGTAAAGGAGACACGAATGGCCGTAAAAACCTACAACGCTGGCGTCAAGGAATATCGCCAGACCTACTGGACCCCGGAGTACACCCCTCAGGATACCGACCTCCTGGCTTGCTTCAAGGTCACCCCGCAGCCGGGCGTGGCGCGCGAGGAAGTAGCAGCCGCCGTGGCCGCCGAGTCGTCCACCGGCACCTGGACCACGGTGTGGACCGATCTGCTGACCGACCTGGACTACTACAAGGGCCGCGCCTACAAGATTGAGGATGTTCCCGGCGACGACACCTGCTTCTACGCCTTCGTGGCCTATCCGATCGACCTGTTCGAAGAAGGTTCCATCGTCAACGTGCTGACCTCTCTGGTCGGCAACGTTTTCGGCTTCAAGGCCCTGCGCGCCCTGCGTCTGGAAGACGTGCGCTTCCCCATCGCCTACGTCAAGACCTGCGGCGGCCCGCCGCACGGCATCCAGGTCGAACGCGACGTCATGAACAAGTATGGTCGTCCGCTGCTCGGCTGCACCATCAAGCCCAAGCTCGGCCTCTCCGCCAAGAACTACGGCCGCGCCGTGTATGAGTGCCTGCGCGGCGGCCTCGACTTCACCAAGGACGACGAGAACGTCAACAGCCAGCCCTTCATGCGCTGGAAGCAGCGCTTCGACTTCGTCCAGGAAGCCACCGAGAAGGCCGAGCGCGAGACCGGCGAGCGCAAGGGCCACTACCTGAACGTGACCGCGCCGACCCCGGAAGAAATGTACAAGCGCGCCGAATACGCCAAGTCCATCGGCGCGCCGATCATCATGCACGACTACCTGACCGGCGGTTTCTGTGCCAACACCGGCCTGGCCAACTGGTGCCGCGACAACGGCATGCTGCTGCACATCCACCGCGCCATGCACGCCGTGCTCGACCGCAACCCGCACCACGGCATCCACTTCCGCGTCCTGACCAAGTGCCTGCGCCTGTCCGGTGGCGACCACCTGCACTCCGGCACCGTGGTCGGCAAGCTGGAAGGCGACCGCGACGCGACGCTGGGCTGGATCGACATCATGCGCGACGAGTTCATCAAGGAAGACCGCAGCCGCGGCATCATGTTCGACCAGGACTTCGGCTCGATGCCCGGCGTCATGCCCGTCGCCTCCGGCGGCATCCACGTCTGGCACATGCCGGCGCTGGTCACCATCTTCGGTGACGACTCGGTGCTGCAGTTCGGTGGTGGCACGCTCGGCCACCCCTGGGGCAACGCCGCCGGCGCCGCCGCCAACCGCGTCGCGCTGGAAGCCTGCGTTGAAGCCCGCAACCGCGGCGTCGCCGTCGAGAAGGAAGGCAAGACCATCCTCACCGAAGCCGCCAAGCACTCGCCCGAACTGAAGATCGCCATGGAAACCTGGAAAGAGATCAAGTTCGAGTTCGACACCGTCGACAAGCTGGACGTCGCCCACAAGTAATTTTGCTCTGATCGCAAGCCATCCCGAAGGCCCCTGCGGGTGCTCCGGGATCAGGACCCAATTTGAAAGGAAATGAAATGTCTGACGTGATGGATTACAACTCCCGCCTTTCCGACCCCGCCAGCCGGAAGTTCGAAACCTTCTCCTATCTGCCGGCAATGGACGCGGCCGGCATCAAGAAGCAGGTCGAGTACCTGGTAAAGAAAGGCTGGAACCCGGCGATCGAGCATATCGAGCCCGAGTACCTGATGGACTCCTACTGGTATATGTGGAAGTTGCCGATGTTCGGTGAAACCGACGTCGATCGCGTTCTGGCCGAGGCCGAAGCATGCCACAAGGCCAACCCCAACAACCACGTGCGTCTGGTCGGCTACGACAACTTCAAGCAGTCACAAGGCGCCGCCATGGTGATCTTCCGCGGCAAGACGGTTTAAGTCGCGCGGCGGTTGGCAGTATCTGGCCCCCGCTGCGCTTGCCCGCACAGTGGGGGTTTTTCGTTGGCCGGGTGTTTGCCAACGCATGGCGCGCCAGCGGATACGCGCGCCATGCGTGGACAAATCCGCGTATTCATCAAGGAGCTTCTCATGAGCAATATCGTCGATCAATATCGCATCACCCAGGAACCCTACTATCGTGCCGTCGCCGACGAGGTGGAGTTATTCGAAGCCGCCTACTCCGTGCGCATGCCGATGATGCTCAAGGGCCCCACCGGCTGCGGCAAGACGCGCTTCGTCGAATACATGGCACACAAGCTGGACAAGCCGCTGATCACCGTGGCCTGCAACGAGGACATGACCGCCTCCGACTTGGTCGGCCGCTTCCTGCTCTCCGCCCAGGGCACCGAATGGCAGGACGGCCCGCTGGCCATCGGCGCGCGTTACGGCGCCATCGTCTATCTCGACGAAGTGGTGGAGGCGCGCCAGGACACCACCGTGGTGATCCACCCGCTGACCGATAACCGTCGCGTGTTGCCGCTGGAAAAGAAGGGCGAACTGGTCCATGCCCACCCCGATTTCCAGATCGTGATTTCCTACAACCCGGGTTATCAGTCCTTGATGAAGGACTTGAAGCAGTCCACCAAGCAGCGCTTCGGCGGCCTCGACTTTACCTATCCCGAGCACGCCATCGAAACCGAGATCGTGGCCCACGAGTCCGGCGCCAGCGCCGAGATGGCCGGCAAGCTGGTTTCGATCGCCGAGCGTTCGCGCAACCTCAAGGGGCACGGCCTCGACGAAGGGCTTTCCACCCGCATGTTGATCTACGCCGGCTCGCTCATCGCCAAGGGCGTCAAGCCGCAGGCGGCGTGCCGCGTCGCGCTGGTGCGCCCGATCACCGACGACCCCGACATGCGCGACGCACTGGATGCGGCGGTAAGCACCTTCTTCTAAAGACAATCCGCCATGTCGATCAATCTCGCTGACTACGCCGAACTGCTGGAAGACCTGTCGCCGCACAGCCAGGAGGCGCTGCAGGCCAACTGGCACGAGGCCACCAAGGTATTCACGCCGCGCGGCCTCGACAACTACCTGAAGGGCGCGGCCGCGATTCGCGGACTGGGCAAGGGCGACTCGCTGGTGGAAACCTGGATCGAGGAAGCGCCGATGGTCGCCAAGGAAGTGGGCGAGGACGTGATCGGCGACCTCGCCACCGCCTCGCTGATGCTGGCCTCGCGCACCTCGGGCGCGGTGATCGAGCTGTTGCTGGCCACCTCGGCTACCGCCGCCAACCGCCTCGGCGACGCACAGCTCTTCCTCAATTACCTTCAATTCATCAACACCCTGATCGCGCAGGCGCCGCGCGGCGTTCGGCCGATGCTGGACAAGCTGGACGTGCTGTTCCAGCAGCTGACGCTGGGCGGCCTGCGCCGCTGGGCGCTGTGGGGCGCGCACGCCCACCGCACCAACTACGAAGAGCAGATCCGCTATTTCAGCCTGGAGTCGAAAGAGTCGCTGGCGATGCTGCAGAAGGAGCGCAAGGGCATCCTGCTGGTGGACGTGCAGCGGCGCATCAACATGTACCTGCGTGCGCTGTGGGCGCGCGACTTCTTCATGCGTCCCACCTCCGGCGACTTCGAGACCCGCGAGGGCTACCGTCCCTACATCGAGGACTATCTGCTGCACCTGCCCGATGCCTTCGATGATTTTGTGCCCGAAGGCCAAGCGCCGGTATCCGGCCTGGAGCTCTATCGCGCCACCGCCGCCCATTGCGCCGCCCATGTGGTCGAGACGAAATTCCCCATTTCCGCCGAGGCGCTCAACCCCATCCAGATGGCCGTCATCGGCGTTATCGAGGATGCCCGGGTGGAAACCCTGTCCATCCGGCGCTTTCCCGGCCTCAAGCAACTCTGGAGCAAGCTGCACACGGCCACACCCGAAATGAAGGACAGCATCGGCGACTACCTCAATCGCCTGGCGCGGGCGCTGCTCGACGACGGCTATCAGGACAGCGACCCGTGGATCGTCGAGGCCCGTGGGCTGTTCGCCCTCGCGCAGGACAAGCTCGACGACAACCACACCTCCTGGGAAATCGGCGTCCAGCTCGCGCACAGCCTGAGCCAGAAGAAGATCGCCTTCAATCCCCGCACCGACCTGCTCACCGCGCCCTACCGCGACGACAACCGCTATTTCTGGGAATTCGAGGAATTCGATTTCAACAAGGCCGCCAACGCCGGTTACGAGTCCATCAAGCAGGTGCGCAAATATGTCAGCGCGATCGAAATGGCCAACGAGGTCGATGTCGAAAACGCCGGCGACGACGCCGAGGAAATCTGGGTTCTGGATACGGAACTGTTCCCCTACGAAAATATCGGCGACGAAAGCGGGGGCAAGAGCTTTAACGAACTGGAAGGCAAGGAGCCGGTGTCCGACCCCTTCCACTATTCCGAGTGGGACTACCAGATCCAGCTCGAACGTCCGGCCTGGGCCACCGTGCTGGAAAAACGTGCCAAGGCCGGCGACCTGACGATCATCGATGGCATCACCGCGCAGTACAAGCGCGAGATCCATCGCATGAAGTTCCTGCTCGACGCCATGCAGCCGCAGGGCGTGCAGCGCATCCGCCGGCTCGAGGACGGCGACGAGATCGACATCAACGCGGCGATCGCCAGCTTCACCGACATCCGCCTCGGCAACCAGCCCGATCCGCGCATCATGATGCGCAGCGTGCGCAAGACCCGCGACTTCTCGATCCTGGTGCTGCTCGACCTGTCGGAGTCGACCAACGAAAAGGTGCAGGACCAGGAGTACTCGGTGCGCGAACTCACCCAGCAGGCCTGCGTGCTGCTGGCCGACGCGATCGACAGGGTCGGCGACCCGTTCGCCATCCATGGCTTCTGCTCCGACGGACGCCACGATGTCGAGTATTACCGGTTCAAGGATTTCGACCAGCAGTGGGACGAGACCCCCAAAGCCAAGTTGGCAGGCATGACCGGCCAGCTGTCCACCCGCATGGGCGCAGCCATCCGCCATGCTGGCCACCACCTGCAACTGCAGCGCTCCGCCAAGAAGCTGCTGATCGTCATCACCGACGGCGAGCCAGCCGACGTGGATGTGCGCGACCCGCAATACCTGCGCTACGACACCAAGAAAGCTGTCGAGGAAGTGGCCAAACTGGGTGTTACCACCTACTGCATGAGCCTCGACCCGCGCGCGGACAATTACGTCTCGCGGATATTTGGCCAGAAGAACTACATGGTGGTGGATCACGTACAGCGTCTGCCCGAGAAACTGCCGCTACTGTATGCCGGCCTCACCCGATAGAAGGATCATGGAAAACACCTACCCCGGTTTGAACAACGACAAGCACGGCCTCACCCAGTTGGGGCGCATCGTGCTGGATGGCTGGCTGTTCGGCCTGATCCCCGAGACGGAGGATTGCACTGGCTGGCCGGTCGGCCGCATGCAGAACCTGATGGAACAGGTTCAGGTCAAATGGGACTTGTACAGTAACCTGCCCAGCCGCCTGCCGCCGGATTTGCTGAAGCGGCATGGCGAACTTTATGACCGGGCCATCCAGACCGCTCGTGCCAAGGGCTGGGACCCGGAACTGGGCGAGGACGAATAAGGAGACTGGCTGACCATGTACGAGCGTCTGCGCGACTGCCCCGCCCTGAACGAATACCCGTCGCACATCCCGGCACTGGTATGGAATGTCTGGCGGCGCTATTGGACGCACGGACACCGGTCGACCTGCTTCGGCATGGAAGGCTATCCGCCCATGTCACTGCTGCTCGACGAGCGGGAATGGGTGCTGGTTGATTCCAGCCTGTACGACATGCCCGTTTTATCATGGACGGATTTTCAGGACAAAGGCCGTGCCGCCTTGCATGAGCCGGTGATTTGCACCGTGCGTGAATACCACCAGGGCGCGCCCAAGGTTCGCGACAAAGCCCTGCAGCTAATGGCCGAGGAACTCGAAGCGCGGTTGCGCAAGCGGCGCGGAAGCCCCCTTGACGACGGCGCCGAACACCTGCCGCAGATTGGCGCCGGACTGACGCGATGACGCTCCAGGCAGTGATCTTTGATCTCGATGGCACGCTCGCGGATACCGAGGAGGTTCATCGTCAGGCGTTCAACGCTACGTTTTGCGAAGTTGGACTGGCCCCGGGATGTAGATCTCCACATCGAGTTGCTGGCTGTCGCTGGCGGCAAGGAGCGTTGCGACACTATTTCAGCCGCGTCGATCCGGTGCGGCTCTCCGCACCCGATACCGACACCTTCATCGCTCGGCTGCACGAACACAAGACGCGGACATACAACCGCCGCGTCGCCAAAGGCGAGGTGCTGGCGCGCCCCGGTGTGATACGCCTGATTGAGATCGAATCGAGGGAGATACCCGCGACCCAACTCAAAGGCTGGTTCCCGTGACCGAAGTTCCGCCCAACATGTCCACGACCTCGCCACAATGATGCCCAGCATTCCGCTTTCCTTCGAGACGAATTCGAGAACCAGAGTTGTGCTCCCGCCCGACGACCCTCGGCGCCGCGAACTGCACGACGAGGTGCATGCGCGCCCGACCGCGCGCATTCGCCTGCCGGCCCTGGTGCTTCAGGTCGCCGTGCTCAACGAGGGCGTGACGGTCGACAGCGAACTCGAGCACCTGCGCCGGCTGCCCGGGCAACGCGAGTTGCTGCGCGAGCAACTGGCCGGCCACTTCCTGCGCCTGCGCCTGCCCAGCGGCACGCTGAAGTGGGAACGCCACACCGAGGTCACGCGCTACTCGCTCGTGCAGCCGCTGCCGGCCGAGTCGGTTCACGGCGCGAGCGATCCGGAACTGCTGGCTGCGCTGATCATCGACCACGACTGGCTCGGCCGCATTCCGGGGCGCACCCTGTCGGCCATCGAACTGGTGCTGCTTGCCGGCAGCGAGCAGGAGGTGGCTGCGCCGCTCGAACGCGCCCGGCACTGGTTCGGCGATCACACCGTGGTGACCTCGCTCGTCGGGCGCAACGGCCACAGCAGCGTCGTCACCGACTTCCGGCTGCGCCCGAGCGGCTACGAGCGCATGCTCGTGATCGCACCGCCCGGCACCGGCGAGACGCGGGTGGGCCGCCTGGCGGCACGCCTGCTCGATATCGAAATCTACCGCCTGCTGGCGCTGCGCGGGCTGCCCGTGGCCAAGTCGCTGCAGCCCATGCTGCGCGAGGCCGAGCAGGCGATCGCCGACGTGACCTCGTCGATGGAGACCCACGACCGCTCCGCCGCCGAGCTGCTTGAGACGCTGGCCGCGGTGGCCGCGCGCGTGGAGCGGGCCACCGCGATGCACATCTACCGCTTCTGCGCCACCGAAGCCTACGACGCTCTGGTGCGCGCGCGCATCGCCGAACTGCGCGAGCAGGCCTTTCCCGGCACGCAGACCTTGGGCGAGTTCCTGCAGCGGCGGCTGGCGCCGGCCATGGCGACCGTGGACTCTGCGGCCGGACGCCTGGCCTCGCTGTCGCAGCGCATCGAGCGCGCGGGCGCGCTGCTGCGCACGCGGGTGGACATCGCCCGCGAAGCGCAGAACCAGGAGCTGCTCGCCAAGCTGGCGCGCGGCCAGCAGCTTCAGCTGCGCTTGCAGAGCACGGTCGAGGGCCTGTCGATCGCGGCCATCTCGTACTACGTGGTCAGCCTGCTGCTGTACGCCGCCAAGGCGGCCAAGGCGGCGGGCGTGCCGATACAGCCGGAGCTTGCAATCGGCGCGACGATCCCGCTCGTGCTGTGGGGCGTGTGGCGGCTGACGCGGCGCATCCACAACCGGCTGCAGTTGCACGACTGACACGAACAACGGAGACAACCATGCCGCTTGTGCACATGTCTGACCTGCTGCGTCACGCCTATCGCGAAGGTTACGCAGTCGGCGCCTACGATCTGGTGGACAGCGCCTTCCTGGAGGGGATACTGGCCGGCGCGGAAGCTTGCCAGGCACCGGTGATCCTCAGCCTGGCGGAGTCCCACTTCGTCCATTACGATTTCGACACCCTCATGCCCGCCGTGGTCGGGGCAGCACGGCGGGCCCGCGTGCCGGTGGCGATCCATCTCGACCACGGCGGGTCGGCATCCTCTGTTCGACACGCTATCCGGCTCGGCTGCAACGGTGTCATGGTCGACGCCTCCGACAAGCCCTTCCAAGACAACGTGGAAGCCACGCGGGAGGTTGCCGCGATGGCGCATGCTTGCGGCGTGACAGTGGAAGGCGAGTTGGGCTATGTGCCCGGGGTGGAGGGGGAAGACGCGGAGAGGCACCCCGGCGCGGTGCGCTTGACCAGCGTCGAAGAGGCGCGAACGTTCATCGCGTTGACCGGAGTCGACTGCCTGGCGGTCTCGATCGGTACCGTCCACGGGCGCATGCGCGGCGCCCCCCGGCTCGATTTCGGGCGGTTGGCCGCAATCAACCGGGCATTGCGCCTGCCGCTGGTGATCCATGGTGGAACCGGACTGACCGATGAGCAATATAGTGGTCTTGTCGCCAACGGCGTGGCGAAGATCAACTACTACACGGCCCTATCGGATACCGCTGCACGCAGCATCGTCGAACAGGCGTCCAATGGTATCGGGCCGGGCTATACCCGGCTCACGGAGGGGGTGCGTACCGCGGTCCGGGCCGAGGTAGAACGCACCTCTCGCCTGTGGGGCGCGGCGGGCCGTGCGGACGCGGCTACACGGTCTGCCGCCTCTTGGCGCGAGGTGGAGCATGTCATTCTCTACAACGTGAACGGCCCGCGTGACGAAGTGCAGTGGGCCGACATGGTGGCGCGAGGGAGGGAAGCGCTCAGCGGTATCCCTGGCGTGCGGCGCATCGCCGCCGGCAGGACCACGCGCCCTGACGCCCGATTCGCCTACTGCTGGCTGATGCGTTTCGCCGCGCCTGAGACCATCTCGAGCTTCCGCGACCATCCCGATCACGTTCGCTACGCCAACACGGCGTTCCGACCGCTCGCACCGGACCGCATCAGCATCGACTTCGAACTGGATTGAACCGTGAGGAACGTTTACATCGAGTTGCTGGCTGTCGCTGGCGGCAAGGAGCGTTGCGACACTATTTCAGCCGCGTCGATCCGGTGCGCGGCTCTCCGCGCCCGGCCAATTCGCTGCGCAGGGCGCCGATGATCGAATCGTAGCGATGCGGATCACTGTCCTTGCCTGCCCCGTAGACGGCTGAACCGGCGACGAAGGCATCGACCCCGGCGCGGGCGATTTCGGCAATGTTGGCGGTGTTTACACCGCCGTCGATTTCGAGACGGATGCGGCGGCCGGTTTCGCGTTCGTAGGCGTCGAGCTTCGCTCTGGCCTGCCGGGCCTTGGCCAGCGTACCGGGAATGAATTTCTGGCCGCCGAAGCCGGGGTTGACGCTCATCAGCAGGACGACGTCGATCTTGTCGAGCACGTAGTCCAGATAATCGAGCGGCGTGGCCGGGTTGAAGACCAGGCCGCCCTGGCAGCCGCTATCGCGGATCAGTGACAGGCTGCGGTCGACGTGATCGGAAGCTTCCGGGTGGAAGGTGATGATGTTGGCACCGGCTTTGGCGAAGTCGGGGATGATGCGGTCGACGGGTTTGACCATCAGATGCACGTCGATCGGTGCCGTGGTGCACGGCCGAATGGCGGCACAAACCAGCGGCCCGATGGTCAGGTTGGGAACATAATGGTTATCCATCACGTCGAAGTGAATCCAGTCGGCGCCGGAGGCGATGACGTTGCTGATTTCTTCGCCGAGCTTGGCGAAGTTGGCGGACAGGATGCTGGGGGCGATGACAAAATCAGGTTGGCTCATGGGGCCTCCGAAAAAAGGCGGCCCCAGACTTCGGGGCCGCAAACGCAAGGTACAGCAGAGTGATGCTCGGTTTGGTCAGCGGTAGGCAGCAGCCATTTTCTCCAGTGACACGGGTTTGATGCGGCTGGCCTGACCGGCGCAGCCAAAGGCGTCGAAACGCAGCTTGCAGATGTCACGTGCCGCCACCACGGCGGCCTTCAGGAAGGCACGCGGATCGAACTCTTCCGGCTTTTCGGCCATCGTTTTTCGCATGGCGCCGGTCATGGCGAGGCGGATATCGGTGTCGATATTGACCTTGCGCACGCCGTGGCGGATGCCTTCGACGATTTCCTCGACCGGCACGCCGTAGGTTTCCTTGATGGCGCCACCGTACTGGCGGATGACGGCCAGCCATTCCTGCGGCACGCTGGAGGAGCCGTGCATGACCAGATGGGTATTCGGGATGCGGGCGTGGATGGCCTTGATGCGGTCGATGGCGAGAATTTCGCCGGTCGGCGGCCGGGTGAATTTGTAGGCGCCGTGGCTGGTGCCGATGGCGATGGCCAGCGCATCGACGCCGGTCTTGGCGACGAAGTCGGCGGCCTCTTCCGGATCGGTGAGCATTTGCGAATGATCGAGCTTGCCGGCGGCGCCGATGCCGTCTTCCTCGCCCGCCTCGCCGGTTTCCAGCGACCCCAGGCAGCCGAGTTCGCCTTCGACCGAGACGCCGATGGCGTGGGCCATCTCGACGACCTTGGCGGTCGTTTCGACGTTGTAGGCGTAGCTCGTCGGCGTCTTGCCGTCGGTGCCCAGCGAGCCGTCCATCATCACGCTGGAGAACCCGCTGCGCATCGACTGCTGGCAGACGGCCGGCGAGGTGCCGTGGTCCTGGTGCAGGCAGACGGGGATATCCGGGTATTGCTCGATGGCGGCTTCGACCAGTTTGCGCAGGAAAGGCTCGCCGGCGTATTTGCGGGCGCCGGCCGAGGCCTGCAGGATGACCGGGCTGTCACAGGCCTCGGCGGCCTGCATGATGGACTGGATCTGCTCCAGGTTATTGACGTTGAAAGCGGGGAGACCGTAGCTGTGCTCGGCGGCGTGGTCGAGCAGTTGGCGCAGGGAAATGAGAGCCATGTTGCCTCCTTAGAGTGAGATGTGGCGCACGAGGCGCAGCAGGTTGCAGGTGTAGCCGTATTCGTTGTCGTACCAGGCCACTACCTTGACGAAGGTCGGGTCGAGCGCGATGCCGGCGCCGGCATCGAAGATCGACGGCTTCGAACAGCCGCGAAAATCGGTCGACACGACGCTGTCGCCGGTATAGCCGAGCACGCCCTTGAGCGGGCCGGATTCCGAGGCGCTCTTCATCGCGGCGCAGATGTCGTCGTAGCTGGCCGGCTTTTCGAGTTCGACGGTCAGGTCGACGACCGAAACGTCGGAAGTCGGCACGCGGAAGGCCATGCCGGTCAGCTTTTTGTTCAGCGCCGGGATGACCTTGCCGACGGCCTTGGCGGCGCCGGTCGAGGACGGAATGATGTTTTCGAGGATGCCGCGGCCGCCGCGCCAGTCCTTGCCGGAAGGGCCGTCGACGGTTTTCTGGGTGGCGGTGGCGGCATGCACGGTGCTCATCAGGCCGCGCTTGATGCCGAACTTGTCGTTGAGCACCTTGGCCACCGGGGCCAGGCCGTTAGTCGTGCACGAGGCAGCCGAAACGATGTCCTCGCCGGCGTAAGTATCGTGATTGACGCCGTAGACGAACATCGGCGTGCTGTCCTTGGCCGGCGCCGACTGGACGACCTTGCGGGCGCCGGCGCTGAGGTGCCGGGCGCAGCCTTCATGGTTGAGGAAATGGCCGGTCGCCTCGATCACGACATCGGCTTTGACCTCGCCCCAGGCCAACTGCTCGGGATGGCGCTCGGCACTGAGGCGGATGCGCCGGCCATTGACCAGCAGGTCGTTGCCGTCGACCGCAACCTCGCCGTCAAAATTGCCGTGCACCGAGTCGTACTTGAGCATGTAGGCAAGGTAGTCCGCTTCGAGCAGGTCGTTGATGGCGACCACCTCGATGTCGGCGAACTCCGCCTCTTTGGCGATGGCCCGGAAGGTCATGCGCCCGATCCGGCCGAAGCCGTTGATTGCTACCCGTATAGGCATAGTGTTATCTCCAGATAGTTGTTAGTAATTCGTTGTTAGTCGGCAGCTAAAAACTAGTGACTACCGATTCGCAACTAGAAGTCGCCATCACTGCCCCCGGCGCTGACAATGGTGCGCAGCACCGTCCGCGCCAGGTTGTCCGCGGTCAGGCCGTAGTGGTCGTAGAGCACCGGGGCCGGGGCCGAGGCGCCGAACTCGTCGATGCCGAGCACCTCGCCATCGAGGCCGACGTACTTGTGCCAGAAATCGGTCTGCCCGGCTTCGATGGCGACGCGGCAGATGTCCGGCGGCAGCACGAGCTTTTTCCAGCTTGAAGGCTGGCGGTCGAAGCGCCGGGTGCAGGGCATCGAGACGACGCGCACGCCGATGCCCTGGGCGGCCAGCGCCGCCTGTGCCGCCATGGCGAGGGCGACTTCGGAGCCGGTGGCAATGATCACCGCCTGCAACTGGCCGTCGGCCTCGGACAGCACGTAACCGCCGCGGCTGGCACCTTCCGTCCGGCTCGCCGCGCCGCCGTATTGCGGCAGGTTTTGGCGCGACAAAAAGAGGGCGGAAGGTCCGTCTTGGCGCTCGAGCGCCTCGGCCCAGGCGATGGCTGTTTCCAACTCGTCGCAGGGGCGCCACAGTTCGAGGCCGGGAATGATGCGCAGGCTACTGGCATGTTCGACCGGCTGATGGGTCGGGCCATCCTCGCCGAGGCCGATGGAATCGTGGGTCAGGACATGGACGACGCGCTGGCCCATGAGCGCACTCATGCGGATGGCGTTGCGGGCGTAGTCGGAGAAAACGGCGAAGGTGCCGCCGTAGGGAATCAGCCCGCCGTGCAGGGCGACGCCGTTCATGATCGCCGTCATGCCGAATTCGCGCACGCCGTAGGAAATGTAGTTGGGTACGCTGTCGGTCGGTGCATCGTGCAGGGCGCGGCTGGTCTTGCCGGCGGTCAGGTTGGAGCCGGTCAGGTCGGCCGAGCCACCGAGCAGTTCGGGTACGCGGGCGACGAGGATGTCGAGGCAGTTCTGCGACGACTTGCGCGTGGCGACCGGGGCTTCCCTGGCGGCGGCCATGGCCAGCAGCTCCATTTTAATTTCGGGCCATTTTTCCGGTAGACCGTGGGATTGGGTGCGGTCGAACTCGGCGGCCAGTTCCGGGAACTGTTTGCGGTAGGCGGCGAAGGTAACCTGCCAGTGGGCTTCGGCCGAGGCGCCGGCGAGGCGGTTGTCCCAGGCGGTGCGCAGGCCGTCGGGAATCTCGAAGGGGGCGTGCGGCCAGTTGAGCGCTGCCCGCGTCGCGGCGATTTCGGCGGCGCCGAGCGGGGCGCCATGCACGTCGTGCGTGCCGGCCTTGTTCGGCGAACCGTGGCCGATCTCGGTGCGGCAGACGATGAGGCTCGGCTTGCCGCGCGCAGACTTGGTCTCGGCGATGGCGGCGGCGATGGCTACCGGGTCGTGGCCGTCGATGGGGCCGACGACGTGCCAGCCGTAGGCGCGGAAGCGGCCCGGCGTGTCGTCGCGGAACCAGCCTTCGACGTGGCCGTCGATGGAAATCCCGTTGTCGTCGTAGAAGCAGGTCAGCTTGTCGAGGCCCCAGACGCCGGCCAGCGAGCAGGCTTCGTGGCTGATGCCTTCCATCAGGCAGCCGTCGCCGACGAAAACCCAGGTCCGGTGATCGACGATCTCGCAGCCCGGCCGGTTGTAGCGCTGGGCCAGCAGCTTTTCGGCCAGCGCCATGCCGACGGCGTTGGTCAGGCCCTGGCCGAGCGGCCCGGTGGTCGTCTCGACGCCGGGCGTGTGGCCGACTTCCGGATGGCCGGCGGTCTTGCTGCCGAGCTGGCGGAAGTTCTTCAGGTCGTCGATGGAAAGGTCATAGCCGCTCAGGTGCAGCAGGGCGTAGAGCAGCATCGAGCCGTGGCCGTTGGAGAGCACGAAGCGGTCGCGGTCGGGCCAGGCCGGGTTGGTCGGATTGTGCTTCAAATGGTCGCGCCACAGTACTTCGGCGATGTCGGCCATGCCCATCGGGGCGCCGGGGTGGCCGGATTTGGCGGCCTCGACGGCGTCGATGGCGAGAAAGCGGACAGCGTTGGCCAGTTCGCGGCGGAAGGTGGTTTCGGTCTGGTTGTGATCCATGTCTCTTTCCGTTTTTTATAGTCAGGCACGACGCTTGTGGTCCATCAACCGCAGGACCATCGGCGTGAAAATCATCTGCATGGCCAGGCCCATCTTGCCGCCGGGGACCACCAGCGTATTCGGGCGGGTGAGCATGCTGCCGTGCAGGATGTTGAGCAGGTACTGGAAATCGATGCCCTTCGGGTTGGCGAAGCGGATGACCACCATGCTCTCGTCGGCGGTCGGGATGTCGCGGGCGATAAAGGGGTTGGAGGTATCGACGATGGGCACGCGCTGGAAATTGACATGGGTGCGCGAGAACTGCGGGCACAGGTGGCTGACGTAGTCCGGCATGCGGCGCAGGATGGTGTCGGTGACCGCCTCCTGCGAGTAGCCGCGCATCTTCTGGTCGCGGTGCAGCTTCTGGATCCATTCCAGGTTGATGGTCGGCACGACGCCGACGCAGAGATCGACCTGTTTGGCGATGTCGATCTGCGCATCGGCATAGGCACCGTGCAGGCCTTCGTAGAACATCAGGTCGGAGCCTTCCGGGATGTCCTGCCAGGGCGTGAAGGTGCCCGGCTCCTGCCCGAAAGGCTCGGCCTCGTCGGCATCGTGCAGGTATTTGCGGACCTGGCCGCCGCCGTTCTGGCCGTAGGCGATGAACAGATCCTGCAACGCTTCGAGCAGATTGGCTTCCGGGCCGAAGTGGCTGAAGTGGCGATCGCCGGCCGCTTCCTGCGCCTTCATCTCGGCGCGCATGGAAAGGCGGTCGTAGCGATGGAAGGAATCGCCCTCGACGATCTGCGCCTTCAGTCCTTCGCGGCGAAAGATGTGCTGGAAGCTCTGCATCACCGTGCTGGTGCCGGCGCCGGACGAGCCGGTGATGGCGATGATGGGGTGTTTGACGGACATTTGTTTCTCCTGCAGATGTGAATTCTTTGGCCCTGCGCCTTAACCGCCATTCCCGCGCCGGCGGGAATCCAGTGCCTTGAACCTCCTGGATCCCCGTTTGCGCGGGGATGACGATCCGTGCTCCATCACGCCTGATCGCGGAACAACGAGCGTTCCGAGAACAGCGGCGAAAGAAACGGCCGATCAGCCCCGGCATCGTACTCTTGATGATAGCACTCCAGCCGCTCGACCTCGTTCTTCGACCCGAGGATCACCGGCACGCGCTGGTGCAGGGTCTCCGGCGCCACGTCGAGGATGCGCAAGCGCCCGGTGCTCGCCGCGCCGCCGGCCTGCTCGATCAGCATGGCCATCGGGTTGGCTTCGTAGAGCAGGCGCAGGCGGCCGGGCTTGCTCGGGTCCTTGCTGTCCTTCGGGTACATGAAGATGCCGCCGCGGATCAGGATGCGATGCACTTCGGCGACCATCGAGGCGATCCAGCGCATGTTGAAATCCTCGCCGCGCACGCCCGTCTTGCCGGCCTTGCACTCGCTGACGTAGCGCTGCACCGGCGGCTCCCAGAAGCGCTCGTTGGAGGTGTTGATGGCGAATTCGCGGGTGTCTTCCGGGACGCGGATGTTGGCGTGGGTCAGGATGAAGTTGCCGCTCTCGCGGTCGAGCGTGAAGCCGTGCGTGCCGTTGCCGAGCGTCAGCACCATCATCGTCGACGGGCCGTAGATGGCGTAGCCGGCGGCGACCTGTTGGCAGCCCGGAAGCAGATAGTCGCCAAGCTGGGCATCGCCGGCGGTCGACCGGGAAAATATCGAAAAAATGGTGCCGACCGAGACATTGACGTCGCTGTTCGACGAACCGTCAAGCGGGTCGAAAACCAGCAGGTAGCGGCCACGCGGGTATTCGGCCGGGATCGGGTACGGATCGTCCATTTCCTCGGAAGCCATGCCGGCCAGCTGGCCGCCCCACTCGCAGTGACGCAGGATGGCTTCGTTGGTCAGCACATCGAGCTTCTTCTGCACTTCGCCCTGGATATTGGTACTGTCCAGCGCGCCGTGGTGCCCGGCCAGCGCCCCCTTGGCGACCATCGCCGAGATGGTCTTGACGGCGGCGGCGACGTCGATGAGCAGGGCGCCGAGTTCGCCGTGGCTGGCGCGGGTGTTTTCAATAACGAATTTCGAGAGGGTCGTACGGCCGAATTGCATGGTGTCTCCTATCATTCTTGTGTTACCGCATTGGCAGCCAAGATAAGTGACTTGTTAATTAAAAATAAGTTATTTTTTTAAAAAATATGAGTAAGCTATGGCTTATCATTGATCCGGCTTGGTAATATCTGGATCTTTTGTGGTTTTCTGGTTTACTGCTGCATGGACAAAGAAGACGCAAGAAATCGTAACTACTCAGGTCGAGTTTTCTGCGGCGAAATTCAGGTGTTGCCGGCGGAGCTACTCCGTAAAAATCTGGCGGCATAAAATGGTGGCGAGATATGGCGTCGACCGGTTGACGAAACTGGGGCCCATCGGGCCCCATGTTTTTATGTAGAGGTCGTTCGCCTCAGAAAGGTGGATCGGTTACTGGCCGGTCGCAATCCGTGATGCGGTCCTCTCGATATGAGTTGTGCAACGCAACTTCATAGTGCGCCCAGATCCGGTCGCGTAAATCATCGAGCAGCTCAATCACCGCCATTGTCTGTTCCGGCGACCAGTTGGGGTCGATAAACAGCGCCAGGCCGTGCTTCAGGCCGGAAGGTTGATGGTGCGCCGTCATGAGCTCCCCTTTGTTTTGCGCGTTTTTGATTTCGCTGCCGCAGCCTCCTGCGCCTCCTTGCGGCGGAACGACTCGCCCTTGATCGACAGGATTTCGGCGTGATGCACCAAGCGGTCAATCATGGCGACGACGCAACTGGCGTTGGGAAACACCTCGCCCCATTCGGAGAAAGCTTTATTGGTCGTAATCAAGGTGCTCCGTTTTTCGTGCCGGCGGTTGATCAACTCGAAGAGCAAATCAGCATGACGATTCGAATAAGAAAGATAGCCGACCTCGTCAATAATTAATAAATCCGGCGCGGCATAGCGGCGCAACCGATAACGCAGCGCCGAATCACTATCGAGCCCGGCCAGGTCGCCCAGCAACTGGCCGGCGGTCGCAAACAACACCGTGTGGCCCTGCAAGACGGCCTGATGGGCGACATTCTGGGCAATCATCGTTTTACCCAAGCCACTGCTGCCGATCAGGATGGCATTGGTCGCGGAATCAAGAAAGTCGAGGGTCATCAATTCGGCAATGGCACGCTGATCACACTGTTCCGGCCAGGCCCAATCGAAATCGGCCAATGGCTTGAAACGGCCGATATTTGCACAACGCAAGCGGCGCTCCAGCGAGCGGCGGGCCCGTTCCGTTTCCTCCCAAGCGAGCAAAGGATTGAGCCAGGGTTGATCAACGCACTCGGCCCAGTGCGCCAGGAGGCCGTGCAGTTGGAGGGCGGCTGCCCGTTGGCGGAGCTCAGGCGGGGTCATTGCTGTTCTCCATCAAGGTGTCGTAACCCGCCAGGCCATGCTGCTGGACCGGGATATCACGCCGTTTGACGTGATCGGGCAAACACACCGCCAGCGGCGGCGGGGCGGCCTGCGCTTGCCGGCGCCGTTCCAGTGCCATGCGTACCGCATTGGGGTGCGGGACGTCGCGTGCCAACGCTTCCTCAATAGCGACAGTCAGTTCGGCAACACCGTAGCATTCAAGCAATTCCGCCAGTGCACGCACCGTTCTCCCCAGCGGCTCACCACGCTCGACGGCACCGGCGAGCAGCGCCCGACTCGCCGGGATGGCCTGAACCAGTTGATCCGTACCGCGATGGGCGCTGGCCTGACGTTTCTCGGCCACCAGGTCTTCGACGTGTTCGGGGGTTTCGATCTGTTGGCGTCGGTCATAGCTGCGCGAATGGGTCGCGATCAGCGTCTGTCCGTCGAGAATGCGCACCTGTTCAAGGGTGGCAGCGACTGTCAAGCTGCGGGCGACACAGGTATGCGGGATTGAATAGTCATTGAGGTCGAAACGCACATACGGGGTCTTGCCGGCCGAGACGGCCTTGATTTCTTCGGTCGGAAAGGCATCCCCCGGTAATGCCAGTAGGCGGTCCTGTTCCTGAAGAAAGGCTTCACTCACCGTGATTGATTCATCTTCCGGACAGCGCCGGGCACCGGCCTGTTCGATCACCCAGGCATCGGCCTGGGCATTGAGATCGTTGACATCAGAGAAGCTGCGGCCGGCAAAGAAGGCGTCACGGATATAACGGATGGCGCGTTCGACCCGCCCCTTCTCATTCCCGCGGGCGACGGCGACCGGACGGGGCTCGAAACGGTAATGACCAGCCAGCGCCAGCAGGGTCGGGTTGAAACGGATGATGCTGCCTTGACGTTCCAGCACTGCACTTTTGAGATTGTCGTAGAGGGCAATCCTTGGAATGCCACCCCAAGCCTCGAAGGCGCCGACATGGCCGCGTAGGAAATTCTCCATGTGGGCGCCGAGGTAGAAGCGCAAGAAGATCTGCCGCGAGTAGGAGAGGACAGCAACGAAGGCCATCAACGGCCGACGTGCCTTGCCGATTTCAAGATGGCCGAAGTGGCCCCAATCCACCTGCATTTGTTCACCGGGTAAGGTACGCAGCCGCAGGAAGGCTTCGCGCTTGGGGCGAGGCCGATGGCGGGCAATCAGGTGGCGGAAGTGATCCGGCTGGCCGGGGTAGCCCCTTTCCTTGACCATCACATAGAGGCGGGAGGCACGCAGGCGGGGAAACTGTTCGAGCGTCTCCAGAATGAAGGGCAAATAGGGGTCGACCGCAGAAGGGCGATGGATCAGCTTGATGGCCGGCAAGCCGGCCTGGGCCAGAATGCGGGCAACACTATCGCGATGCAGGTTGAGCTGAGAGGCTGTGAAAAATCGGCGGCCACGGATATGTCTTTGGTATAATCAGGTCTTAATGCAAGGGCTGGATTTGCGCCGATGACGAAGACGCGAGCACGGGTGCTGCGGCCCAACCGGGGGCAGAT
>Ga0208243_1000540_pt1 | contig 20165 bp, 23 predicted proteins | sample Subbio2Aug_QV12A_FD_184826 | JGI IMG/M metagenome (GOLD analysis project Ga0208243, IMG submission 184826) | Serpentinite rock and fluid subsurface biosphere microbial communities from McLaughlin Reserve, California, USA - CR12Aug_QV12A (SPAdes) | ecosystem: Environmental > Terrestrial > Deep... | reverse complement strand
AATCCTTTGTATAATGTTTGGAGCGGCTTCAAATACTGCGTTGAATTCTTCACCTCTCAAAACTCCACTTGCCATAGCTTGTGTTAATTGGAGCATTGCCGAGTCAATCTGTGCCGAGCCTGTTCCTGCTATAACAAAGGTCTTTTGTAGTTGTTCATTAAAGGCTATCAATTCTTTTGGATTGTCAAAGGCTTCTTTTGCCATAATTCCCATCTTGCCGACGGTGTTCATCATTGCCCCATAATTACCTCTTGAAGCTAATGCGGCTTGTTGTACCATGTTTTCTATTTCTGAACCATCTGTACCAAATAAACCGCCTACCATATCAGCACGAGCCGACCTTGCATTGATTTCGTCCATCTTAGTGGCTATATTGGAAACTACATTAAATATTTCCTTTACTGCATATATAGCACCGCCTAAGTTAGCACCCCAATTGCTGAAGCTTCTCCCTGTCTGACTTACTGGGTCTTGTAGGTTTCTAGTATCTCTATTAAGGTTTTCAACTGCTTCCTCTGCGGCTCTTACATCTCTACGCATTTGAGTAAAGGCTCTGCTACTAATATTATCCATTCCTGCCATTGCGTTTGTAGTGCTATTCATAGCCTTGATTACACTTCTTAATACAGGAGTAAATTTATCTTGTAAGGTTAATGTATTTCTTACTGTTGCCATTAGCTTGTCACCTCCTGCCTTGCCTTAATGTTGGCAATGATGGTTTCTAATTGATTAAAAAATCCATCAAATTCCTTTGTAAAGACTTCCCATTCCTTTTGGTCTATCTTATCCTTATGCCAATATGCCCAATTCTGAATACGATTGTACAAGGCTTTTAAATAGTCTGTATCAAAGGCTATCTTTTCAAATAAAGCCTTGCTTTTGTCCTTTTTATTCCTCTTTGCGTAAGTGGCTAATTTATTAGCACTTGCTTGTAGCTTTTTTGTATCTACCGCCAATACCTTAATCGAGCTATAAAACTGTTGTTCTGTCATTGCTCCAACCTCCTTTGAAAGTTAATCTTTCTGTATTTATTTACATTCCTGCTCTTGCTAATTCTCTTTTTCTTTGCCATGTAGCCTTTTTTCTTTCAATAACTGTTCCATATGCTGAATTATAAGCGTGTGTACACCATTCTAAATTACTAATATGGTTATTATCCTTAACCTCGTCTTTATGGTTAATCTGTGGTAGGTGCTTTTTGTTATCAATAAAAGCTTGTCCTACCAATCTATGAACTTTGTAAATCTTCTTTACACCTTTTTTATGAAGTCCGACTATTAAATATCCGTCCTTGTCATAGCAAGTTCTTTTCATTTTCTTAAACTTTCTATTCCTTACATCTCCATGTATTGAAACCTCATAATTGTCATAGCCTTTGATTTTCCTGTATATAGTCCATCTTTTCATCTGTTCTTCGCTCCTTTGTTCTTCGCTTATTCGGTTACTTCTTCAATATCTACTCCAAAGTGTTCATATAGTTTGTTTGCTACATTTTCCTGCTCGCTCTCGCTAAAACAGTTATATGAAACAGTTCTTATATTTCCTCTTTTATCCAATGCTTCAAAGATGATATAGAAGAAAGGGTGTCTAAAATCTTTCTTAATCTTGTAAGGCTCATTATTGAATAGGTTTAATGTAGCTTGTACATGGTCTACAATTTTCCGCCATCTTGGGATTTTAAATTCTTCTTCGGTAAACTGTATCTTACTCATTGCCAGTACCTCCCATCAATTCCCTTTTAACCTCGTCTTTAATGGCTTTTCTTTCGTTTTCCATTTGCATTCTTACAATTCTGATTTCTTCATCAAACTTGTTTTCAAGTGATGGCATTCCTTTTGCGGGATTACCTTGCATAATTCTTTGAGCCGCTAATAGATTACCTACATTGAATTGATTAGCTTGTTCAAGTTTAATGCTATTGATTTGTTCCTGCTTCTTAACCTCGAAGTCAAGTTCCGCTTGTGTCTTGGATTTCATAAAGGCTTTTGAATAAATGTCTTTTGTCCAAAATCCTAAATCTACATTAGGCTCTGAAAACATTAGTAATACTGCTTTTGCTCCAATCTTGGAAGCTAAATATTTATCAACAACCTTTTGTTTATTGTCCGTCATATTTAGTTCCGCTTTAAGGCTTCTCAATTCATAATCAAGGGTAGCCGCTTCATCTTTGTTAAATCTTGACCCCTCATATTGAGCGGCTTCCAATTCTTTTAACTGTTGTTCATATTGACCATTAACATTGTTAGCTTCCTCAATAGCCTTTTGATATAGTTCAATTGCTTCTTTCTTTAAAGCGGTTAACATATCAATTTTCCATTGAAGATTGTAATACTTGGCTTGTTCCTCGATTTCTTTTCTTGCATTGTTGATTGTTTCGTTAATCTGATTGATAAGTAATTTGTTTCCTGTCTTGCTTCCCATATTCTTCATAAATTCTGGTAATCTTGCCATTTTACATTCCTCCTGTAATTTCATTGTTAAATTTTTCTTCTATGGCTTTAAGCCTTAGTTCTTCAAGTTCTTTTTTCTTCTTGTGGTAATACTCCCTTTGGTAATTACGATTGTTTGCTTTTATTCGCTCTTTTCGTTCCTCGGGTGTTTCGTTTGGATATTTTTTGTTTCTTCCCGACTTTCCTTTAGTTCCTGCCATTGCTTAAACCTCCTTAATGTAAACATTCTCTAATTTGTTAACATTCCTTAATTGGTACATCTGGAAATTGTTTATTGAAGCTATCTAAAAACAATTGTCTTTCCTCAATGCTTCTGAATGTATATTTTAGAATGTATCTCTTGCCCCTGCGTGAGCCTAAAATAACATTAGACCAATAAAAATCATCTTCTTGGTAATTACTAACCTCAATCAAGCTACTGTAATAAAGTTCTACATTTGCGATAATATGATTGATTACTCTTTCCGCTCTTGTTAAGTTTCTCATTTTTATACTTCCTCCTTAGGTAATGCTTGTTCTAATATGTCTAAATTGATTTTGAAATACCTTTTTACAAAATCTGGTCTGTTTGGGTTTTGCTCGTATTTGACTTCTATAATGTTCCAATCAACTAACCATTTACTTGCCGTTGCTACTAAGTTTTGACTTATACGATATTTGTCTTTTAAATACTTTACAGTTACTGGGAAATATCCGTATTTATCAATTTCACTTTTGTTTAAGCCTAATTGAAATCTGTAAATGTTAATTAGTGATGATAATACTTTTGCCGAAGTTCCTGCAATTGTCTTGTTTTGTTTATTCTTTGGTTGGGTTGTATCTAAAAACCCTTGAAAAGCTATCTGTAATGCTTCCGTAAATTCAATTACTCCAAAGAACTCGTTGTATTCCTTTCTCAAATTATCAATTCTTAGTGTGTGATGATTTTCTTCAAATGCTTTGCTTGCTTCCTTTGGTTTGATTTTAAACTCCATCTTAATTCCTCCATTTTCAATAATTTCAGCCTTTCGGCTCTCTAAACAAAATAAAAAATGCCCAACAAACGAGTTTTCCAAGTTTGTTGAGCATTTATAGGATTCATAGTTAGGTGGCAACTTGCCCCTGATTTCTTATTATGTATTTATTATAACCTCTCTAAGAATAAAAATCAACCGTTATTTTCTATATATTGTGCTTCATTTACTATTATAATACTATATATGGTGCTTCTTTATAATTTCCCTCATTTTTCTATATCATAGAATAGGTGAGATTGTTTTAGTTGACTAAATATTTAGGATGTATTTTATAGGGTTGATTTTCGTAGAAAATCCCACTTTATATATGATTTCTTTTAGTTTTAATTATTTATTATTTATATAGCAGTACTCTTCGACCGTGTAGACGGTGGACTCTTAAACTGTGTACACGGTCAAGTCTTAGACCGTAATGACGGTGGACTCTTAAACCGTAAATTGTATTTCAAGACTCTACCGTTAAATGCTTTAAGACTCAACCGTGGAAGCAAATAGATGATTTCATTTTAGTTATAGAAGGTAAGGGTCTAACCCCGAGCTTATGAAAAATGGATAGCCTATCAGAGCAAGTAAACAATTCCCTATTTTATTACATTTATGCTTATTTAGGCTATTTGATAAAAACATATGTTCGTTATGCCTTTAATCCTATCATACAACCTGTTATTTTCGCTTGTACACCGCTTTAAAGCTATTCCTTATATATTTGTGTACCTCAAAGCCTTAAAGCGGTTAAAAACGAGTATATAAAGCCATTTGATTTAGAGGTTAATAATTTATAATAGTTCGGTGGCTTGATTATCCGTTATAATGTAATTATCTAGTATTCCTAATACTGGAACTTCTTCCATTACTGCTTTACAATTGAATATCAAGCAAGTACATCTAGTTAAAGCCATTGGTAATATATTTATATGCCTTTGGCTTTAACTTTGCTTATAAGCGATTGTACAAGGTCATTTCTATAGTTTAAATATCTTCATGGCATAACATACCATAGCAATCCGCCAAATAATCTCCCTGCGGACTATATAATAATTAGGCTCACTAACAAAATTATCCATACAAAACATAACCCTGTTTCCTTTTGGATTGCTTAGTACTTCATTGAATACCTTTTGATGAACAGGGGAGTTTGTAAAGAATTTTAATGCTTCATCAATACATTTCTTCATAGGGTCATTCTTCTTTAATGTAGAATAGCTTTCTATTGATGTACGAATAGCCTTATCCTGCTCCTTGGTTAATAATATATTTCCTCCATTACTTCTTGCCATCTTCTCATTACCTCCTAAAATTAAAAACACTCTGAAAGCCTAAGATAAAAGGTTTCAAAGTGTTTAAAGTTGATAGTTTTAATAGTTTTCCTTACAGTTATATAATTTAACAAGTGCCTCAAACCGTTGTAAACTGTGGATTTCTTACCGCCACCTAAAGTATAAGAGTAACAAATATAGCCCTTACTGGGGGTGGCCGTATTCCAAAGCCTGGTGAGGTCTCCTTAAGTCATTTTGGAGTACTATTTTTAGATGAGCTACCAGAATTTAGTAAGCAGGCCCTTGAGGTTTTAAGACAGCCTATAGAGGATGGCTGTATTAGCATTTCCCGAGCCAATGGCTCCTACACCTTTCCATCTAAATTTATGCTGGTGGCATCAATGAACCCTTGTCCCTGTGGTTTTTACCAGACAAAGGGAGGGATTGAATGTAGCTGTACGCAGCAGCAGGTGAACAGATATATTGGTAAAATTTCTGGTCCTTTACTGGATAGGATGGACATAGTGGTAGAAACTGCAAAGGTTGAGTATGGTGATTTAGTAAGCCAAGGGAAGGCAGAATCATCTAAAAGCATAAGAAGAAGGGTGGAAGAGGCTAGACTGCTACAGGTAGAAAGGTACAAGGAATTTAAAGTACATAGCAATTCTCAGCTAAACAATAATTTAGTTAAAAGATTTTGTATTCTAGATAACTCTGCAAGGATGTTGATGGAGGTTGCCTATGAAAAACTGAAGCTAAGCGCAAGGGGCTATCACAGAATAATTAAGGTTGCAAGAACCATAGCTGATTTGGATACGAGTGAGGTGATAGGAGAGTCTCATCTGGCAGAGGCTTTGCAATATAGAAATATAGGTAGTATAATAAAATAATTTAAAATATCAGGAAACAAAAAGCATGTCAATGTAGTCATTAAATATAGAATGAATTTTGCATGGCCTTGAAAATCTAATAATAAAAGGGAGGAATTATTATTTATAAATATATATACATTTCATCAAGGGCACGAGGTTTTTTTACAGATGATAATCATAGGGAAATTATAGATGAATACAGTAAAGAGGGCTGGAGATTTGTTGCAGCTATACCTTCAGATTTTGGAACCCATGGGAAAATCACAGAGTATGATTTGGTTTTTGAAAGGAAAGCTGAAGGAATAGATGGCATAAACCCTCTGCAAAAGGGAGATTAAACAATAAAGATAGGTAACCGTGATAGAGCTGATGAGTTTTTTAAAGAAAACTTTGGGTTCCCAAAGATTTAAGTTGAAGGGTTGGTGTTAGCAAATGTATAAATTAGTTGAGCCATCGGTTGATTTGGAGGAAGCATATTTAGATTATATTGGTGAATGGGAGGCAAGCGGTGAAAAAATAGTTCCCTATTCTTCAAGAAGAATTGTGGGGGAGGATTTCGATGATGCCTTGAAGAGGTGGCTGGGAGAGAGAAGCCCAGAGGTATATTCAAGGGGCTTTGTACCAGCAGCATTATACTTCTTAGTAGACGAAGCAGGTCGCATATTAGCTGCGGCCCACATAAGACATGAGCTAAATGATAGTCTCTACATTTGTGGAGGCCATATAGGCTATGGGGTTAGGCCCTCTGAGAGGAAAAAAGGAATAGCCTCAGCTATACTGGCTATGGCATTACCTATAATTAAAAATATTGGGATAGACAGGGTTTTAGTAACCTGTGATAAAAGTAATTTAGCCTCAGGGAAAACTATAATAAAGAATGGTGGGGTTTTAGAAAATGAGGTCTTTGACGGTAGGGAATATATTCAAAGATATTGGATAGAGGGTTAGGGTCTAACAGAAGGAGGAGCTTTAATGAAAAAGGTATTATGCATTATAATGCTACTTTGCATAGGAGTGGCCGTCGTTGGATGTGGTCAGAAGCAATCAGAGATTCAAAACGTGCCTATCAAGCAAGAAAATATTGATAATGCAAACCTATTTGTAGATTTATTGGAGCAGAAGGATTTTGGTTCAGCCGCTGCTCTATTTGATGAGGAAATGAGCAAGCTTATGCCCGCTAGTAAGCTTCAGCAAACATGGGAGGATTTAAACAAGCAGATGGGAGATTTCGAAAAGAAGCTGGAGATAAAGACAGAAATTCAAAAGGAATATGAAATAGCCCATGTCATAAGTCAATTTAAAAAGGTAAAACTAGATATAAAAGTTGTTTTTAATCAAGCAGGAAAAATTTCAGGTCTATGGTTTCAACCAGCCAAGTAGGCTGTCAGTATGAATGCAATAACTAATAAATATAAATACCAAGGAGGATATTATGCAGGCTACAATAGAAAAGATAGAAAATTATTCAGAGGGAATACTAGTAAGATTTGCTACAGAATATGGAGAAGGCTTTGGTATTTGGAATGGTAACAAAAGGCCAGTAGAGAAGGACGCCTATAATATAGAGCTTGATATTACCGACACATTAAAATGGGGTAAGGATGTTGTTTTAAGCAAGAATAACGGCTTTAAAATCGCTGTGACTGAAAGCGCCATTATTTTAACCGGTAAAGTAGAAAAGCTATACAGCGATGGGATGGTGGACTTTAGGCTAGGCACAAGCCTAATACAGCTTGAGCTAGAGGGTAAGGGTATACCTATAGGTAAGTTTGTTGATGTAAAGACAAATGACATAGAGGTATATGCTTATTAATTAAAATGTTATGGATTTGATTATATTGAATCTTAGGACCATTATAGGCTGATCATGATAGTTTAAATATTAAGTAAATATTAAGACTTTTTATGGAACAAACGAAACACTTCTTACGTCTAAGTATTAGGCGAATATTATATAGGAGGTAAATGGATGAAGCTAAAGGATATTGCGAAGGTGGCCTGTAGAACACTTTCTATCTATACTTTTATAAGATTTATTATTCAATCCCAGTATGTATTCTCTCTACTAAATAGTATGATTAAGCAAAATTTTAGTATAGTTGATTCCCTATGGTATTCGATCTCAACTGCTCTACTGGGCATTCTTAGTGCTGTTTTGTGGAGCAATGCTGAAAAAATATCAATTCGCATGACAGAGGATATTGTGACGCACAAGGAGGAGGAGGTACACAGCTGCTGGAGCTATGATAAGCTACAGTTAATAGTTTTTAATATAATTGGTATAATTGTTCTGACAAATGCTGTTCCCAATATGATTAGATATTTGGTGAGCCTATATAGCTTTAAAAAATCAGTTATGATTGGAAATGTTTATATTGAAAGGATAATGCTTCAGGACTTTTTTCCGGCCCTTATAGGAAGTATTGTGCAAACTATTTTAGGACTATGGTTAATTTTAGGTGCTAAGGGTGTTATAGGATTAATTGAGCTAACTAGAGGTGGAATCAAGGATTAAGAAATATATGCTTCAAAATAGAGAAAATCAGAAGTATAAGTATTTACTGATTATATGAGGTTGTAGGGGTGATGGGGTGTTTAGTAAGAATAAAAGAAGCATTTTTGTGTATGGAATTATCCTATTACTAATGCTTATATATACATATATAATAAGTATAGGTCAGTTTAATTTGAACATAGGAACAAGACTACAGGAGGATAGCTTCAAGGTTAATGAAAATTATTATTTTGGGTACAGGATGGATTGGAAGGGGCCAATAAAGCCTGTTATTAAAAATATTGAGATTCGAAGAAAAAACGGCAAACCCTATGAAAAGCACGACAAGGAAATTGATATTAATGCGTACGTTGATACAACAGGGCATACAGGGGTTCTAAATGAAGAAATGTATCAGGAGCTAATTAAAAATAATAGGATTAATTATAGAGAACTAAGTAACTATAGGGTTGAAGAGGATTTTATACTTATGTTTAAGGTGAGGAAGAACAGCTACACCTATCAGGAGGATTTTGGCCAGCTGGTGGTGGATTATAAAATTCTAGGTTTAAATAGAAGGCAGGTACTGGAATTCACAGGCTTTAGCTGTAAATAAAATACAAATAAAAAACCTTTCCATTGATTGGAAAGGTTAGCTTTTATTTTACCATCTTTTATTGCTTGGTTGATAGCAATCCTTGCAATAAACTGGTTTATCACCACTTGGCTTAAATGGAACAGTTGTGTTTACACCACATTCGTCACAGACTACTGTGTGCATCTCTTTTTGTGGACGTCTTTGAGCACCACCATTGTTTCTGCCTTGAGCTTTTTTGGTTGCTCTACATTTAGGGCAACGGCCTGGCTCATTAGTGAATCCTTTTTCAGCAAAAAATTCTTGCTCGGAAGCAGTAAAGGCAAACTCACTTCCACAATCCTTACAACTTAAGTTTTTGTCTTTAAGCATTAAAAAAAACCTCCAAAATATTTTATTGCCCGTTGTGATGATAAACCTCCAAATAACAAGGCAATAGCGAAGGTTTATATCTTTAAGCATCATCGAGCTCAAGTCAAGTATATCAAGTTAATTTCAATATTGCAAGGACATTAGTAAAAATTGTTGAGAGGGGTGGAGCATATGAATACAATAGCAGGAGTAATTGTGTTTGGGGTTATACTATTACCGTATTTTCTTGTCTATAATAATCTAATTAATGACTCAAACAATCTGATATGTAGGAATGTTATTCCTTGATTATATCTGGGTATTAATATCTATATAATATTAACCAAGCTGTAACACATTAGTCGGTATTTTATGATATTCTTTAATTAACATAACATAGTTTCTCTACCTCATAAAATTAAAAATCTAAAAGACTAGAGGGGATGTATATGACATCAAAAATATTAAAACTAGCAAAGGCCTTTATTGCAAAGCTAATGGTTAGTACTAAAAGATTTCCGGAAGCACTGCTGTTTGCCACGGCAGCCGTTATTACAGCTATATTTATTAATCATCATAATTTTACCTATCCAGACCCCTTGAGAGATCAGCTAAATCGATTAACAATGATTTTCGCACTAGGGGTGCCGCTTTACTTGAGTATTAGAGTACTGCTTGAAAGAGAACTTAATAAAATAAAAAGCAAGCTCATTCCACTCCTTGCGGGTCTTGTGGTACTGGCAGGATATCACCAGATATTCATAAAGGAAATCAACACGATATCCATTATAAGATATGTAGGGGTAACTTTAGTACTGTATCTACTCTTCACTAGTATTCCATTTATACTAAAGAAAGAGAGATATGAGCTGCAGGTTGTAAAGCTTATGACGAACCTTTTTATAACTTATTTATATTCAATTGTTCTATATTTAGGCTTAGCAGCTATTCTATTTACAATAGACCAATTATTTTCAGTCAATGTTTCGTATAAATTGTACTATGATATTTTCTTAATCGTTGCGGGTATTTTTGCACCAGCATATTTCCTGGCGGATGTGCCGACCAATAATCAACAGCTGGTAGTAGAGGAATATCCTAAGGTTTTAAGAGTGCTATTACAGTTCATTGTGATGCCACTTTTAGTAGCTTATTCCACTATTTTATACGTTTACTTCGGTAAAATAATTGCAACTCAGGAGTGGCCACAGGGAATGGTTTCCCATTTAGTTCTTTGGTTTTCAATAATCAGTACACTTGTCATATTCTTAGTGTACCAATTAAAGGAGCAGAATCAATGGACTAATATATTTATTAAGTATTTTCCTAAGTGGGTAATACCACTACTAATAATGATGTTTGTAGCAATAGGGATAAGAATACGAAGCTATGGAATAACAGAAAACAGATACTTTGTAGTAGCAGCTGGCCTTTGGGTCTTTGGAAGTATGTTATATCTGGCTTTAAAGAAACTCAATAGAAATATTCTAATAGTCCTATCGTTGGCTATAATCACACTTATCTCTGTATTTGGGCCAGTTAGTGCCTTTTCTTTATCGAAATATAGTCAAAACAATAGGTTTGAAGCCCTTTTAAAGGAGTACCAAATGCTTCAGGATGGTAAGATAATTAAGCCTCAACAGCAGCTAAAGGAAGAGGAAAGACAGAGGATCAGCAGCATTATTGCATATTTTAATTATCAGCATAGTCTTAGGGATTTGAAGCTATTGCCTGAAGGCTTTAAGCTGGAGGAAATGGAGGCTGTCTTTGGCTTTAGGCTTTATGATGGTGTTGACTATCAAAGAAAGTACTTCTACCTTTATGCCAATGAAGGTCAAAGCTTATTAAATATCAACGAGTATGACTTATTCACCTATATGTCCTTTTATCGTAATAATCAAGCAAAAAGCTTTGAAAAAGGTGAATACACAATTAGCTACAGTAAAAACAATGGTATCATCGAAATAACTAAAGATAAGCAATTAATATATTCAAAATCCATAGATGAGATAGCAAAGGATTTTGAAAAGTACAATGGCAAACAAGATCTATCAATGGAGGACCTAATGTACCAGGATGATAGAGGAGATATAAAGGTAATGTATTTATTTAAGCATATAAATGGTTATCAAACTGGTGAGACATCTAGTGTAGAATCAGCTGAGTTTTATATCTTTATCAAGCTACCATAGTAAGTGAAGCTTATCATAATCCTAGAAAACTCCATCTTGGGGTTTGAGGCTGTATACAAACCCTTGAAATTTTTAAAACTACGTAAATCCGCTTCGAACAATGGGTAAGAATGAGCTTAAAGCTAATCCTAAATTTCCAAAACTCACTTTCTTCTGAAACCCCATTGTGGGGTTTTTCTTTTGCAAAAAAAAACTTAAAAACAATAAAAAGGTTTGATTTATCTGTTATTTATGTTATAAAATTAGTAATAATTACAAATAGACTATTAATAATATCGTTATTAATATAAATGATCTTTACGGAGGGGATACAATGACTAAAATAATGAAGCCTTCAATATTACCAGGTTTTATGGAGCTGCTTCCTGCTGACCAAATATTATTTAATCAGATGATGGATACCATAAGAGATGTATATGAAAAGCATGGCTTTAATCCTATTGACACACCTGTTATAGAAAAGGAAGAAATTCTTTTGGCGAAGGCTGGAGGAGAGACTGAAAAGCAGCTGTATAGATTTGAGAAGGGTGATAATAAGCTGGCCCTAAGATTTGATTTGACTGTGCCACTTGCGAGATATGTTGCTCAGTACTATCCTGACCTGAATTTTCCCTTTAGACGCTATCAGATGAGTAAGGTCTTTAGAGGAGAAAAGGCACAAAGGGGAAGATTTAGAGAGTTTTATCAATGTGATATAGATATTATAGGTAACGAAGAGCTAAGTGTAATAAACGACGCTGAAATACTTAGTGTCATTTATAATATTTTTAAAACCTTAAAGCTAAGTGCCTTTACCATCAGAATTAATAATAGAAAAATCCTTTATGGATTACTGGAGGAGCTTCAGGTTCAAGACCCAGCAGTGGTTTTACGATGTATAGATAAAATCGAGAAGGTAGGGGAAGAAAGTGTAATCAGCGAATTACAAAGGGAAAAGATATCTCCTGAAAAAATTTCAAGGGTTATAGAATTTGTAAAGCAAAAAGGCTCGCCCGATAGTGTTATAACATATTTAAAGGGCATGGGTATTACAAATGAAACCTTTGTAAAGGGTATCGAGGAATTAGCTGAGGTTGTTGAGTACATAAAGTACTTTGAGGTTCCAGAGGAAAACTATACTATAGACTTAACTATAGTTAGAGGGCTGGATTATTATACAGGAACTATCTATGAAACGATGCTAAATGATTATCAAGCAATAGGTAGTGTTTGCTCCGGCGGTAGATATGAAAATTTAGCAGGCTATTACACCGACAAGAAATTACCTGGGGTTGGTGTTTCTATCGGACTTACACGCCTCTTTTATCAACTAAAAGAAGGCAACATAGTTAATGGTGATACCTCAACCCTTACTAGGGTTTTGGTTGTCCCAATGGATAAAAGCACTACAGGCTATAGCATAGGAACCACAAGGAAGCTTAGAGAAGCAGGGATAGTGGCAGAAACCTACCTTGAGGATGTTAAGTTTAAAAAGAAGCTTAACTATGCAAATAAGCAAGGAATTCCCTATGTCGTAATAATTGGTACAGATGAGATGAACAGTGGGATGTTATCCTTAAAGGACATGATGACTGGTCAGCAGACACCATTATCAATTGAGGAAATTATTAAAGTAGTAAAAGAAAATAGATAGATGTATATATTAAAAGGCCTACAGGTAAAAATGTAGGCCTTTTCGATTTATTTCTACAGTGATCCATAGCGAAATATATCGACCGTTTTTAGTACCATAATAAAGGGAAATACATACTTTTTGCCTAATAAGTATATATATAAATTAAGTTTATAGAGTATACCCTGCATTTAAAAACTGTCATTATGGTATATATCATAAAAAGGAGGTGTATCGTTGAAAAAGATCAAGCTAATGGCCTTTGCAACAGCCCTATTGCTTCTGCTGGTGGTTTCAATTCTGGTTATACACAAAAATAATCAGAAAAGACAAATAATTTCTATTTATTTAGATAGATATAATAAAATTCAGCATGAGGTAGCAAGCTTATCCATAAGCTTGAATAATGAGGTGAAGGCCTTGGAAAAAATTGAGGAAAAGGAGTTAGTAGAAATACTAACTATTATAAAGGATACAGAAAAAAGACTTAATGAATTTGTGGCAGATATTCCATTGTCAGTGGACTACGAGACAAAGGAAATCTGGCAGCTGATACACTATGAGCTAAATCAGTTACCCAGTATATTGGAAAGAAGTCTGACAATTAAGAATGAGCTTCAGGGTTTAAATTTGTCAGATTTGAGAAGGCTCAGTAGCTCGCTACAGCAACTATCCAGCTCACTAAAGCTTGAAAGTGCATCGGTAGAGGATTTGAATGAAATACTGACTAAAAGAAATGTGTTATATCAATATTTTGAAATAATTGAGGAAGACGCATACTAGAATTAACATACGTGCTTAAAGCAGAATATTAATTATAGAGGTCTATTCTATTTAAAGAGTAGGCCGTTTCTATTAAACAAAATTAGGTAATGTAAAAAACACTTTGGTTCAGATATTAACCTGTATAATCTTAACTGTTAATTTAATAGCTATAAATGGTATAATTAGTGTTGAGCTTTTAGTTGGTATGGAATACTTTATTATTAAGGTGGAGTGTGGCTGATAGTGAAGATTTATAATAAATTGGTTAGAGATAGAATACCTGAAATAATAGAAGCCGAAGGTAATAAACCTATTTTTAATATAATGACAGAAGAGGAATATTATAGGGAGCTTTTATTAAAGCTTAGGGAAGAATTAAATGAATTTTTGGAAAGTGAGTCATTAGAGGAGATAGCAGACATTTATGAGGTACTAGAGGCCATTATGAGCTACAAGGGCATTTCCCCTAGTCAGCTAAAGCTGCTTCAGTCAGAAAAAAGAAGTGAACGGGGAGGCTTCGATAAAAGGATATTTCTGTATGGCGTTGAAATTAACGAATAATTTTTTTAAAATGAAAGCGCTCTGCGATTGGATTTTATAATGATTAGTGCAGGCCAACGAGGGCTACAGCTTCTTATAAGCTCTGAGGATTTAATAGCTATTGTAAAGGCTAAAACAGGCAAAATAGTGCAACAAATATAATCGACAATTATAGATAAAATTCCTTCTGACAAGGTGTAAATGGTCGGTAAATGTTGAAATTACACTATTTCCTAGGTAATAACAAATATATAAATTATTGTATTGCCTATTAATAGCGATATTGCTATAATTTCGATATAGTTTATAAGTTCTTAATAAAGGAAGTGTATATATGAAACAATATTTTGAAGGCAATGAATATCACACACCTAAGGATACTCCTAGGTTTTTAATGGATAAATTATTGTTTAATACTAGGGTAATACTTATGACAAGGGTCGTGGCTCAGCTTTTAGACTCCCGTAGCCTAGCCCTAAAGAATAAATATAATTCACAGGAGTGGGCAGAGGCTTCCATAAATATTATGAAGTCAATTGAAGGCTGTGGTGGACGTTTTCATATAACTGGCTTTGATGAATTAAGAAGGTGTAAAAAGCCTATTGTAATGGTGAGTAATCATATGAGCACCTTAGAAACCATGGTATTCCCTGGATTGATTGTACCCTTTATGGAATTCAATTTTGTTGTAAAGCATAGCTTAGCAACCCATCCTGTTTTTGGGCCAGTAATGATGGCACGCTCGCCAATAACTGTTATGAGAACAAACCCAAGAGAGGATTTACAGAAGGTAATGGTGGAGGGTGTAAAGCTATTAGAGGAGGGCTCTTCTATAGTAATTTTTCCACAAAGCACTAGAACAGTAGAGTTTATACCTGAGGAATTTAATTCTTTAGGAGTTAAGCTGGCAAAAAAGGCTGGAGTACAGGTACTGCCTATAGCTATAAAAACAGATTTCTGGAGGAACGGTAAATACTTGAGGGATTTAGGTCCTATAGATCGTAGCAAGGACATCTACATTTCCTTTGGAGAGCCAATAGATATCGAAGGGAATGGGAAGGAAGAGCATAAAAAAATTCTGGAATTCATCGGAAGCAATATCAGTGAATGGAGTAAATAGCTACACTAAATAATAAAAATAGTTTGGTCCGTCTAAAGCTTGAAATTAGATGGGCTTTTGTTTATTTCTAGGAAAATATGCTTTTCAATTTCCTAGAAATGTTGCCATCATCATACTAAATTGCTATAATATACCTGTATTTACAAAAATATTTTTAAAAAAGTAACATCCTTCAAAAAAATATCAATAAAAAAGGAGGAGAATAATGAATCCTACCGAAAGAAATGTATTGGTTTGGCTAAGTAGTTTAGGCGGGATAAGTTATAAAATTATTGAAGGTCTAATAGAGTACTTCGGCTCTATCTGTGAGGTTTGGGATGCAAAACCTCATCTCCTAAGGAAGGGAATGAATAAAAATAGCATAATTGCTGAAAGAATGATAAAAAATAGAAGCGAATGTTATTTTGACAGCTTTATTGAAAAAACAGAGGCTTCAGGTATAACTATCAAAACAATGGCAGATGAAGATTATCCCCAGCAATTAAAGGTCATATATGACTTACCATATGTAATATATTTAAAAGGTAATTGTATTTTAGATGCTCCTCTGGTAGCAATTATAGGCTCAAGAAAGGCTAGCTCCTATGGTATATGGGCTGCTCAACATTTTGCGTTAGAGCTAAGCAGAAGGGGTATAGGAGTAGTAAGTGGCTTGGCTTTAGGTATTGATACTGCTGCCCATAGGGGTGTAGTTGAGTCGAAGGGTAAAACTATTGCGGTCTTAGGCTGTGGAGTGGACCAATGTTATCCTGCCAGCAATCAAAGACTATATAATAGTATATATAAAGAAAATGGAACAATCATATCAGAATATCCACCTGGGACTCCCCCTTTAAAGCATCATTTTCCAGCTAGAAATCGCATTATTAGTGGACTATCAGAGGGAATCATTATAGTAGAAGCAGGAGATAAAAGTGGGGCCCTCATTACAGTAGAATATGGTCTTGAACAAGGAAAAGAAATATATGCAATACCTGGTAATATAAATAATTCCAGCTCTGTAGGGACAAATAGGCTAATTAAGGAGGGGGCAAAAATCCTTACCTCAATTGAGGATATATTGGAGGATTTGAAGTATAGATTTATGTTTTTACAAGATGATAAGATAGCTTTTACTAATGCCAGCTTAAGTACCTTAGAGAAAAGGGTGTATAGCATCATTAGCAATGAGGCTACACATATTGATTTAATTGCTTTAAAGAGCGGAATCAGGATAAAGGACTTAAATCCATTGTTGACAATACTTGAAATTAAAGGCTTAATTTGTCAATTGCCTGGTAAAATATTTACAGTAAATTAATATATTGATATAATGTATTGAATTGATTTTGTCTAGCTTTCCGTTTAGAATGAAAAATATTGGAGGTGTGATAATTGGCAAAATCCTTAGTTATAGTCGAATCACCAGCTAAAGCAAAAACCATTAAAAAATTCCTAGGGAATAATTATGTAGTCAAGGCATCTGTGGGACATATTATAGATCTACCTAAGAGTAAGTTAGGTGTTGACATAGAAAACAACTTTGAACCAGACTATATTACTATACGGGGTAAGGGACCTGTATTAAAGGAAATACGCCAGGAGGCCAAAAAAGTAGATAAGGTATATCTGGCAACGGACCCTGATAGAGAGGGAGAGGCTATTTCCTGGCATTTAGCAAATGCATTAAACATATCCCAGGAAACTCCCTGCAGGATAGAATTCAACGAGATTACAAAAAATGCTATAAAGAATGCCATAAAAAAGCCAAGAAAAATTGATAAAAGCTTAGTTGATGCTCAACAGGCAAGAAGAGTATTAGACCGACTAGTTGGCTATAGCATTAGTCCTTTATTATGGCGTAAGGTTAGAAAGGGACTTAGCGCAGGCAGAGTGCAATCAGTAGCGACAAAAATTATCAAAGATAGAGAAACTGAGATTGCAAACTTTGTTCAGGAGGAATACTGGAGCTTAGCATTGAAGGTAGAGGACAAAAGTAAAACAAAGTTTGAGGTTAAATTCCAAAATGACGAAAATGGTCTAAAGGACCTAAAGTCAGAAGCCGATGTAAATAATATACTTAAGAAGATAAAGAATAAGGTTCTGAGTGTTATTTCTGTTAAGAAGAGTGAAAAGAGGAGAAATCCAAACCTACCCTTTACAACAAGTACTCTGCAGCAGGAGGCCTCAAATAAGCTGGGTTACTCTACTAAAAAAACGATGTCAATAGCACAACAGCTATATGAAGGAATTGAATTGGAGAAGGAAGGCTCAGTGGGTTTAATAACATATATGAGAACCGATTCAACAAGAATTTCCGATGAGGCTAAAAAATCAACACATGAATACATAAGTGAAACCTTTGGAAATACATATAATGGACAGGATTCCAATAAAAAAACTGAAAAGAAGCCAATACAGGATGCTCATGAAGCCATCAGACCAACTGATGTTCTTAGAAATCCTAACGCTATAAAAAGCTCTTTAACAAAGGAACAGTACACTCTATATAAGCTTATTTGGGAGCGCTTTGTTTCTAGTCAGATGGCACCGGCTGTATTTGATACTCTAACAATAGATTTAGAGTCTGAGGGCATAGTATTTAGAGCAACGGGTTCCAGGTTAAAGTTTGACGGTTTTTTAAGGGTGTACTCCTACGCCAGTATTTCTGAGGATGTTAATCTTCCGGGACTGGAGGAGGGGGATGTAGTTAAAGTTGTAAAGCCTGATGCAAAGCAGCACTTTACACAACCTCCCGCCAGATATACAGAGGCTTCCTTAGTTAAAACTATGGAAGAATTAGGGATAGGAAGACCTAGTACTTACTCTCCAACAATTTCAACAATTTTATCAAGAGGCTATGTAGAGAAGGAAAATAAGTATCTTAAACCAACTGAGCTGGGAATGTTAATCACTGAGCTATTAGAGGATTACTTTCCAGATATACTTGATATAAACTTTACAGCTGAAATGGAAAAACGTCTGGACTTAATTGGTGAGGGAGATGCTGAATGGAAGAAGCTTATTAGTGAGTTCTATGGGCCCTTTGAAAAAATGCTGAAGATAGCTGAAAAGGACATGGAGGAATATGATTTAGTAGAGGAAAGTGACGAGGTTTGTAAGGTATGTAATGCTAAAATGCTAATAAAGCATGGTCGCTATGGTAAATTCCTTGCCTGCTCCAATTATCCAGAATGTAAGCATACTGAGCCAATCCTAAATAAGATTGGGGTAAAGTGCCCTGAATGTGAAGAAGGAGAAATAATAGAGAGAAGATCCAAAAAGGGTCGTCTGTTCTACGGCTGTAGTGCATTTCCAAAATGTAGGTTTGTATCCTGGTATAAACCATTAGAAAGAAAGTGTCCAGAATGTGGTTCGGTTTTATTACACAAAAAGAATAAATCAGGAGATAAAATTACTTGTAGCAACAAGGAATGTAAGCACGAAGAAAAACCCGAAAATTAAAAATATTTACTTTATTGCGTAAATTGTTGTTGAAACCTTATGATTTGTGTGATAACATTTCATTTAGGTTTGCCTGTAATCATATTGGAGGTGAAGGGATGTTACGAGGCACTACTATCGTGGCTGCTAGAAGGAATGAAAATGACTATGCTATAGCAGGTGATGGGCAGGTAACATTGGGGGAAAAGGTTGTTATTAAAAATCAAGCTAAGAAGGTACGGCGGATCTATAACGATGAGGTGTTAATAGGCTTTGCTGGTTCGGTGGCAGATGCCTTTACCTTAGCAGAAAAATTCGAGAGCTACTTAGAAAAGCATGGTGGAAATATTAAGAGGGCGGCAGTTGAATTAGCTCAGAGCTGGCGTAGGGATAAGTACCTGACAAAGCTGGAAGCAATGCTTATTGCTATAAATAAGGAAGCTATGTTAGTAATCAGTGGTACAGGAGAGGTTATCGAGCCAGATGAAGATGTTATTGCCATTGGTTCAGGTGGCTCCTATGCATTGGCGGCTGCGGTTGCATTAAGTAAAAATACCGACTATTCAGCTAAGGACATAGTCAGAAAATCATTGGAGATCGCTGCTGATATATGTGTATATACAAACAATAGAATTACTGTAGAATCAGTCTGATATAGCGAGGTGGTATAATGAAGGACTTCACCCCTAGACAAATAGTTGCAGAATTAGATAAATACATAATAGGTCAAAATACAGCCAAGAAAGCAGTTGCTGTAGCCTTAAGAAATCGAATTCGAAGAAGTAGACTATCCTCTGAAATACAGGAAGAAATAAAACCCAAAAATATTCTTATGATTGGTCCAACTGGTGTGGGTAAAACAGAAATTGCTAGAAGGTTAGCTAAGCTTGTTGGTGCTCCCTTTATTAAAGTGGAGGCAACAAAATTTACTGAAGTAGGTTATGTTGGCAGAGATGTAGAATCAATGATAAGAGATTTAGTTGAGGCTTCTATAAGACTAACAAAAACCAGCTATATAGAAAAGAATTATGAAAAGGCCAAGGAATTAACCGAAAATCGACTTATTGATTTACTGGATCCACCAGCTAAAAAGGAATCAAGCTTTAAAAATCCATTGGAAATGTTCTTTAAACCTATGCAAGGGGAAGATGACAATCCCAAGGATTTAACACAGGAAGCGGATAAAAGACTTAAACGGGAGCATATAAGGAAACAATTGGATGAAGGCTTGTTAGAGAAGGAGATGGTGGAAATTGATGTATTAGATCAAGGACCATCCTCCTTTGGAGTATTTACTGGCTTAGGAAATGAAGAGATGAATATTAATCTACAGGATATATTAGGCGAAATAGTTCCTAAGAAGACCAAAAAGAGAAGGGTTACAATTAAAGAAGCTCGGAAAATAATCACTGAGCAAGAGGCGCAGAAACTAGTTGACATGGATACTGTTATCAATCAATCGGTTGCTAATGTAGAGCA
>Ga0208243_1000539_pt1 | contig 20348 bp, 15 predicted proteins | sample Subbio2Aug_QV12A_FD_184826 | JGI IMG/M metagenome (GOLD analysis project Ga0208243, IMG submission 184826) | Serpentinite rock and fluid subsurface biosphere microbial communities from McLaughlin Reserve, California, USA - CR12Aug_QV12A (SPAdes) | ecosystem: Environmental > Terrestrial > Deep... | reverse complement strand
ATCCGGCGACCCGTACAGCGCTTCAGGCACGTTCTTTGTCCATCGCGCAATAGCCGCTTTTGACGCGATAGGCTTCCGCTCAGTGGGCGATAGCGACTTTGCCCTGGCGCTGGTAGCCTGGGACATCGGAGTGCTGTTGGCAGTGTCCTGCTGGTTCCCCGGCTGAACCGTGCCAATGAGCAAGGAGGTTCCCAAACGACGGATTCCGATCCGGATTTGGGAGCAGACTCATGCCCTTCCAGGCAGCACTTCTGTCGATCAAACCGGCGCCCGCTGCACGAAGTGCGGCTACGAAGTTCTTGTTTTGGGGAACCGGCGCTGCAGCCGAAGCTACATGCGCGAAAGCGCTTCGCGCGGAGTGCCCCCTTGGTGAGGAGAAAGACTATGGCCCTGGCCCGGGCATCTGGCACAAAAGCCCTGAAACTGTTGGTGCTTCTGACCCTTCGAGCTTTCAGAAGCACGCCAAGGTCGCCGCGGGCTCCCCGCTGCCCGGCAGCTTGGCTCGACCGGGCAGCAGGCTGGACCATTTCTTCGGACGGTCCGGTCGTGACGACAGAAAGGGGAGTGATCTGCCGCCACATGAGAAGACTTTAATAACGGAAATGGAAGTCAGCAAGGCAGAAACGAGGCGCTTTTTCGAGCTAACCCTGGGCAGGTCGGCGGCGAGAAATAGTGCAGACCCGGGCTAATTTGACGAATGTGCGCCCGGGGCGTTGTCTTTCCTAGATCCAGAAGCCCGGTCTTCCATCATCGCGCAGGTCAGAATTCCGACGACTAGACCGAGCAAACGCCAAGGCGTAGCCAAAGATCGTCCCTGCCTTGGACGGCGGCTCCGGTCGGGTGGAAGAAGAACCCGAAACCCGCCGCTCTGCGATCCACCAAGCTTGTAGACGGGCATGAGTTTCTCTTCCCTGCGCGTGCCGCAGGGGTCAGTTCTAACAACCTTTGGGCGAAGGGAAACCTGCTAACGTTCAATCAGTCCACGCGGTGAGAGGAAGGGACGCCGCACGACTTGGGTAGGAAAGGTCACGCACGGCGTCCGATCAGTGGTTAGGCAGCACTGCTCTCAAAGTCTCCGAGCGTGAGGACCCGGCAGAACTCCTCGATGGCAAACTCCGACATGACTTGAGGCTGGAACCGGCCTTCGACGCAGTAGGGAGAGAGGATCTCTCGCTTGATCCGATCCACATTCACCAAGCGCATGTTCCAATCCTGAAACAGACGCCGAGACACATCGCCACAAGCGATGACCTGCACATCATGATGGCGGTTGTCTGCCATAATGCGCGCAAAGCACTTCGCGATAGCTTCCCGACTTCCCTCGATCACCTGAAGAAAATTCGCCTCGTCGACCACCAGCACCCCTGTCACCGAGTCAAGGGTGTTGTTCCACTGAGAGGACTTGAGGATGCTGTCGAACGCCGCGGCGTCGGTGATCTCATGCTTGGAGGTGTATATCAGCCGGGTCAGCTGCATTGCGCTTTCAGCTTGAAGAACGGGCGCGATCGAGTTCTCGCGAAGCGATGGGTGTAACTGAGAAACCAGGGACAGTGGCCTGACTTTCGACCGAGTAATTCCGCGCTCCAGCCAATCGCGGATCGCCTCCCAGAGATCCTCCACTGTGCAGGCATCGTCTTGCAGCACGTCGTCCAGCCGTAGCCTCAGATCTGCAGGCGGCACCTCATCCCAAGATACCTGATTACCCTTCACCAAATCACGTCCAGTCCATCTGGTGTCCATAGTCTCCCCCTATGTTGGCCGGTGCCGAGAAGCTGCAACCAAATGTTGCAAAAACTGGGGCAGACTTGGATTTATTATTTGTTTTTAAAGGGTTATAGATTTTCCATGTATCAAGCAAAATGAACCTCACCCCGGAATTTCCGGTGTGAGGTTCGCCAATGCGATGCCGCTCGGACATAAACCTTCAGGGTAGGGCTAACCTGCGGCTATTTCGAAGACAGTGACCGCCCCAGACGGCCACAGCCATATCCGAGCGGCATGCGTTAACAAATATTCCTTTCGGTGAAACTACAAGAGCAGATGTGGGGCGCTACCCAAAAGATAAACGCCGCTATACGAAAGCATAGTCGGCATCTCGGAGAGCAGTTTGCTGGCGTAAGTGCTGAGCCATTGTCAATGCGCAGTTGACGGGGCCCTCTTAACGGGTCGCTCGCAGCGCGCTCGACGGTTTCGCACATCGCAGCCCTCTCCACGTAGGTCACCTTATCCGCTTGTTCATGACTGCCGCTGTGGCCAGCAACCCACCAGTGCGTCCGCCCTGCTGTACAGCCCGCCGAAGGCCGAATGGCCGATGGCTGACGAAGCGCAGCGCCCGCGGTTCCGCGGCGGCTGTAGACTGCTGCCCCGTTCGGATTATCCGGCTTCATCGCCGTCGAGATCCCTAACGCCCGGATTGAGCGAGCGGCATGATGCCACTCGTCAGGCAACAGGAGCCGAGATGTCTACCTCAAGAAAGCACGCAACCTGCTACGAAAATCCATCCGAGTTAATCGCAACTCCGCCGCCAGCCTTCGGGGTCCAGTTGCCATCCAGAAGAGTTACAAGTTATACCCTCGGGCGTTCTCCAAACGGGTTTTTAGGGGTCGTGCGGTGCGATTTCGTAAGAATCTGGGATCAAGGGGACGATCGAGGTCCCTTTACCGAAAGGACCTCTGAAATGACCTCATCCGATCGAGAGATACCTGGAACCAGAGACCAACACGTTCAAGTGTTGAAAGCATTCGACCAAGCGCCGAGCTTCGTCGCCATGTCGGAGGGCCCGGAGCACCGCTTCACCTTTGCGAACGTAACTTACCGAGCATTGATCGGCGGCCGTGACGTAGTGGGCAAGACGGTGCGAGAGGCTCTCCCAGAGCTGGAAAGTCAAGGCTTTTTGGAGCTCTTGGATCAGGTCTACCGATCGGGCGAGCCGTTCCACGGTACGTCCATGCCGGCCAAGGTAGTTCGCGGCGCTGGAGAGCATCCTGAGGAGCGCATTTTCGACTTTGTTTACCATCCGGTGAAGGAGGTCGACGGTTGTGTCATCGGCGTTCTTGTCCAGGGCATGGACGTGACGGAGCGTCACTCGGCCGAGGCGCGCGTCGCCGAGGTCCAGCACCGACTAGACGCTGTACTGAACAACGCCTCCGTCGCCATCTTCCTTTTGGATGAGCGCCAACACTGCAGCTACATGAACCGCGCGGCCGAGGAGCTCACAGGTTATTCTTTTGCCGAGACACAAGGACGTCCTCTCCACGATGTGATCCACCACACGCACCCTGACGGCCGGCCCTTCCCCATCGAGGACTGTGCCATCGACCGGGCTTTCCCCGAGAATGCCAACACTCGCGGTGAGGAGGTTTTCGTTCACAAGGATGGCTCTTTCTACCCCGTGGCCTATGTAGCCTCGCCCATTCGCGATGAAGCCGCCCGTACTATCGGCACCATCATTGAGGTGCGAAACATCTTTCAGGAAAAGGCCGCGCAACGAGAGCTCGAAGACGCGCGAGCGAAGGCCGAAGCAGAAACCGCCGAGCGATCGGCCATATTGGGGCAGCTGGCCGAGGGCGTGATTGTGACAGACCCTGCAGGCCGGATCACGTTTGTCAACGATGCGGCCCGGCAAATCCACGGAGTAGCCGAACTGGATGTGCAACCGGACGGTTATACCAAGGTCTACCATCTGTTGACCGTGGAGGGGAAGCCTTACCCGCCCGAGGAGCTTCCTTTGGCGCGCGCGGTACTCAGGGGCGAAACCGTGAGCGACGCGCGCTGGCGGATCAGGCGGCCTGACGGCGCGGAGGTGTTGGCAGTTGGCACCGCCAAGCCTGTCGTCGATGCGACTGGACGGCAACTGGGCGCCGTGCTGACACTGCGTGATGAGACCGCTCGCGCTGAAGCGGAGCGCGCGCTGCAGGAAAGTGAAGCGCGGCTTCGTGCCCTGACGGACAACCTTCCCTCGGGCATGGTTTACCAGTTGTCCTCAGGGAGAGACGGGTCTGAGCGGCGGTTTCTTTACGTCTCGCAAAGTATTGAGAAGCTGACCGGCATTACGGCTGCCGAAGTGCTGGCCGACCATACCATTCTCTATCACATGATTTTCCCAGAGGACCTGCCTGCCCTGATTGAAGGCGAGGGAATTGCTATACGGGACCGGCGCCCCTTTGACGCAGAGGTCCGATTTCGCCGCACAGACGGCCAAGTGCGCTGGTCGCGGATCATTTCTGCGCCGCGCGAGCAGCCGGACGGCTCGCTGATCTGGGACGGAATTCTGATCGACACTACCGAACAAAAGGAAACGGAGCAGGCGCTGCAGGCCGAGTCCGAAGCACTAGAGACGCTGAACCGCACAGGGGCGATCATTGCGGCCGAACTCGACCTCGAAAAAGTCGTTCAGCAGGTCACGGACGCAGGGGTGGAGCTTACCGGGGCCGCCTTTGGAGCCTATTTCCACAATGAGATGGACGAGACCGGCGAGCGGCTGCACTTGTTTACCCTGTCGGGCGCTGAGCGCGACGCGTTCATCCGGATGGGTCGCCCGCGCGCCACAGGCGTGTTCGGGCCCACTTTTCGTAACGAGGGCGTGATTCGCTCGGGGGACATTATGGCCGACCCCCGCTATGGCCAGTTCGAGCCTCACCGCGGCATGCCCAAGGGGCACCTCCCGGTCCGCAGCTATCTAGCCGTCTCGGTAGTTTCTCGCTCTGGAAATGTGCTCGGCGGGCTTCTGTTCGGGCACCCTGAGCCGGACCGCTTTAGTGAGCGACACGAACGGCTGGTCGTTGGCTTGGCCGCACAGGCTGCCATCGCCGTTGACAATGCACGCCTTTTCCAGGCCGTGCAGCGTGCCAACGAGACACTTGAAGCCCGTGTTGCCGAGCGCACCGAAGAACTAGTGCTCACGCAGGAGGCCCTTCAGCAGTCCCAGAAGATGGAAGCCGTCGGCCAACTCACGGGTGGAATTGCTCACGACTTCAACAACCTACTTGCGGGGATCGTGGGACCGCTCGACCTTATGCAGACTCGGATTGCGCAGGGTAGGACGGGCGATCTCTCTCGCTACGTGGGATTTGCCATGAGCGCCGCCCAACGAGCGGCGGCGTTAACGCACCGGCTGCTGGCCTTTTCGAGGAGGCAGCCGCTCGACCCCAAGCCTGTAGAACCTAACACGTTGGTTGCGGGAATGGAGGATCTTCTGCGTCGGACCCTCGGACCCAGCATTTCGCTCGAGCTGGCAATGGATAAGGGGCTCTGGCGCACGCTTTGTGACCCTGTCCAGCTTGAAAGCGCTCTTCTCAATCTTTGCATCAATGCCCGAGACGCTATGCCGGATGGCGGCCAGCTCACCATCGAGACTGCGAATGCTCACTTGGATGACGCGTATGTGGCCGCTCAGCGTGACGTCAAACCCGGTGAGTATGTCGCAATTTGCGTTACCGACACGGGCGTCGGCATGTCGCCAGAGATCATTGCTCGCGTGTTCGAGCCATTTTTCACGACCAAGCCGCTGGGCGCGGGCACAGGCCTGGGCCTATCGATGGTGTATGGTTTTGCAAAACAGTCCGAGGGTTATGTGCGCATCTCTTCAGAGGAGGGCCAGGGCACCACGGTCAAACTCTATCTGCCACGGCACCGCGAGATCCCCAGCGAGGACGCCCCCCGTGATCATCACGTGGAAGCTCTTCGCTTCGGAGGAGGCGAAACGGTCCTGGTCGTCGAAGACGAGCCGATCATTCGCGATCTCATTGTCGAGGTGCTCGGGGATCTGGGCTACGAGGCGCTTCAGGCTGAGGACGGACCATCAGGGCTCGAGGCATTACAGTCCAAGCGGCGCATCGACCTGCTCATCACCGATATTGGCTTGCCGGGCCTCAATGGCCGGCAGCTGGCAGATCAGGCCCGGGAACAACGTCCTTACCTGAAGGTCCTGTTTATCACTGGCTATGCCGGAAAGGCGATGCCGACAGACGAACTTCAAAAGCACGGAATAGCCATGTTGACGAAACCGTTTTCGGTGGATGCCATCGCGCGAAAGATCCGCCAGCTCTTCGAGGATAAACCAGACCACCAATGACAGGTGGTCGCAACGAGGGCCATACGCTGCTGCGCACCAATCACGCCTTACCGATCCGACTAGTAGCCGAGGGACGAGTGGGACCGCGCGGGGTGAAGCTGGGCAACTACATTCATAGCAGTCATCCCTCGTGCCTCCCGTCCTAGCGAAGATCAGACGATAGCACGACTGGGATGAGTCGGGTGAGTTGAAGACCGTTCTCGGTCGAGCACCGGCACAGCTTCCTATGGTTGCGCCGCCTGAAGCTGTTCCAAAGGCGAATGCCCAAATGGGAGCGATCTGTACAATACGATCCACTGGATGCTGGCAGAAAGTCGACCTTGGAGTAAGATGTCGCCATTTCATGGCAGCTGGTCCCGGAGCGCATTGAACACCCGCCGCACGGTGTAGCCCGCAGGATCGAGACAGCCGTGAACACCGAAGCTACGACCATGTTCTCGGCATAGCCGAAGTCGTGCCCCACTGCGGGAAACAGGGCGCGCTGCACAACCACCGACAGCACGAACCCGAGGAGCGTGCTGGTCAGCGTCTCGAAGAGGGAGGCGCTACGCGACTGACCAGCGGCCACCGGCCTTCTCCTTCTTGGCGTCGAGAATGGACTTCTTCGCATTCTCCAGCATCTTCCCATATTCCGCGAGGGCGTTCAGTTCCTCGTCGCTCAACTGGCTGAGGTCGATCTCGTCGATGGGGTCCTGCTTCACGGCGAGGTCGAGTCTCTCGCGCCAGCCTCCTTGTGTCTTCAGGAGGAAGATCATCGCGGTCACGTTGCCAGCGCGGGCCTTGGTGACGAGGCTCTGGGCCACGGCACCGATCGCACGCGCTTTCCCCCTTTTGTAGCGTTCCGATAGGTCCACATCGCGGTTCAGGATCGCGAAGAAGGTCGTGCGGCCGATGCCGAGGAAGTCAGCGATCTGCTCGGCCGTGAGCACCGCAGACAGCGTCTCGACCTCTGCTCGCTGGGCATCGGTGAGGGTGGTGAGGGGTCGGCCGGTCATGCTGCTGCCTCCGGAACGCGCGCGGCCCTTACCGCCGCAAAGGTCTCGCCGGTCGCCGCCAGCACCGCCTCCCGTCCAGTGAAGGCTTGCCAGCGCTCGACTGCGACGTCGACGTAGGCCGGGTCCAAATCCACCGCATGGCACTGCCGCCCGCAGGTCTCTGCCGCAACCCTGAAAACGGTTCGTAAACCGCTTGGCCGGGGCTGGAGTTGTTCAGCATCGGGCGACGCATGCATTCCACCGGCTTCTGGGTCCCGTGGACCGTGGCAGCATCCTGGTCGCGGCTCGGGATGCTCCAGTGCGGCGTCTGCTTGCGATCGCCCGACCAGTGGCCGGTGGCCTTCTTTCGAACGGCATACCAGCAGGGCTCGTGCTGCCAGTGGTAGTCCCCGCGGGAAAGGACCAGCCGTTCCTTGGCCCAGATGATCTGGCTTCTGATCGCGAAGCCGCAGGCGGTGAGGCTCTCGGCAACGGTGGTGGCATGCAGCGCTCCGCGCCAGACATAGGCCACGTCGCCGGGGAAGAGCGCCCAGGCGTCACGCCAGTCTGCGCAGTGGTCGTTCATGACCTTGCCCACGCGCCTGGTCCTGGCCGCGCCGACCCGATTGCGCCAAGTGGGGTCATACTCCACGCCATAGGGCGGATCGCTTACGAGGAGATGCGGTCGGACGCCGTTCAGTGTTTTCTCGACCGTGGCCGCATCCGTAGCGTCGCCGCAGATCAGCCGGTGATTGCCGAGAAGCCAGAGATCGCCGGGCTGAGACACAGGGACGGCTGGGGCTGGCGGGATGTCGTCCTCCCGCTCGTCCGCCTCGCCGGAGCGCAGCAGCGCGTCCAGTTCGGCGACATCGAAGCCGAGGCTCAAGAGGTCCACGGCCATGTCCTGCAGATCGCCCAGTTCCAACGCCAGGAGCGACTTGTCCCATCCCGCCTGCTCCGCGAGCTTATTGTCCGCAAGGATGTAGGCCCGCTTCTGCGCCTCGGTCAGGTGCGCGAGTTCAACCACCGGCACCTGCATGAGCCCAAGCTTCCGGGCGGCCATCACCCGGCCGTGCCCAGCGATGATGCCGTTCTCGCCGTCAACCAGCACCGGGTTGGTAAAGCCGTACTCCCGGATCGAGCCTGCGATCAGCGCGACCTGCGCTTCCGAATGCGTCCGGGCATTGCGGGCATAGGGGATCAGCGCGCCGATCGGGCGGTAGTCGATTGCCAGCGTTCCGTCCATCTCGCGCCTCCCCCCGGTCCGCAACAAGCGGTGTCTCTTGGGCTGTCAGGGGAAGTATAGCGCGAGGCTAAGGCACTGCTAGGAATGACAATTTACGAGAATAGCCGACATTGAGCGACATAATATGCAGCATCCGGCACACACCCAAGTTTATGTGCAATTGCTAGACACCATCGTTTCAGTAGCCTGTCTGAAGATGGAAACTGATGGCCACGATCCGGGAATAGTGATCATTCCCCGGGCCGCTGCAGCATGACACTTATGACACTTCTCTACATATCAGACGTATCGCGCGCGGACGCGCACGCCCGCACGCGCGCTTAAGGTAGATATGCGCAGAAGTGTCATAAGTGTCATGGCCGGGCTAAACGAAGGCCGATGAACTCGCGCCCTGTGCTGCGGCGGCATTCCTGGACGCCGCGTGACTTCAGCTCCTCCGTGAAGGTATGGCTGCTCCAGGATCCCAGACCCGGCAGTTCGATCCATAGGCGGAACTTCGCGTGAAGCTCTGAGGTGAACGTGAACTCGCCCGGCGACTGAACCGTCTCGTCCGCGAGAAACTGGCCAAGCACATCCTCGCAATCGAGATACTCTGTCGATGCGGCTGCAACGCGCTGAGGCACGTCCAATCCACGCTTCTGCCACGCGAGCGCACCTTCGATAGCCCACCTGAGGATCGCTGGCCCTTCGCGTCGCAACTTCTCTCTAAGGGCGGTGTCGCGTTTTTCGGGTGGAATGGTCACAGCAAAAGGCACCAAGACCATGCGGGCACGAAGGGCCTCATCCACACCACGAAGGCTTGGCATGTTGTTTCCAGCGATCATCAGAGTCATCTGCGGCACAAAGTCGAAGAAGTCGCCCCGCATGAACCGTGCAGTCATCGTGTCACCCCCGGTCAAGTCCTTCAGGACGGCCTCATCCCATCTCTTTCCCTTCGGCAGTTCTGAACCGACGACAAGTCGAGCCCCGGCAAGACCTGCGATATCTGTGGGGTGCCGTTCACCAGCAGAGGTCAGGAAGGTCGTCGCTGCGGCCCTTTTGGCATAGCTGCCCCATATACACTGAAGGGTCTCAAAGAAGGTCGACTTGCCATTCCGGCCAGTCCCGTAAAGAAAGAGGAGCTTGTGCTGAGCGGGAGGTCACGGCCGAGCGCATCCGGGACAAGGTCGCCGCCTCCCGGCGCAAGGGCATGTGGATGGGCGGAGTGCCGCCCAATGGCTATCGCGTCGAGAACCGGAAGCTGCTGGTGGACGAGGAAGCCGCCGCGCAGGTGGCTGGATCTTCGCGCGCTTCATCGAGATCGGGTCCTGCACGATCCTGGCGCGGGAGGTTGAGGCCAAAGGTCTGCGCACTTCCCGCGGAAACTGGATCGACAAGAAGTACCTCTACCGGATGCTGTCGAACCGCGCTTACATCGGCGAGGCGGTCCACAAGGGCGAGAGCTACCCCGGCGAGCACGAAGCAATCATCGACCGCGCACTCTGGGACAAGGTTCACCTGATCCTGAAGGAGAGCCCTCGTGCAAGGGGACATCGCACGAGGGCCCAGACGCCTGCACTTCTCAAGGGCCTCGTCTTTGGCCCCGATGGTGCAGCCTTCTCGCCCACCCACACGCGGAAGGACGGTCGTCTATATCGCTACTACGTAAGCCAGACTGTCTTGAAGTTCGGTAAAGGCGCGTGCCCGATCGGGCGCGTTCCAGCAGGAGATCTGGAAGCCGCGGTTATCCAGCATTTGCGAGCGGTGTTCCGGCAGCCCGAGATTATCGCGGGCACGTGCAAGGCAGCCCGGGCGCATGATGCCGGCATCACCGAGGTGGGTGCAATGGAGGCACTGCAGAGGCTTGATCCGCTGTGGGATGAGCTGTTTCCGGCCGAGCAGGCGCGCATTTTAGGGCTGCTGGTCGAGCGGGTGGACATCGGCACGGAAGGGCTGAACGTTCGGCTGCGTGTGGACGGCCTTGGTGCTCTGGCACGCGAAGTGCTGGCTGCGGACATTGGAACTGCCGCATGACAAGCGGCGAGCCGAGCCACGAAATGATAACACTCCACGTTCCGTTTCGCATCGTGAAGCGCGGCGGGCGCAAGGAAATGCAGATGCCCCAAGGCAGCGCCCAGCAGAGCAAGTCCGACAACTCGCTGGTCAAAGCAGTGGCCCGCGCCTTCCGCTGGAAGCGGATGCTGGAGTCGTGCGAATTCGCCACCATTGCCGAACTGGCTGATCGTGAGGGGATCGCAGCCTCCTATTGACCCCGTCCTGCGCCTGACCCTCCTCGCGCCAGACATCGTCGAGGCCATAATGAACGGGAGGCAGGGCCCGCAGGTGACGCTGGCGCCGGTGCTCGAGCCGTTTCCGATGGAATGGGTGGAACAGCGAGCCTACCTTCAGTGATCGACACTAACGGCCGAGGCTGTGTGGAAACTCAGTCGAGCATGGTCGGACCCGGAACGATTTTCTCCCGCAGGGGCGACTGCAAGACCGCGTTCCGACGCGGGCCACCACGTACCAGCCTCTGAAGAAACTGTTCTCCGCAGATTCTCAGAATTGGAGTTTTCACACAGCCTCGGCCCTAAGCGGACGATCGGGCCGAGCACGCCGCAAAGAACGTGCCTTACAGCATCCTAACAAGAATCCTTCTTTGCGCGGTGTCGTGCCAAGTTGAACCTCGTCACGAATGCGATGGATTACCACTTGGACGAAAGCCTCCGGGCCGCTCGAAGTTAACCGTCCTACGTCGTGCCGTCAGGTCAGCCTATGTTCTTCGGCTAGCCCGACGGCAGTCGCTTTCCGTTGAGAAAGACACACAGACGGTCGCCCGGCACGCTGACCGCGACCGTTGCGCCCGTACGGGCGGGGCTGGTGCCGCTGACACGCACCTTCACGCGATGCGCGCCCTGATCGATCCCGACCACTTCATCCACGCCTTCGAACCAGATCCTGCCGACCGTTCCCTCCAGATCCCCACCCGAAGGTGCCAGCGTCGCATGTTCAGGTCGGAACCCGATCTTGAGTTCGCCGTCGGGAAGGGCGGCGGGGACCGTGACCGACAGGGCCGTACCCGGCACGACAATTCTGTCTGAATCGCGCACCGCGGGGAGGAAGTTCATCGCGGGTGATCCGATGAACCAGCCGACATGTTCTGTGGCGGGCCGTTCGAACAGTTCCGTCGGGCTGCCCATCTGGACGACCTCGCCATGGTTCATCACCACGATCTCTTCGGCGAAGGTCAGCGCCTCTGTCTGGTCATGGGTCACGAGGACCATGGTGACGAGGAATTCCTCGTTGATCTCTTTGAGGATGCGGCGCAGGTCGAATTTCAGTTGCGGGTCGATCACCGTCAGCGGTTCGTCCAGGAGGATCGCTGCCACATCCTCGCGCACCAGTCCGCGGCCGAGGGAGACGAGCTGCTTCATGTCTGCCGTCAGCGCATTGGCCGGACGCTTCAGCCACTGGGTCAGGCCCAGCCGTTCGGCCACGGTTTCCACCCGCGCCTTGATCTTCTGCGGCGACGCCCCGCGGCAGACCAGCGGAAAGCCGAGGTTTTCGCCCACCGTCATCGACTTGTAGATGACCGGCACCTGGAAGACCTGCGCGATGTTGCGCTTGCCGGTGTCGAGCGCCGTCACATCCTGCCCGTCAAAGAGGACGCGCCCCTCGAACGGGCGCAGGAGTCCCGAGATGATGTTGAGCATGGTCGACTTGCCGCAGCCCGACGGGCCGAGCAGCGCATAGGTGCCGCCGTTGCGCCATGTCATGTGCAGTGGCTTGAGCGCGTAGGGCGCGCCGGGCGCGTAGGCATGGGCGAGGTTTTCGAGGATGATCTCAGCCATGGACCGGTTCCTTCTCGATCAGGCGGCCCTGCGCGTCGAAGACGAGCGCCTCGCCCAGATCGAGCGACAGGGTGATGGTTGTACCGAGGGCGAGGTTCGTCACAGTGCGTTCCAGCATGACCAACGCCTGACCGGCGGCCTGCAAATGTGTTACGGTTTCCGACCCCGACACCTCAGTCAGCGACACGCGGGCTGAGAGAACGCCCCCCTGCCGGATCGAATGGGCGCGCAGGCCCAGCGTGTAGCGCCCGGCAGGCACGTCGCGCCCAAGCGCACGGGCGGGCAGATCGGCCAGACGGTCCAGCCGCAACTGGCCGCCCGACACCTCCATCCCGATCAGGTTGATGGGCGGGTCGCTGACCACTTCGGCGGCGCGGGTGGTGCCGGGACGGGCATAGACGTTCTGCGGCTCCCCGGACTGGATGGCGCGGCCTTCGGCCATCAGGATGACGTCGTCGCCCATCTGCAACGCCTCGCGCGGGTCGGTGGAGGCGTAGATGACGATGGTTTCGCGTTCGGCCTTCAGAAGATCGACCAGTTCCTCGCGCAGTCCCTCGCGCAGCTTGTAGTCAAGGTTCACGAAGGGTTCGTCCAGAAGGACGACAGGAGCCTTCTTGACCAGGGCGCGGGCGATGGCGACGCGCTGCTGCTGGCCCCCCGAAAGCTGGCTCGGGCGGCGGTCGATCATGGTGCCGAGGCCGACCCGCCCCAGCATGTCGCGGGCGGCCTCGTGCGCCTTGTCTTGCGGTACCTTGCGGCGGACCAGCGGGAAGGCCACGTTGTCGAGGACCGACAGGTGCGGGTAGTTGATGAACTGCTGCGTCACCATCGCGACGGGGCGCTGCCACGGGGCAAGGCGCGACCAGTCCTTGCCGTCCAGCGCAATCCTGCCGCGGTCGGGTTCGGCCAGACCGGCGATTGCCCGCATCAGCGTGGTCTTGCCTGCGCCCGTACGGCCCAGAAGCGTGGTCAGTCGGCCCTTGCGGAAGCTGACGGTCACATCGTCGAGATGCGCCACGCGGCCTTCGGCCAATGTGAGGTTGGAAAGTTCGAGCATCAGCGCACCGCCCCGGCAAGACCGCCGCGAGAAAGGAACCGTTCCACCACGAAGGCCAGCACGGCCAGCGGCGCGACCGAGACGATGGCTGCGGCGGACAGCGACCACCACGGTGTGACGGAGGAGTTGAGGGCCACGATCGACACGGGCAGGAGCTGCACTTCGGTGAAGGTCATGGTGAAGGCGAAGAAGAAGTCGTTCCAGCCGAAGATCAGGCAGAACATGGCCGCGACGACAAGGCCGGGCAGGGCATTGGGCAGGATCACCCGCAGGAAGGTGGTGACGGGCGTGCAGCCGTCCATCCAGGCCATCTCGTCCAGCCCGCGGGGGACGGAGTTAAAGAAGTCCACCATGACCCAGACCGCGATGGGCATCAGCATCGCTACATAGATGAGGATGAGGCCCGGCAGCGTGTCCAGAAGGCCGAGGAAGCGCAGCATCAGGAAGAAGGGGATCGCGAGGACGATGGGTGGCATGATGCGTTGGCTGATGAAGAAGAAGGTGATGTCCCCGTTCCGCAGCGGCCCCGCCTTGAAGGTGAAGCGCGACAGGCCATAAGCCGCCAGCGTCCCGAGGACGAGGGCGATGGCCGAACCCGACAGCGTGACGATGGCGGAATTGGCATAGGGTTTGAGGATGTTGATCCCGCCGACACCCCCGAAGAGAGACTGCCATCCCGCAAGCGAGGGTTCGAATTGCAGCCATGGCAGCCATTTGGCCCCGGCGGTCACGGCATTAGCAGTCTTGAAGCTGGTCGAGATCATCCACAGGAAGGGAAAGATCACGAAGGCCGACCACAAGAGGACGGCGAGGTATTTGAGGGCGAGGTAGAAGGTTCTCATGTCCGGTCCTTCACCATCAGGCGGATCAACGTCTTGGCGATCAGCGTGAGTGCCACGCTCATGACGATCAGGTAGGTGAGCGAGAGCGAGGCCGAGTAGCCGATCTGGAAGTCGCGCATCCCGCGGATGTAGATGTAGTAGCTGGTCGTTTCGGTCGAAGTGCCGGGTCCGCCCGAGGTCAGGACATAGACCGTCTCCATAAGTTTCGACGCCTCGATCAGCCGGATCACGATGGCACCGACGGAGATTGCGCCCATCATCGGGAAGGTCACCGACAGGAAGGTGCGGATCGGCCCCGCGCCGTCGATCCTTGCGGCAAGGAAGGGTTCGTTGGGCAGGGACAGAAGGCCCGCGAGGAGCAGCAGGAACATGAAGGGCGTCCATTGCCAGACTTCGACGATCATCACGGCGGCGAAGGCGTGTCCTGCCTGCGAAAGCCAGGGCTGCGCACCGATACCGATGGCGTCGAGGATCGGGTTCAGGGGGCCGAGGCTTTCGTGGAAGATGGTCCGCCAGATCACCGACATGACCACGGGCGTCGTCATCATCGGGACGAGGAAGAGGACGCGGAAGAAGCGGCGGGCGATGATGTCGCGCCAGACCAGCAGGGCGAGCGCGAAGCCCAGCGTGTATTGCAGCAGCACGGTGCCCACCGTGAGGACGGAAAGGCGTGTCAGCGCCTCCCAGTAGCGGGCGTCTTCCCAGAGCCGCGCATAGTTCTCGCCGCCGATCCAGTTCAGGCCAGGGTTGTAGACATCCCAGGACGAAAAGCTGACGCGGATCGTGAACAGCAGCGGAAACAGGATGATCGCCACGAGGACCAGCAGCCCCGGCAGCAGGAAGATGTATTTCTGGCGGTACATTGGGGCTCACCGTGAGGGTAGGGGGGCCGCAGGGATGCGGCCCCCCGATGGTGTCGCGACTTACTTGTCTTCCAGCGCCACGACGTTGGCATAGGCCTCGCGGACGCGGTCCACGCCGATGCGGTCGACTATCGCCTTCCATTCGGCGGCGACACCGTCCAGCGCCTCTTGCGCCGTCGCCTCGCCCGATTGGGCGCGGGCGACGCCTGCGGCAAGCGAGGACATGAATTCGCCCACGCCCGGCACGCGCAAGTCGAAGACCTGGTTCTTGCCACCGTCGATGGCCTTGAGCGTGTCGGTATAGGTCGTGGCGGTGTTCACGTCCCAACCGAGTTCGGTTTCATAGAAGGCCGGGTCGAAATGAGCCTCGCGGTAGGGGTTCACACCGAAGCGGCCGATCTGCAGGTCGGCCAGCGTGTTTGCCTCGTTGCCGAAGAAGCAGAGGTAGTCAAAGGCCACGTCCTGATTTTCCGACGCGGCTGCGACGGCCGATGACCATCCCCAAGTAACGTAGGGCGCGGTGTTCGGGGTGTCGAACTTGTCCCACTGGCCGGTAGTGCGGTTCCAAACCTCGGTCGCGCCCGGAAGCGGGGCTGCGGCCACCTTGTTGCGGATCGGGCTGTCTTCCTGCATCGCCTGGATGAAGGCGTCGTCCCATGAGTAGGACATCAGCGCCTGACCGCCGCCGAAGGAGAAGATCTCGTCGCCCAGACCGAAGGAGGTGCCGCCTGGCGGCATCGACTTCTGCGCGTCCACGAACATCTCCAGCCCCTTGACCCAGCCGGGGGTGTTTACCAACGGCTCCATCGTCGCGAGGTCGAAGAAGAAGCCGCCCTTGACGTCGGGATGCTTGGCATAGGCCGCGACGCGGCTGATGAAGGCCGAGAACATCAGGTCGTCGCGCTTGGTCACTTCGGCCGTACCGAAGTTCGGCGCGCCGTCGCCGTCCCAGTCCATGTTGTTGAAGACGGCGGCGACCTCGTTATATTCCTCCCAAGTGGCGGGGACGGTCAGGTCACGCCCGGTCTTTTCCTTGAACAGCGCCTGCATCTCGGGGTTCGAGAAGACGTCGGAACGGTACTTCAGGTAATGCCGGTCGCCGTCCATCGTGTAGTTCAGCATTTTGCCGTTCCACGTGGCCACGCCCTTGTAGGTCGGCGTCACTGACTGCATCCCCGAGACTTCCTGATAGGCCTGCGGCACTTCGGCAAGGTAGGGGTTGAAGTCGCCCAGCCAGAGCGAGGCGAAGAACAGCACGTCATAGGCCTGCTGCCCGGTCTGGAACGGGATCATGATGCGCTGGAACAGGTCGCCGAAGGGCACATGCACCACGTTGACCGTGGCCCCGGTCAGTTCCTGGAACTGCTGGGCGTGCAGCGCGGTCGGCTCGCCGATCACGGGGATGGCGTGGGTGATGATGTTCAGCGTGCGGCCGGAGTAGTCCTTGGCATCGATCGAGGCGAAGGAACATGCGCCCGGCACGTCTTCCTTGATCCCGTATTTCGAATAGTCCTGTGCTGCCGCCAGTCCGGCCGAGATCATCAGCGCGGACGTGGCAAGCAGTGCCCCCCGAAGGGTGGTCTTGGTGGTCATGTCGTCTCTCCTCCCAGTGATTTCCGTCGTGGATGGTGTCCGCTCTCAGGGAACGAGGACGGCACGACCCTTGATCAGCCCGTTGTTAAGGTCCTTAAGCGCCTGGTTCGCATCAGCCAGCGCGTAGTGTCTGGTGTGGAGCTCCACGAGGCCGCGGTCGGCCAGCGCCATCAGCTCGGTCAGTTCGGCCCATGTGCCGACGAGGTTGCCGATGATGTTCTTCTCGGTGATCACCATGTCCACGGTCGGGACGACGATGTTCTCGCCATAGCCGATCACGTAGTAGCTGCCTGCCGGGCGGGTCATGTCGATGCCCTTCTTCGTTGTGCCCTTCTCGCCCACGAAATCCAGCACGGCCTCGGCACCCTTGCCGCCGGTGAGCGCCTTGACCGCCTCCACTTCGCCGCCATCGGCCTTGACCAGGTGGTCCGCCCCGCCCTGCGCGGCGAGTTCCAGCGACCGGTCGGAAATGTCGACCACGATGATCCGCGCCGCGCACATGGCCCGCAGCACCTGGATGCCGATATGGCCCAGACCGCCCGCGCCGATGACCACGACCGACTGGTCGGGCAGGAGCTGCTGCGCGGCCTTCTTTGCGGCGCGATAGGCCGTCAGGCCCGCATCCGCGTAAGGGGCGACATCCTTGGGGGCCAGCGTCCTAGGCAGCGCGATCAGGTTGCGCGACGAGGTGTGCAGGAATTCGGCATAGCCACCGTTGGAGTCGAGCCCCGGAAACTTGCCCTCCCCATGCATGTCATGGCCGCGGCGGCAGGCGATGCAGGTGCCGCCCGTGACCTTGGGATGGACGATGACTGGATCGCCCTTCTTGAAGCCTTCGACCTCGGGGCCGACCTCTTCGATCCAGCCTGCGTTTTCGTGGCCCATGATGAGGGGCAAGAGGCCGGTGCCGGTCGGGTCGGTGTGCGGCCGCCAGATGCCTTCGATGATGTGCAGGTCGGTGCGGCAGACGCCCGCGCCACCGATGCGGACGATCACATCGTTCGACTTCTGGATCTTGGGGTCGGGAACGTCCCGCATCGTCACCCAGGTCGGTGCCATTAGGGCGGGATCGTATTGCTGAAGAACCTGTGCTTTCATCGTCATGCGCCTTGGAAAGACCGCCCCGATACCGGCGGCACGGGAAGAGCAGTGGTGCATGTCCGGGCTGTCGCAAACGCTGCGGCGCAGCATGGGCAGGGTGCGCACAGCTCCCTTACAGGTGGCCGTCCAACCTGTTCATTTTGCGGACAGAGACGGGACGGCCCTTCCAGGAGCGGGGGGTCGCGCCCCCTTGGACTGTCCAGAAAATGGACATTCCGGCGGCGAATCACGTGCCGTAGTTGACTCTGCGGCCCGAACACCGACCATCGCCTTTATGCCGAGGAGCGGGAGGTGACTTGGCGATGGAAATCCGTACCACCGCGCTCGCACGCGCTCGCCATATGCTCGAAAGTCAGGGAAGGTTTCCGGGCGGCGCGCTTCCTGGTGACGTCTCGGATAGTTGGCTGCGCAGTCTGGACCACGGGCTCGATCCCTTGGCACGCCACGAAAAGCTGATGCTGAGCGATACCGAGTTCAAACTGACACAGGACACCCATGCCGATCTGATCCGCTTTGCACGACCCGAACTGGAACTCCTGTTTGACCAGATCGCGGGGTCGAACTTCATGATCGCTCTCGGCTCGCCTGAAGGGGTGGTGCTGGAAACTCTTGTGGACACGGAATTCGCCGAGAGCGATGCGGGCAAGGCGGTGGTTCCCGCCTCGGTCTGGACCGAGGAACTGCGCGGAACGAATGCGCTGGGTCTGTGCATCTCGACCCGACGGCCGGCGCAGGTCTACGGGGGAGAGCATTTCCTGCGGGCGCATTCGGACGTGTCCTGCATCAGCGCGCCGATCTTCGACGGGCGGGGTGGGCTTGCGGGCATTCTGGATGCCTCCTCACGCTCGACCGTGCGGCAGCAGCACACGGCTGCGCTTGTCCAGATGTCGGCCAGCAATATCGAGAACTGCCTGATCCGGTCGGCCCATGACCGGCGCATTGTCCTGCAATTCCACCCGCGCCCCGAATATCTTGGCACCCTTTCGGTCGGCATGCTGGTGCTCGAGGATGATTTCTCGGTCCATGCCGTGAACCGCAAGGGCGAGATGTTTCTGGCCGGAATCCGCAACCTGATCGGCACAAGTTTTGACTCCATCTTCGAACAGCGGTTCGAGGATGTAGCCCTGCGTCTGGCGCAGGGGGAAACGCTGCGCGTGCGGGACCGCATGGGCTCTGCCGTATCGGTGCGCTGCGTTGCCAACCGGGCGAGCTTTGCGCTTGCGGTCCGCCTGTTTTCCGCGGCCAATCCGCAGCAGGCGCGGCGAAGCGAGACACCCGCCCCGGAAATCAGGAACCTCTTCCGCGACGTGGTGATCGAGGATGAGGAGCTCATCCGCCGCCTTCGTCCCCTGCCCAAGGTCGCCACCGCTGGACAGTCTATCTTCATCCAGGGCGAAACGGGCACCGGCAAGGAAATCATCGCCCGCCTCGCCCACGCCGCGTCCGGCCGCTCCGGGCCTTTTGTGCCGGTAGATGCCCGAACCCTCGGCCCCGACGCGGAAGCTGTCCTGCTTGGCAGGCCCACAGGTGCGCCGGGGCTTCTCGAACAGGCCGCGCATGGGACGCTTTGCATCGACGAGGTCTCGTCGCTTGGCCATCCCGCGCAAGCGACACTTTTGCAGGTGCTTGATCACGGATCGTTCAGGGATCCGGCGGACGGGCGCGAGGTTCGGTGCCCCGTTCTGTTCGTCAGCACCTCTACCGTTAGCCTGTCCGACGCGGTTGTGTCAGGCCGCCTGCTGCCAGCGCTTCGTTACAGGATTGAAGGATTTTCGATCCTCTTGCCGCCCCTGCGGGACCGCAGCGATCTGGATGCACTGGCAAGCCGCTTCGTGCGCGCGCAGGGAGAGGGCTTCGACATCGACCCTGCCGCCCTCGATCTGCTTGCCCGGCACGACTGGCCCGGAAACTTGCATGAACTGCGCTCCGTCACGGCGCAGGCCGTTATACAGGCTACGGGTCCAAGGTTGCAGGCAGAGGATTTCGCACGCCTGCTGCCGATCGAATTCGCGCCAGAGCAAGCCTTCGATGCATGTCCGCAATGCTCTGGTGTGCCGTGGAAGGAAAGCCAGTGCCGTGCCATCCGCGATGCAGTGCGCCAGACTGGCGGGATCGCGCAGGCGGCAAGGACCTTGGGCATCTCGCGAACCACAATTTACAAGCATTTGCTGGCGTAGGGCTAACAAGTCAGCTGGTTTGATTCAGCGGGGACGGAGGCCGTTATAGCTGCGTCGGACGGACCAGACCCGTCAGAGGGCAACATTAATGACAGATCACGACGGGCATGCCCAGCGTACGGCCGAGGTCGCGCTTTGACTGACCAAGCTTATAAGTCCTCCCCTTACCAGTCCGCTTTTAACCCTGATCGGCTTTTGGAGTGAGAGGAATGCCGGCTTGACGCCCACACGCTATGCATCGACCGCGGGATAAAGTTCACGCAGTGTTCCGCCATGCCCCTGGCCCGTGCATCCCCTGCCGGCTTCGGGCTTCGCCGAAAACGGGGGCGAAGTAAGCGACTGGCTGAAAAAGAGTGGGTTGTGATGCCGAAGGGGATAAGGTCAAGCAGCCAACTGAAGCGTCCGCGCAAGGGATCAGTAGCGGCTCGGCGGAGCCTGTCACGCACGATGCTTCCTGGGACAGGAAAAGAGTGCACGTGTCCGGCTGTCGGGGAACTTGTGCCGGCACCTTACGACAAACATCCGGGGAGACCTTCGTCGCACGGGGTGTATTCCTTCCCGATCGTCAGTAGGACGCGAGAAAAAAACCCTA
>Ga0208243_1000538_pt1 | contig 20364 bp, 11 predicted proteins | sample Subbio2Aug_QV12A_FD_184826 | JGI IMG/M metagenome (GOLD analysis project Ga0208243, IMG submission 184826) | Serpentinite rock and fluid subsurface biosphere microbial communities from McLaughlin Reserve, California, USA - CR12Aug_QV12A (SPAdes) | ecosystem: Environmental > Terrestrial > Deep... | reverse complement strand
CGGGGACGGGCCTGTCGCTCGTCGCCAGGGTCGCCGCCCTCCACGGCGGCGAGGTCTCGCTGGCCTCCGCCATCGGCCGGGGCACCACCGCGACGCTGCTGATCCCGCTGGCCGCGGGCAGGGGCTGAATCACCGGACGGGCGGCCGGCGGGGCCGGATCCCCGCGCCCGGCGTCGCCTCCGCACCCCGTCCGCGCGCGGCGTCGCCGGACGTCCGGTGACGCGCGGGAACGCGCGGGAACGGTTTCCGTGGCCGTCCGGCGACAGCCGCGGCTTTTGTGCCCGGACCCGCCGCCCACCCGTTCCGGCCGGTGGCCGCCGCAACCTATGAATGTCGGGAGTCTAAAATACCCGCCGTTCCAGTGGACGGCGAGGGCGGCACAGGATGGTGCGGATCATGGTCGGCAGGAAACCGGAACTGGCGAGGCGGGCGGGCGCGCTGTTGCTGGCGATCTTCCTGGCTCCACTGCTCGCCGCGACCGGAGCGATGGCCGCATCCTCCGGATGCGCGGCGATCAACGACGGTTTCGGCTCCGGCTTCACCGCGAAATACGACGGCAGCGATCCCGAATGGGGCGAGCTCTATCTCGACGGGCTGACGCTGAACGCGGGCGAGACGATCCGCTACGCCGTCGCATCCACGGGAAGCACCGGCGACGATCCCGACTATGGCGGCGGCGGGTTCGGCATCTACAGCGCCGGCGGCAACACCACCCATGTCGACCTGCGGTCCTGGCGCGACCACGAGCTCGACGTCAGCGACGCCTTCGTGGTGACCGAGACCCGCACCGACTACGTGGTCTATGCCTGGGGGGCGTGGGAACTGGAGGAGCCGGCGACCGAGGTCACCGTCACCGCCACCTGCACGGCCGACGAGAGCCTTCCCGCGATCACGGCGGTGACGCCCGCCATGGGCACCAACCCCGGCGGGACGCCGATCGTCGTCACCGGCACCAATCTGGCCGGCGCCACGTCGCTCACCATCGGCGGCGAGGCCGCCAGCGACCTCGAGGTCAACGAGGAGGGTACGCAGATCCGGGCGAAGACGCCCGCGGGCGCGACCGGAAAGGCCGACGTGGCGGTGGTCACGCCGTCGGGCAGCGGGGTGCTGCGGGAAGGCTTCACCTACGAGGCGGCCACCATCAGCCTGACGCCGGCCAAGCGCAACCTGCCCACCGCGACCATGGGCGAAGCCTATCCGCCGGTGACGATCGCGGCCTCCGGCGGGACGGCGCCCTACACCTTCTCCATCTGGGGCTTCCACGAACTGCCGGCGGGGCTGACGCTCGATCCCGGGACCGGGGTCATCAGCGGCACGCCGACGACGCCGACCAACACCGGCTTCGACATCGTCGCGACCGACGTCTACGGCAATGTCGGCGAGGCCTACTTCACCATGACGGTGGCGCAGTTCCCGGCCCCGACCATCACCCGGCAGCCCGTCGACGTCACCGTGCGCAAGGGCGGGACGGCCACCTTCACCGTCGAGGCCGAGGGGGCGACCGAGTACCACTGGCAGGTGAGCATGGACGGCAAGCTGTGGGTCGACTGGGGCGACAACGGGCTCGGACCGCGGCCGTCCCTGGTGATCGAGGATGTGCTGCCGCAGCTCGACGGCATGCGGGTGGTCGTCACGGCCTACAATTCCGACTATTCGGACTGGACGGATTCCAGGGTCGCCCGGCTGAGGATCGACGACCGGCCGCCCGTCGACCTCGCGCTCTCGCCCGCCGCCGGCGCTCTTCCGCAGGCCATGGCGGGCGAAGGCTACCGCCAGGCGTTCGCCGCGTCCGGCGCTTCCGGCGCGATCGCCTGGACCCTCGACGGCGGCGACCTGCCGCGCGGGCTGGCGCTCGATCCCGACACCGGCGAACTGGCCGGCACGATCGCCGCCGATGCCGAGGGTCGCTACGCCTTCACGATCAGGGCGACCGATGCCGATGCCAACACGGGGACGGCCAGCTACACGCTGGCGGTCGTGGAGCGGACGGTCACCGCCACCGACAAGCGGCAGGTCGTGCCGGCCGGCTCGCTGCCGGCCGCCGTCCGGCTCGATGAAGGGGCGACCGGCGGCCCGTTCGATGCTGCCGAGATCGTCTTCGTCGAGCCGGCCGGGGCCGGCCGGGCGCACGTGGAACGCCGCCCGGCCACGGCCGAGCCGGCCGGGTGGTACCTGGTCTTCGTCCCGGACGCGACCTTTGCCGGCGACGCCCGCCTCGGCTTCCGCCTCGCGAGCGACCTCGGCATGTCGAACACGGCGGTGGTGACCTATGCGGTCGGCCTCGACACGGCCGAGGTGGTGCAGCAGAGCCAGGCCCTGGTGCGCGACTTCGTGCGCACGCGCCAGGGCCTAATCGCCTCGGCGATCCGCATTCCCGGCCTGTCAGCGCATCGGGAAACGGCGGCGGCCGGCTCGCCGGTCACCGCCGGCCTGGAGCCCTCGGCGGACGGCCTCGCCTTGAACTTCTCGACCAGCCTTGCCCGCCTCGACGCCTCGCGCGCGGCGCTCGATCGCGTCGCCGGCCCCGGCCGGGCGCCCTTCGACGTCTGGATCGACGGCACCATCCTCTTCCTCGACCGCTCGCGGGAGGACGCGGGCTGGGGACGCTTCGGCATGATCTCGGCCGGCATCGACCGCCTCCTGACGGACCGGGCGCTCGTCGGCCTTTCCGTCCATGTCGACCACATGGACGACCCCGCCGGCGAGGATGCGCGGCTCGCCGGCAATGGCTGGCTCGCCGGCCCGCATGCCTCGCTGGAACTCGGCCGCGGCGTGTTCTGGGACGCGAGCCTGCTCTATGGCGGCTCGTCCAACGAGATCGATTCCCGCTTCTGGGACGGTTCCTTCGACACCCGCCGCTGGATGGCGGACACCGCGGTCAGCGGCGTCTGGAGGCTGGACGATGCGACGAAGATCACGCCCAGGCTGCGCGCGGTCTATCTCGGTGAGACGGTCGGCGACCATGCGGTCGCCAACGCCGCGGGCGACGTCGTGCAGGTCCCCGGGCTGGAGAGCGAGCAGGTGCGGCTGAGCTTCGGGAGCGATTTCGAGCGTCGGTTCGCGCTCCCCGACGGCGCCGCCCTCACGCCCCGCCTCGGCTTCACCGGCGGCTATTCGGGCCTCGACGGCGCCGGCCTCTTCGGCTCGCTCTCCGCCGGCCTGTCCTACCGCACGCCCGGCACCCTCCAGATCACCGGCAGCGTCCGCCTCGGCCACGAAGCCGGCGGCGAAACCTCGATCGGCACGCGCCTGGGAGTCTCGGCGGGGTTCTGAGGACGGGGGAGGGGGCGGACGTGGGTGACACGGCCCTGCAGCCGCGTTCGCCTGCCGGCCGGCAATCGAGCCGACGTCCGGGGCAGCTTGCGGACCCTGCCACTCTTCAACCGATGATCGCATGCTGCTACGTTGTGCGGCCAGTTGAACGCGACGGGAGAGGGGCAACGTGGTGCAGGCGGCTAAGACATCGGCATCCCGGGGCCTCGACGAGACACAACTCGCCTTCGTCGGTGCCGCCGAACGCGACATCCGTCTCCTCGCGCCGGCCGGCAGCGGCAAGACGCTGTCGCTGCTGCACCGCTGTGCGGAACTGCACCGGCGCTCGAACGGACGATCGACCTACCTGATCGTCTCCTTCACGCGGGCAGCGCGCGACGAACTCAGGGGCCGGCTGAACGCTCCCGCCTTCGAAGGCTTCGCGAGCCGCGCCGACGTCGTGACGCTCAACGGCTGGGGGCACCGGCGGCTGCGGGCGATGTCTACGGCGCCGCGTCTGCACGTGACCGAGTTCGAACGCGGGTCGCTGGTCAAGACCGTGCTGGCGCCGGCCTGGTCGGCCGTGCCCGCGCTGGAGAAGGGCATGAAGCATCAGCCCTACAAGCTGCCCCGGGTGCTGGCCAACCTGCTCGACATGATGAAGACGCTGGGCTTCGACCACGAGGACGGGTCGCTGCGCATGGCCGACGACCGGCTGGACGCGCTGGAGCAACTGGGTCTGCTGACCTTGCTCGAGGACTTCGTCACCAAGCTCGAGGAACTCGGCGTGCTTTCGAACCGGCGCTGGGAGCCCTTCCTCGAAGTAGCTCTGCCCTATTTCAACGCCGCCTGCGCGCAGCAGTTCGCCACCGGCTGCTTCACGCTGGAAGACCAGAAGTACGGCGCCTGGCTCGATCAGCGGCGCCAGATCGCGGCAGGCCTGGAGGCCGGGGCGGACGAGCGCGTCGACGAGATCCTGGTGGACGAGTTCCAGGACATCAACCCGCTCGACCTCGCGCTGATCCTGTCGATCGCCGAACGCAATCGCTCCGCGCTGACGATCGTGGGCGACGACGACCAGGCGATCTTCGAATGGCGCGGCGCCGCGCCCGACTTCATCCTGGAACCCGAAACGCACCTCGGACGTCCCTTCGCCACCTACATCCTGGAGAAGAACTACCGCAGCCCCCGCAACGTCGTCCTGAAGTCCGCGCGACTCATCGCGCACAACGAGCGTCGGGTTGCGAAGGCGATGCACCCGGTCTCGACCGCCGACGCCGACATCACGATGTACACGGGCGATACCTTCGTGGAGTCGGTCGCGGAGGTCCTTTCGGAAATCCGCAGCTTCGTCGGGCGCAGGACGCCGGGCGCGCGGATGGCGCTCCTGTCGCGCAAGCGGGCGCAGCTCATTCCTTACCAGATCCTGCTCGCGCGCGAGGACATCCCGTTCTGCGCGGCGGAGGACCTCCACCTCTTCCTTTCGGATACGTTCGACCGTCTCGTCGGCGCGCTCAGGACGCGGACGATGGCCGGGCTCGGCGTCCCCCTGCCGACGATCGTGGACGACGTGATGGCGCTCTGCAACTCCGTGCAGCGCTATCCGCTGCGCAAGGTGGAGGCCGATGCGATGGCCAAGCACCTGCGCGCCGCCCGCCCGAAATCCTACGACGCGGCGATCGACCAGTTGCAGACCTATGACGGGCCGATCCGGGGGAAGACCGACGAAGGCGTGACGGCCGCGAATTTTGCGATCAAGCTGCGCCAGCTGATCCACGCGCCGACGGTCCGTGCCGCCATCGAGGCGCTGCAGACCCTCTATTCGGGCTTCAAGAAGGACTACGGGCGCAGCGTCGAGGACATCTTCCTCGCCGACCCGCCCTTCGCCTATCTGGTCGAGTTTTCCGAGAGCTACGGCACGGATTTCCAGGGCTTCGTCGAAGACCTCGAAAAGGCCAAGGACACGCTCGTGCGGTTGCCCGGCACGGATTCGGACGACGGCGCCGACGCCTTGTGGAAGAAGCCCGTCCATCTGATGACAGCACTGCGCGCCAAGGGCCGGGAGTTCGACACGGTCGCCATGCTCGACGTGGTCGACGGCATCTGGCCCCTGCGGTCGGCCAGGTCGCAGCGCGCGCTGGAGGCCGAGCGGCGGCTGTTCTACGTCGCCATGACGCGCGCCAGGAAGCGGCTGATCCTCACCTCCGCACGGCGCATCGGCGACCAGGTCACGATCCCGTCGCCGTTTCTGGCCGAAGCGGCACTCCCCTGATTCAGGGCCTCCTGATCGATCCTCCGAACAGAGCGGCGACGTCGCCGTCCTCAAGCGGCGGCAGGAGCATGTCGCGCGAGAGGCGTCGCTTGCGGTCGAGGAGCGCGTCCAGCCGCACGTCGAAGGAGGCCTCGCCGTAGTCCGGATGGACGGCGATCGGCACGTGCACGGTGACCGGCTTGTCCTGGCCGATGCGGTAGCAGCGGTCGTTGCACTGGTCCTCGACCGCCGGGTTCCACCATCGCGACAGGTGGATCACGTGATTGGCGGCGGTGATCGTCAGGCCGACGCCGGCCGCCTTCGGCGAGAGGACGAGAAGGTCGAAAGCCGCGGGAGACGACTGGAAGCGGTCGACGATCTCCAGCCGCTTCTCGCCCGCGATCGAGCCGTTGATGATCGCGGGCTGACGGTCGAGCCCGAGACGGATGGCGATCGCTGCCGAGAACAGCGCCTGGACCTCGAGGTCCTCGACGAAGACCAGCGCCTTCTCGCCAGACGCGCGCAGACCCTCCAGCACGGCGACGGCGTGCCGCATCCGGGCGGACCGGTCGATCCAGGCGCGCACGGACGCCTCGTCGAGCGGATCACAGTCCGACGCGCCGGAGGGATGCAGCGAGATGCTGCGGAAGGCGTGGATGGCGCGCAGCATCTCCCCCTGGCTCGTTCCGCTCGTCTGCGCGCGGGCGACTGCGTCGGCATAGGCCTCGGCCTGTTCCCCTTTCATATCCACTCTGGTGGTTACGAACCGGCGTTCCGGCAGCCCTTCGAGAATGTCGGCCTTCATCCGTCGCAGCAGGACGGCCGGGATGCGCTCGTCGCGCCGCTGGTCGAGCATCGACTTCAGCCGTCTCCGCTCCTCCTCGCCGCCGTTCTCGTAGGTCGAGACGAAGCCCTTGAGATCGCCGAGATAGCCCGGCACGATACGGTCCATGATGCACCAGAGGTCGGCGAGCCGGTTCTCGATCGGTGTGCCGGTGAGGCCGAGCACGAAATCCGCGTTCATGGCCTTGGCCGACTGGGTGTTGATGGCGCCGGGCGACTTGATCTTCTGGGCCTCGTCGAAGACGGCGACGCTGAAGGCGACGCGCGCGAAGGCGCGGTGGTTGTCGGCCAGCGTCTCGTAGGTCGTCAGCACCCAGTCGGCAGCCCGCAGCCTGGCGACGTCGAGCGCGGTCTCCGGGGTCCGGTCCTCGTCCTTCCGCGTCTTCAGGTGGCGCAGTGCCGAACCGAACGCATCGACGCGCGTGCCGAGCGCTGCGGGCGCCAGGTGGCGTTCGGCCTCCTCGATCCAGTTCCGGAGCAGAGCCGTGGGCGCGACGATGAGGACCGGTCTGTTGCCGGCTCCCCGATCGAGGCCTTGCTGCCGACGGTTCTTCCGCACCCAGGCGAGAAAGGCCAGCGCCTGAAAGGTCTTGCCGAGGCCCATGTCGTCGGCGAGCAGCACGCCCGGCCATCCGGCGCGCCAGCAGGACACGAGCCAGTCGAACCCGGCCGTCTGGTGCGGCTTCGGCCGCGTCGACACCAGGTCCGGGACGGGCAGCGCCGGGTCGATCACCACCGGCCGCGGCGCGTAGGCGATCGAAAACTCCTCGCCGTCGATGTTCTGCCGGATGACCAGACGCTGGTCGCCGTCCGGCACGGTCGCCGGCTCCGTCTCGGGCTCGGGCGGCGGAGGAGGGGCCTCGACGTCCGGAGCCCGCGCGTTGCCGAAGCGATCGAGACCCAGTCCCTCGAACATGTCCTGCACGTCGGCGACGGGGAGCGGACGATCCTCCGCCACGACGGTTTCGAGGCCGTCCGCGCAGGCCTGCGCGACGTCGCTCTTCAGCGTCTCGAAGCGCTCGCGGTCGAGTTCGATCGTCTCTTGCCCGATCCGGACCGGAAAGCGCTCCGGCAGCCACTGGCCGGCGGCGTTCTTCAGCCAGGGCATCGGCGGCGGCTCCCAGACGCCGAGCCCCAGGACCCGCTCCGAATACTGCCAGGTCTCGACCAGCAGCGCCGTGGCCGCCTCGCCGGTCTCGTCGCCGATCGCCTCCGCGATCGCGGCCCGCGGATTCTTCAGGAAGGCGATGCGCTCCGCCTTGGGTGCGGCCCGCTTCCGGCGGATCACGTCGAGCGCCGTCTTCAGGGACGGGTCGAGCACCAGATAGGTGTTCCGCTCGAGCACGTAGGCGTCGCGGCTCTGCGCCTCGCCTGCGAAGATCTCGCGGGCGAAACGCCGCTGCAGCGGCTCGTCGAGGAGCGCGTCCGACACGAGGTCGCGCTGCGGCGGTTCCGCCTGGTCGCTCTCGGCCCCTTCCGGCGCGGGCGCATCGTCGTTCAGGCTCGTGGCCTTCTCCCGCCCCATCACGACGGGAAGGAAATCCGGCCCGGACGGCGTCTCGACCACGTCGAGCGCCACGGCTCCGGCCTGGTAGACGGTGAGCGTCCGGAGGAAGCGGTCCTCCGTCCGTACCTCCTCGCCACCGGTCCGCCGGATCGCGGCCTGCACCGGCGCCCAGGCGGAGATCCGGGTCTCGGCATCGGCGCCTTCCGTCGCGTTGTAGCCGTCGATCGCCTCCGTCAGATCGTAGAGCGGTTCGGACAGCCTCCCTTCACGATGTCCCCATCGGGCAAGCGCACCCTTGCGCTCGATCCGGACGAGGCCGTCGTCGGCGCCGTACCAGCTCGCCCGGATGCGCGCGCGCGGGGCGGTCATGATGCCGTCGAAGATCAGCGAGATCGACAGGGTGCCGAGCGCCGGCAGGCCGAGCGCCTCCGCGACCGTCGCCGGCAGCGCCGCGACCGTCCGGTGCGGCAGCAGCAGGCCGCCGTCCTGCCCCCGCGCCTCGCCCGCATCGAGACGGGCGAGCAGGAAACGCGCGGCTGCACCCTCGCGGCCCGCGGCCCTCGTCCAGTTCTCCACGGGGACGATCTCGGAGCCGAGGAGCTTGCGCCGCCGGAGCGAGAGCAGGACGCCGTCGGGCTTCGCGTCGTGGGTGAAATGCGTCTTCACAGCATGTAGTCCCGCGGCAAGAGTCTCTCGCCGGTCATCGCGGTGATCTGGCGCGCGGCCTTGTGCTGCCAGGCGTTAGGGCCGGTGTGGGGACCATGCCGGATTTCCAGCGCTGGCGCATACCGTCTTCCAGTGCGGAGGTACTCCGCGTCGTATCGGTCGACGTAGAGCTTGGGTGCGCCCGCTTTGTCCGCATCGTCCCAGAAACGGCACTGCCCGCTATAGCTCCACTCGGCACAGACGCCCTTTCCGATCCGAAGAAGAAGAACCGAATGACCCGTCTGAACGCCGCCGCCCGGGAGGAACTGGCCGAAACGAGCATTCCTGCCGAACCTCCGGCGCGCTTCGGCAACGCCGCCTTGATCGAGAACCACCCAGGCCTCGCGGATGATGCGGGCGCCGTTCGACGTCTTGGCGCCGTACACTGCTTCCCAGAACCGCCGCCTGTACTTCCAGTTTTCGTTCGGATTGACCGCCCCGACCACATCGAGGAACTGCCGAAGCGCCTGTTTCGTGAGCCACCCGACGGCGATCTCCCGGGCCTGCTCCATGTTGGACCAGTTTCCGGGTTCGGACCGGGGGTCGCCCACCCCGTGAAGCGCGACGAGAAAGTTCAGGATGCGATCCTTGATAGGATCGTCCAGCCCGTCGCCCGCGTAAGGCAGCAGCAGGGCGTTCGCCACGAGCGCCTTGTGGTTCGGGAAGGTCAGGTCCCGCCTGCCGTCGGACCGGGTCGCCTCCTTCACCGCGATCAGCTCGATCAGTTGAAGCCGCTCGGCGGGCTGAAGAGTCCGGTCTCCGGCGGCCGCCTCCAGCACCCGCCGCGCGCAGGGTTCCACGAAGCCGCCCGACAGCGCCTCCTCGTATCGCAGCCCGCCTTCTTGGAGGATCCGGCGGGGCGACTTGCGTTCGGTGAGCGCGGTGTCGCCGACGCGCCGCGGACCGCCGATCTCGTCGAAGATGCGGTAGCGGTCGTGCAGCGACACGAACGGCTGGTCCATGACCGGGGCGAGGTCGCGCAGCGTGCCGGCAATCTCCGACAGTCCCGGACGGTCGGCACGGAAACCGATCAGATAGGACAGCGCCAGCGCCCGTGCCGCACGCTTGTTCCTGATGTCCCGGAGCCGGGCCAGCAGCGGCCGCAGCGTCTCCGGACGGGCGGCGAGCGCCGCCTTCCGCTCCCAGAGGCACCAGGCGCCGTCGCGCGTCTCCCGCGCCGTCAGGTCGTCGCCGCGCAGCAGCCGGCGGGCGAGCGCGATCGAGATCGCGTCGTAGTCCTTGTCGCCCTTCAGGTCCGCCATGCCGTCGGGCAGTTTCCGCGCTGCGCGCAGGATCGCGGGTTCCGCAAGGGGTTTCGGCGCGCTGCCGTGGCGGAGCGCGAGATCGGCGATCGCGTCCTTCAAGGCCGTCGTCATGGACGCCCCTCCGGCAAGGCGGTGCCACCCGTCGCACCCTCGACGCCCGGTGCCTTGAGTTCGTCGACCTTCCGCTCCATCTGGTCGAGCAGTTGCAGCACTCCGGTCAGTCGTTCGCCACGGTCTGCCTCCATGACGAAACGCAAGTCGATGCGGCGGTTGATGCGGTATGCGTCGTCGTCGTCCCGATTGACGGCCGGCCGAGAGTCAGCATAGCCGGCCACCGATAGGATCTGCTGCTCGTCAGAATTCAGCAGTGTCAGCATTTCCGGAAACGTACCAACGATGCGCCGGTATGTTTCCACTGCCCGCTCTGTGGACAGGACCCAGTTGCGTTGTGGGGTACCGCTTTTGTCAGTATGCCCCTCGATGTAAATGGTTTCGACAAGATGGCCGGTCGAAGAAGAGCACTGAACGGCTGGTGGGCAGGCCGTATAGTCGGGTAGTACGTCCAGAAGAACTTTTGAGACCGCATCTACGTTTCGCAACGCCGCCTCGTCGAGAGCCGAACTGTCTCGCGAAAATCGGATCGCATCGTCGGTGAGCCGCAGGACACCCGTATCCGGTTCGATGGTCACTTTCAGCCCAACCGCATCAAGTCGCGACCGAATCGTTTCCAACAATTGTGTTCGCGCCTGCTCAGCCTCGTTCAGCTTCGCAATCTCGCCTTCGATTTCCTTGCGAATGTCGGCAATCTGCTCCGCGATCCTGCGGACGTCTTCGGCCTGCACTTCGGTTATGTCCGTCTGCTGCCGGAAATTCAGCGCGAAGATCATCAGCATGATGATGAAGATGAACAGGATGCCGACCATCATGTCGGTCATCGAGACGAAATAGTTCTCGTCCTCCTCGGCATGGCTGCCGTCGTTCTCTTCGCTCTCGGCCACGATCATGCCCGCTCTCCCGCGTCGCCGACTTCGTCCATGCTACCGGCTCTTGGCCGCTTCGAGACTGCCTGCGATGGAGTCTGCACTTTCCTCCAGGCTGACGAGCAGCGGCGACAGCTTGCCGATCGCCTCGGCGAGGCCCTTGTCGACTTCCCGCACGTGGCCGCGCAGCAGGTCCTGCTGGTTGGCGGTGGAGGCCGAGAGCGTCTCGACCGCCTTCGCGAGCGCGGTATCCACCGCGTCGAACTTCGCCGTGAAGCCGGCCCAGAAGGAGCCCGTCTTCTCGTTGGTGGCGCCGAGGCCGGCGGCGAGCGTCGCGATCTGGTCCCGCGCCGCTTCGAGCGCCTTGAGCGTCGCCTCCACACCCGTCGCCATGCGTTCGGTCGCGCCGGAGAACCGGTCGCCGACCGCCATCAGCGGCTGCGTCGCGGCGCGCACGCTGGTCGCGCTCTCGCCGAAGGCCTGGGCCGTCCGGCGCGCCTCGCCCGAGGCCGCTTCGAGCGCCACCTTCTGGCTCGTCAGCGCGCCCTCGATCGCCCGCATCGAGGTCGACAATTCGCCGAATCGCTGGCCGACCGAGACGAGCGCCTCCTCGACCGCGGCGCGAAGCTGCGCCGAGACCGATGCGACCGTCTCCTGGAGGTCGGCCAGGACCGATTTCTGCACCTCCGCCGACCGGGAGACGGAGGCCTCGATCTGCTGGCGGGCCTGGTCGCCCTGGGCGCCCATCGCGCGCTGCATGGCGCCGAGGGTCTCGCCGATCTGGCCGACCTGGCGGTCGAGCTTGTCCATCACCAGCCCCATGGCCGCTTCGAGCTTCGCCGAAGCGCCGCCGGCGGCCGCCCCCAGCGAGGCATCCATCTCGGCATTGGCCTTTTCGAGCGTCTGCCGGAGCGTCTCGACGACGGCGGTCAGCGCGTCGCGGCTCTGGCCGGAACTCGCCTCGAAGCTCTGCCCCGCACGCTCGACCATCCGGTTCAGATTGTCCGCCGCCTCCGACAGCTTGGCCGAAAAATCGTCGCCGCTGCCGCGCAGGCCGCCCTGCATCTCCACCATCGCCATCTGCAGCTGCTTCAGCGTCGCGGCGAGCTCGCGCATTTCCGTCCCGGCGCCGTTCTGCAGCTGGTCGGTGAAGGTCTGCAGCATCTTCTGCACGCCGTCCTGGCTGTTCGCCGACAGGCTGCCGATGGCGCTGCTGATCTGATCGGTCACCGGTTCCATGGCGTTCGCTATGGCCGTGTTCAACCGCGGCGCGATCTCCTGGCCCATGCGGGCGAAGAAATCGCCCTGCGTGATGTCCTTCAGCTGGACCAGCTGGTCCTGCATGGTGCGGCTGATCTCCTTCGAGATCGCCTGCGGCGCCTCGTAGAGCAGTCCGCGTTCGAGCGCGGCGTTGAAGCGGCCGAACGCGCCCTCGATCAGGATGAAGAACCAGCGGAAGACGATCGACAGCACGATCGAGGCGGCGAGGCCGGCGATGGAGGTGGAGAACTTGAAGGTCGCGATCTCGAGCAGGCCGGACATCTCCCGCGCCATCGCGTCGGCGCCGCCCGCCTTCGCCGCCTGGCCGGCCTTGTAGAGGGCGAAGACGAGCCCGACGAAGGTGAGCAACAGCCCGATGCCGACGAAATAGCCCGGCACCGCGTTCATCATCTTCAGGCCGCCGAGCCGCTCGCGCGCGACGCCGGCGTTGAAGAAGACCTGCGGCCGGACCGTGTTGCCGATCGCCCGCTCGCTGTCCTTGTCGAACAGCGTCTCGTCGAACTCGATCCAGGCGTGCCCGACCAGCCAGTTGCGCTCCAGCCTCTGGCTCAATCCCGCGAAACCCGCCGCGAAGCGCTTCCGCGCCTCCGCACGCGGGCCGCCGCGCCCCTGCACGTTCGAGACGAGGCGCGTCGCGCGCCAGAGCGTGAACCACACCGGCACCACGTGAACGGTGCCGAAGGCGACGGCCAAACCCATGGCGAACGTGAAAAGGAGAGTCGCCAGCGAGTAAGCGAATGCCGGACTGCTGAGGCCTTCGACATTCCGGTCCTGAACAGCCCTGAGGATCGTATCTCCAACGTTCGAAAAGTCGACCACCGTAAGAACGAGTTGCGCAACGAAAATCAACGCGACGGGGATAGCCCAGAACAACGCCAGGCGCAGAAGACCAACAAAGAAAGACACGAGCACACTCCCCCGCCCCGCAGGCGGGAGGAATACTGATCAGTGCAAGCCGTCGTTGCAAGCGCCTTCTTCAACGGACGAGTGCATCCGGTGTCGCACGCCACTTCCGAAACGCCCGCGCGGGACGGGCAGCCGGGCGCAGCGGAGGGGTCCGGAATGGCGCTGCCCGGGTGGAGTACGCTTCCGGGGCGGTTACCTCGATGGCCCTCGTCTGGTCGGTCTCGTGTCGGGTCCGGCGAGCCTTGCGTGGGCGACGATGACCATCTTGCGCATGACAGGTATACGTATAGGGCGCCGTCGTCGCCGGTCTCGGCTCCCGAGCCCCGTTGCGTCGGGAGCGTCCCGACGCTCTTCATCCTGAGGTGCGAGCGAAGCGAGCCTCGAAATCCTGAGGTGCGAGCGAAGCGAGCCTCGAAGGACGCACCACGCCCATGCGGCGCGAACAGCCCCGAAGCCCGCGCCGGCGACGTCGTGCGTCCTTCGAGGCCCGGCTTTGCCGGGCGCCTCAGGATGAGGAGCGTTGCGACTGGCGCCACGCGGCGAGGACCGACGGTGCCCTGCGGGAAGAACCGGCCGCCAGCGCGTCGTCGCGCGGAAGCGAGGCGACGGGGCATGGGCTTGAAACGCAACACCGTCGCCGGACGAACGCTCCGCGCTCCGCGCGGTCCGCCTTGCGGAATGACGCGGGCATGGCGGTCTGGGCCCCTTTCGCGCGCGACGTCATTCCGGACCGGGCGCCGGGCGCAGCGGTCCGAAGCGGGACTCCGGTCCGTGGCGTCTGCGGCAGGGACCTCGACTCTCTCGGCGTCACGGAATGGTGTCCGGACAGCCGCTCCGCGCTCCGCGCGGCCCGCGTTCCGGAATGACGCGGCCATGGCGGCCTGCGCCTCCGCTGCGCTCCGGCTCCCCGCCGCGCCGAGTCCCCCCTACCGCAACTCCTCCCCGACGTCGTCCAGATACGCCAGCTGGTCCCGCGTCAGGTGCAGCCAGGGACGCTCCGTCCGCTGCCGGGCCTCGAATTCCGAAATCTCGGCGAGGTCGTCGGCGAGGATCAGGCCGATCTCGTCGAGGCCTTCCAGCAGCGTCCGCCTGCGGTGCGGGTCGATGGCGAAGGGCAGGGTGCGGCCGTCCTGGAAGCGGATCGCCTGCGCCTCGAGGTCGATCGTCAGCGGCCGCGCCGCTTCGGCCTCGGCCATCACGGATGCATGCGCGGCCTCGTCGAGCACGATCGGCAGCACGCCGTTCTTGAAGCAGTTGGAGAAGAAGATCTCGCCGAAGCTCGGCGCGATGACGCAGCGGATGCCGAAGTCGGCCAGCGCCCACACCGCCTGCTCGCGGCTCGATCCGGTGCCGAAGGCGCGGCCGGTCACCAGGATGCGGGCCTCGTTCCACGGCGGCGTGTCGAGCACGAAGCGCGGCCCGTCGCCCGTGCCGTCGCGGTTGCCCCGCCGCTCGTTGAACAGCTGTTCGCCGAGCCCCTTCTTGTCGGGCAGCAGCAGGAAGCGGGCCGGAAAGATCACGTCCGTGTCGAGATGCGTCTCGGGCAGGGGGGCCGCGACGCTGGCGAGCGTGGTGAATTTTTCCATGGTCAGTTCCCCAGGTCGCGCACGTCGGCGAGCCGCCCGGCGACGGCCGCGGCCGCCGCCATCTCGGGGCTCATCAGGTGGGTGCGGCCGCCCTTGCCCTGGCGGCCCTCGAAGTTGCGGTTGGAGGTGGAGGCGCAGCGCTCGCCCTCGGCGAGCCGGTCGTCGTTCATCGCCACGCACATCGAGCAGCCGGAGGCCCGCCACTCGAAGCCGGCGTCGCGGAAGATGCGGTCGAGCCCCTCGGCCTCCGCCTGGATGCGCACGCCGGCCGAGCCCGGCACGACGATCGCCTGCACGCCGGGTGCCACGCTGCGGCCCGAAAGCACGCCGGCGGCCCGCCGCAGGTCCTCGATGCGGCCGTTGGTGCAGGAGCCGATGAACACCCGGTCGATGGCGATCTGCGTCAGCGGCGTGCCGGGCGCGAGCCCCATGTAGTCGAGGCTCTTCTGCAGCCGCGCACGGCGCGCCGGGTCGGGTTCGGCGGCGGGGTCGGGCACGGCGCCGGTCACCGGCAGCGTCTCCTCGGGCGTCGTGCCCCAGGAGACGTGCGGCGCGATCGCCGAGACGTCGAGTTCCACCTCGCGGTCGAACACGGCGTCGGCATCGCTGGCGAGCGTGCGCCATTCGGCAACCGCGCGGTCCCACAGGTCGCCTGCGGGCGCCAGCGGCCGGCCCTTCAGATAGGCGAAGGTGGTCTCGTCGGGGGCCACCATGCCGACCCGGCTGCCGGCCTCGATCGACATGTTGCAGAGCGTCATGCGGGCCTCCATCGACAGCCCCGCGATCGCCGGACCGGCATATTCGATGGCGTGGCCGAAGCCGCCGCCGGTGCCGATCTTCGCGATCAGCGCCAGGATGATGTCCTTCACCGTCACGCCGGGTCGAAGCGCGCCGAGGAGCCGGACGCGCATGCGCTTCTGCTTGGTCTGGCGGATGGTCTGGGTGGCGAACACCGTCTCGCATTCGCTGGCGCCGATGCCGAAGGCGATCGCCCCGAAGGCGCCGTGCGTGCAGGTGTGGCTGTCGCCGCAGACCAGCGTCGCCCCGGGCAGGGTGAAGCCGAGCTCCGGCCCGATCACGTGCACGATGCCGTGCCGCCGGTCGTTCATCGGGATGTAGGGGATGTCGAAGGCGCGGGCGTTGTCGACGAGCCGCGCCACCTGGCGCGCGGCGAGCCCGTCGGGCAGCGGCTTGTGGCGCATCCGCGTCGGCACCGCGTGGTCGGCCACCGCCACATGCGCGTCGGGCCGGCGCAGGGCGCGGCCCATCGCCTTCAGGCCGTCGAAGGCCTGCGGGCTCGACACCTCCTGCACCAGATGGCGGTCGACGTAGAGCAGCGTCGAGCCGTCGCCGTAGGTCTTCACCGCGTGGCTGTCCCAAACCTTGTCGTAGAGCGTCCGTCCCGTCATGCGAAGCAGGTCCCGTGGATGGCGAGGGGCGGAACGCCGCAGGCGGCGCCCGCGGTTTCGGAACCCGACCCTCTTGCGAATGTCGTCCCCGGCAATCTATGCTGCAATGAATACGCATTCAATAGCAGTTTGCGGCAGACGGTGCCGGACGCGGAGGAGTTGCATGAGACTGGGAGTCGACGTCGGAGGGACATTCACCGACCTGCTGCTGCACGACGAGGCGACGCAGCGGACGTGGCAGGCCAAGACGCCGTCCACGCCGGAGGACCAGTCGATCGGCGTCGCCGCCGGCGTCAGGCTGATCTGCGAGAAGGCCGGCATTTCGCCCTCGGATCTCGCGCTGGTCCTGCACGGCACCACCGTCGCAACCAACGCAGTGCTGGAAGGGAAGGGCGCCCGCGTCGGCCTGCTCGTCACCGAAGGCTTCGAATACACGCTGCATCTGGCGAAGTCCTGGACGCCCGGACCGCTGTTCGGCTGGATCGTCATGGACAAGCCCGACCCGCTCGCCTCGCTCGCCGACACCCGCGGCATCCCCGAGCGCATCGACGCCCGCGGCGAGGTCGTGCGCGCGCTCGACGTCGAGGCTGCGACGAGGCTGATCGACGATCTCTGCGGCTCGGGCATCGAGGCGCTGACGATCTCGCTCATGCATTCCTATGCAAACCCGGCCCACGAGCGCGCCCTGCTCGACATCGTCGCGAAGCGCTGGCCCGACATCCCGGTCTCGCTGTCCTCCGACATCCTGCCCGAATTCCGCGAATACGACCGCACCATCACCACGGTGATGAACGACTACGTGCGGCCGATCATGAAGCGCTACCTGTCGCGCATCGAAGACCGCCTGAAGGAGGAGAAGGTCGCCGCCAAGCTGCACATCGTGCGCTCCGACGGCGGCCTGATGAGCGCGCAGGCGGCCTCCGACCGGCCGGTCCACACCGTTCTTTCCGGCCCGGCCGGCGGCGTCACCTCGACGGTCATGATCGCGCGGCGCACCGGGCTCGGCAAGCTGCTCGCCTTCGACATGGGCGGCACCTCCACCGACGTCTCGGTCATCATCGACGGCGAGCCCACCATCTCGCGCTCCACCGAGGTCGGCTATTTCCCGGCCAAGGTGCCGACGCTCGACGTGCGCTCCGTCGGCGCCGGCGGCGGCTCCATCGCCGAGGTGTCGGAGCTGACGAAGTCGCTGCGCGTCGGTCCGCGCTCGGCCGGCGCCCGGCCTGGACCGGTCTCCTACGGCCGCGGCGGCACCGAGCCTGCCGTCAGCGACGCCAACGTGGTGCTGGGCTACCTGCCGCCGGTCCTGCTCGGCGGCGACATGACGCTCGACGTCGAAGGCGCGCGCAACGCCGTCGCCCGCATCGGCGAGGCCATCGGCCTGACGGTCGAGGACGCGGCCAAGGGCATTCTCGACATCGCCAACGAGGTGATGCTCGGCGCGCTACGCGTCATCACCGTGCAGCGCGGGCTCGATCCGCGCGACTTCGGCATGGTCGCCTTCGGCGGCGCCGGCCCGCTGCACGCCAATGCGCTGGCCGAACTCCTCGGCTGCTATCCCGTCGTCGTGCCGGCCAATCCGGGCGTGCTGTCGGCGCTCGGCTTCCTCGAGGCCGAGTTCAAGAACGAGTTCGTGCAGACCTTCATCCGCTCCACCCGGGGCATCGACGCGGCCGACGTCTGGTCGCGCTTCGCGGCGCTGCGCGCCAAGGCGGTCGCCTGGCTGGACGAGCAGGAGGTCGAGCCGGCCGACCGCGGCATCGCCTATTCGCTCGACCTGCGCTACGAGCAGCAGGGCTTCGAGGTCAGCGTCGACGTCCCGGCCGGACTGGTCGATGGCGGCGGCGCGCTCGACGCCGTGCTCGACGATTTCCACACCGCGCACGAGCGGCTCTACGGCGTGCGCTTCCACGTGCCCGTCGAACTCGTCGCCCTGCGCGTCGTCGCCACCGGCGCCACGCCGCCCGTCGACGAGCATCCGCCGGTCGTGCCCGACGCCGATCCGAAGGAGGCGGTGATGGAGACGCGGCCGGCCTATTTCGACGGCGCCTGGATCGACGTCCGGCATGTCGACCGCAGCCGGCTCGCCGTCGGCGCCCGCGTCGAGGGTCCGGCGATCATCCGCCAGTACGACACCACGACCGTGCTTTTGCCGCGCCACTTCGCCGAGGTGGACGCCCACGGCAATCTTCTGATCTGGCCCGTTTCGAAGGGGAACTGACATCATGGCGACCAAAGTCGATCCGATCACCCTCGACATCATCGAGAACGCGCTGAAGAACGCCCGCTTCGAGATGGACGGCGTCGTGGTGCGCATCTCGCTCTCGCCCGTCATCCGCGAGCAGCACGACGAGTTCCCGATGATCTGCGACGCCCGCGGCCGAATGGTCGTCGGCCAGTTCGGCTCCTACATCCCCGCCATCGTCGAGAAGTTCGAGGGCGACATCAACGAGGGCGACGTCTTCGTCTGGAACGATCCCTATGCCTGCAAGGGCTCGATCTCGCACAACAACGACTGGTGCGTAATGATGCCGATCTTCCACGAGGAGGTTCTCGTCGGTTTCTCCTCGATCTTCGGCCACATGGTCGACGTCGGCGGCAAGGTGCCGGGCTCGATGCCCGCCGACGCCCACACGATCTGGGAGGAGGGGCTGCGCGTGCCGCCGGTGCGCATCTACGACCGGGGCGTGCTCAACAGGGGCGTGCTCGACATCATGCTCAACAATTCGCGCACGCCCGACATGAACCGCGCCGACCTGATGGCGCTGATCGCCGGCTGCCGCACCGCCGCCACCCGCGTGCGCGAACTCTGCGACCGCTTCGGCCGCGACACCTACGTCACCGCCTGCGACATGCTGCTCGACCGCACCCGCGAGGCGATGAAGGTGCTGATCGACAAGTACATTTCCGAGGAGCCGGTCACCTTCACCGACTATGTCGACGACGACGGCCTCGGCAACGGCCCCTTCAGGATGACGCTGTCGATCTACCGCCGCGGCGACATCGCCGTGTTCGACTGGACGGGAACCGACCCGCAGGCGCCGGGCCCGATCAACTTCCACATCCACGAAGGCCTCTGCAAGCTGTTCTTCGGCGTCTACATGATCATGGCCTTCGATCCCTCGGTGCTGTTCAACGAGGGCTTCTACGACCTGTTCGAGGTGGTGCTGCCCGAGGGCAGCCTGCTCAACCCGAAGTTCCCGGCCGCACTGTCCAACCGCTTGAACACCCACACCCGCTTCTTCGACTGCCAGGCCGGCGCGCTCGGCCAGCGGGCGCCGCACCTGTCGATGGCGGCGGGCTACGGCACCAGCCCGCATTTCATCTTCACCGGCCACGACAAGGACGGGAAGTACTTCCAGCTGATGGAACTGCTGTTCGGCGGCGTGCCCGGCCGCCCGCGCGGCGACGGCCTCGACGGCCATGCCTGGTGGCCGCTCTTTTCGGCGACGCCCATCGAATACATCGAGAACTACTACCCCGTCCTCGTCGAGGGCTACCGGCCGATCCGCGATTCGGGCGGCGCGGGCCTGCACCGCGGCGGCGCCGGCATCGAGAAGATCTACCGCGTGCTGGAGACCGGCAAGGTGTCGATCCACGACGACCGCGAGGTGGTGCCGCCCTGGGGCATCAATGGCGGCCTCTACGGCGGCACCTCGTCCAAGTGGCTGCTGAAGAAGGGCGAGACCGAGCCGACCCGCATCCCCTCCAAGATCGACAACCTGGCGGTGGAAGCCGGCGACCGCATCCTGTTCCGCACCGCCGGCGCCGGCGGCTGGGGCGATCCGCTCGACCGCCCCGCCGAACAGGTCGCCCGCGACGTGCGCTACGATCTGGTCTCGGCCGAAGCGGCGGCCGAGAAGTACGGCGTCGTGCTGACGCCCGACAACCAGGTCGAGCCGGTAGCGACGGAGAAGCTCCGCGCCGGGCAGCGCGCGGCGCGCGGCGCCCCGGAGCCCTTCAGCTTCGGGTACTTTCCGCAGGCGGCGGAGTAGGGCGGGGCGGCGAGCGGCGATCCCACCTGTCGTCAGCCGCATCGCATGCGGTGCGTGGTAGCACTCCAACGATTGCGGCCCGCCGCATCCTCGCCCCGCTGCGCGGCGCGAGGCAGCACCCCCTCACCGGCCCTTCGGGCCACCTTGCCGGGGCGAGCCGCCTGTCTCGCCCGTCCTGCGGACCCCCCTGCCCGGGGGAGAGGATACCGAGCTGGATGGGCGCCGCGTCCTTCTTCGATGGATCGGCATCGGCTGCAGATCATCGGCCGGAAGGACGATTTGCCCTGCCGTCAAGCACACGCCGGCAAGCACACGCCGGCCCATGGCCTTCTGCCTGCCACGACGTGCGCGCCTTTCCTCTCCCCCGGGCAGGGGGAGAGGTGG
>Ga0208243_1000537_pt1 | contig 20398 bp, 13 predicted proteins | sample Subbio2Aug_QV12A_FD_184826 | JGI IMG/M metagenome (GOLD analysis project Ga0208243, IMG submission 184826) | Serpentinite rock and fluid subsurface biosphere microbial communities from McLaughlin Reserve, California, USA - CR12Aug_QV12A (SPAdes) | ecosystem: Environmental > Terrestrial > Deep... | reverse complement strand
TTCAGCGGCTATCATCATTCAGGACATTACCACTCGGCTACGACAATCTGATGTAAATTGGAAACTATCCGCCGAAGAAATACTGGAAAAACGTTTGCTTTGGGCTAAAAATTCTATCAAAGATATCAAGCGTATAGAGGAACGCTACTACTCGGAAAGATAACTATTCCTTAATGTATTTTTCGTGTTTTTTGGAAAGCACTTTGTATTCTTCATAACAAGCGCTAATGGCATCCATGATTTGCAAATCGTTGGCTGTTTGTATAAAAGATTCGGAATAGTTACAACGTTGTAATATTTCGGCTATTTCTTTTTTATCTACACCCAAAAGTACGGCAATGGTCTCTCGATCGAATTTTGATTCCAATAAATTACGAACCGTATCATCTTTCTTCATGGCCTTCAACTTCTTGAGTTCTTTGGGTTTATTACCAAAAAAATTATACAACATATCAGCCGGATTGAAAATAGAACCTAAAACTCTTGTAAAGGCATTTGGAGAACTTTCTCCGGCTTCATAAGCTTGAGGCAATCCTGAAATACTGTAACGGTAATTTTCTTTTTCAGGGATGAGCTTGGAATCGATTTCCAAATAACCGGTCAAATCGTATTTTCGTACTATCACTTCTTCCAAAGCAATGGCTTTTTCGGTCATTAAAATTTTGGCCGTACCATTTTTAAGCCAGTCATTCGTAACACGAACACGCAATGAGCTATAACCTAAGATAGAAATATGCAAGGTATCGCTAACGCTGACTTCCATCTCAAAATAACCGCTGGCATTGGTGGTTACGCCTTTTACTTTGTTGATGTTAATGATGTTGGCATTGGGAATCGGCAACAAGCTATTGTCGTTTACAATAGTACCGGAAACCTTTTGTGGCGTAGGATTCACCTGAGCCGAAGTGGTAAAGGCAAGTAAAAAAAGAATAGAAAGTAAAAAATATTTCATAGCTGTTTTTGATGGTTTAAAAGTATGAAACTCTTTTAAGAAAACAGACTGTTTGGTCTGAGAATTAGAAGAAAATTAACAAAATGAAAAGAGCACCTCTAAAAAAACGATTTTCACCGCAACTTTTTCAAATGACTTTGGGAATAAAAAAACTCCGTTTTACCTGTGTAAAACGGAGTTGTCTATTCAATAGTAAAATAGTTTAGCTTCTTCTTGACTTGCGGTTTTTAGCAGCTTCAAAAGAGCGTCCTGCCGGTCTGTCATTACTTTCTGAACGTCTTGGTGCTCTGTCTTCTCTTTGAAACGAACCCGGTTCTCTGCGTCCGCCTTCTCTTCTTGGTCGGTCAGAATTTCTATCACTGCGGAAACCGCCATCACGTTTTGGTCCGAAACCACCACTGCTTCTGCGTTCACCTCCCGAACTTCTGTCGCCTCTGAAACCTCCTGAACTTCTACCGTTGTGGTCACGTCTGTCGCGACTACCACCTTCATTTTTAGAAATTTCAACATTGATGCGACGACCGTTTAATTCGTAGCCGTTCAAAATCGACATTACTTTATCGGTATGTTCTCCGTCTGTGTTAAAGAAAGAGAAACCTTCTTTTACATCTACTTTAAATACGTCATCACGACCTAAATCTAAAGTTTCTTTCAAGAAGTCTTTCAATTGCATCCAATCGAAATCGTCTCGAGCACCGATATTTACGAAATAACGCACCGGATCGCCGGCTCTGATTTCTCTCGGTTCACCACCTCTATCCGATTTCTCACCCGATAAATCGCGTTTCTTTTTGTAGTAATTGATAAATCGATTGAATTCAACCGAAACCATTTTCTTGATCAATTCCTCTTTGGTTAAACCATCTAAAACTTCGTTGATAGCCGGTAAATAGTTGTCTATTTCGTGGTCAACTTCAGTGTCTTTAATTTTGTTTGCCAAGTGCAACAATTGGATTTCACAGATTTCGATACCACTTGGGATGGTCTTCTCTTCAAACTTTTGTTGGATGATTTTTTCAATCGAATGGATCTTGCGAATCTCACTTTTAGTGATAATTACGATGGAAGTTCCCAATTTTCCGGCACGACCGGTACGGCCTGAACGGTGGTTGTAGGTTTCAATTTCATCCGGCAATTGGTAGTTCACCACGTGCGTTACGTTATCAACATCAATACCACGAGCTGCCACGTCTGTGGCCACTAACATTTGAATTTGTCTGCCACGGAACGATTTCATCACACCATCACGTTGCGCCTGAGACAAATCTCCGTGCAAAGCAGCTGCATTGTAACCGTCTTCAATTAATTTCTCCGCTACCGCTTGCGTATCGCGTTTGGTGCGACAAAATACAACCGAAAAAATATCCGGATTCGCATCGGCCAATCGTTTCAAAGCTTCGTAACGATCACGAGCATTGACTACATAAAATTCGTGTGACACGGTTTTAGAACCCGAGTTTTTATGCCCAACCGTAATTTCTACCGGATTGGCCATAAATTTCTTGGCAATACGCGCCACTTCTGCCGGCATGGTAGCCGAAAACAACCAAGTGTTTTTGTCGTCCGGAGTGTCTGATAATATCGAAACGATATCCTCATAAAACCCCATGTTCAACATCTCATCGGCTTCGTCAAGAATACAATAATTGATGTTTTTAATGTTCACAAGACCACGATTAATCATGTCTTGCATTCTACCGGGTGTAGCCACAATGATTTGTGCGCCACGCTTTACTTCTTTGGCTTGTTCCGTAATGCTTGCACCACCATAAACTGCCACTGTATGTAAACCCTTTACATATTTTGAGTATTGTTTAATCTCGTTGGTGATTTGTAAGCATAGCTCACGCGTTGGTGATAAAATTAACGCTTGCGTACTTCTGTCTTCGGCATCAATTTTTTGAATAAGCGGAAAACCAAAAGCGGCGGTTTTCCCTGTTCCTGTTTGCGCTAAGGCAACCAAGTCTGTGTTTTGTTCCAATAGTGCCGGAATCGCTTTTTCCTGGACTTCTGACGGATTCTCAAATCCTAGATCTTTGATCGCCAGCAGTAACGATTCATTCAGACCTAATTGTTCAAATTTATTCATATAAAGTTTTAAAATTTGGTGCAAAGGTAGTCTTTAAAAACCATATACGCTAATTTGTTAATGACTGAAAATTAATAAGTTAACTTTTACTTAACAAAGTAGCTGAGTAACTGAGTGGCTGAGTAGCTGAGTTTGGACTTCGTTTTTAAGTAAAAATCGGGATAATTTGAGTGTTTTCAGGAGCAGCACATTTATCTTTCTTAGACTTATGCTCTCGCTATCCGCACTACACGGTAGTTTCCTATACACGATCGAAGTGAAAGCTGAAGGAATCGGGGCTAACAAGAACCTATTACTTCTTTTAGAAACTCAGTTACTCAGCTACTCAGTGACTCAAAAAATCCACCAACTGCTTTACCGCCAAGCCACGGTGACTGATAGCTGACTTTTCTGCCATTGACAATTCGGCAAAAGTTTGAGTGTAACCATCGGCCACAAAAATCGGGTCGTAACCAAAACCGTTAGTGCCTTTTTTTGCTGTAGTAATCTGTCCGTTAATAATGCCGGTAAACAACTGTTGCTCGCCATTCCAATTCAAACAAATCACCGTTTTAAAATGTGCTTTTCGATTGGTATTGCCTTTTAAATTCGCCAACAACTTGTCCATATTGTCATTAGCATCTTTTTGTTCGCCGGCATAACGAGCCGAAAAAACGCCCGGTTCACCGTTCAAAGCCGCTACTTCCAAACCGGTATCATCAGCAAAGCAAGCATAGCCAAATTTCTCGGTCACATAATTCGCTTTTAAAATGGCATTCCCTTCAATGGTATTAGCCGTTTCCGGAATTTCCTCGAAGCAACCGATATCCGTTAAGCTCAAAACCTGAATAGTTTCCGGTAATAACAATTGAATTTCCTTTATTTTATTGGCATTATTCGAAGCGAAAACAAGTTGCATATGATTTATTTTTTATGGGCCAAAGTTATTAATTTATAGCACTATCAATTTTAAAAATATTAAAACCATGAAAATGTCACTTTATTAAAATATACTTGTGAACCAAAAACCAAAAAACAATCTTTTGCGTACATAGAATCGCAAACAAAAAACAAAGCCCAGCAATGAAAAGAAATACCACAGTCTTTCATTGTTTCAAATACATGTGGCTGCTGGCTTTTTTATGTTTCAACACAAACTTAGCCAACAGTCAGTATTTGTTACAAAAAGCGACCGATTCCGGTAAACAATCCATTCATCAACTAGCCCAATATGTTGATTTAGGAAACCAAGCACTCAGTTTTGAAGAAGTGCGACAATCCAAAACTTTACAGTTTATTCCGATGCCCAACGAGAATACTGATTTTGGTTTTACCACTCACCACATTTGGGTGCGATTCCAACTTAAGAATTCCACAAAGGAAAAAGAAGTGTATTTTTTTGAAACCGCTCGCCCCATAACCGATGTGGCAGAACTTTACGCAATTGACTCGTTTGGTACAGTGCGAAAATATCGCAGTGGCGATGCTATTCCCTATCATGAAAGAAGTTTCGACCATCGCAAGACCATATTCAAAATTGTATTGGAGCCCAAAACATCCCAACAATTTTACTTGCATGTGAAAAGTGACGGCGAAATGTTGTCTATGCCCATGATATTGTATTCGTTGGAAACCTTAATCGAGACTACTTCGTTTGAACAATTTGTATTTGGTTTTTTCTATGGTATCTTAATCATAGCCGCTATTTTATACTTGTTCTTTTTCTTTGCTATGCGCGACAAAACTTTTCTGTACTATAGCTTGTATGTGGTTTTTATCGGATTGTTACAGTTTTCAATTGACGGCTATTTTTACCAATTGATTACACCACAATCCGGATGGCTTTCACTGCACGCAGTAATCATTTTCGCTTGCATTGCCAACTTCTTTTTAGGCAGGTATGCGCAAGTTTTCTTAAAAATTAAAGAATACAACAAAACCATTACGTATGCGTTTTATTCGCTCTATTTCCTGAATGCCACTTTGTTTTTATCCCTTTTTATCTTTCCGAATTCCTTTGAATACTCCTATCCTATTGCCAATGTCTTGGGTTTAATTGTGTTGAGCTTGATTATTGCTTCACAAATTGCCATTTACAGAAAAACCAAAAAATTAGATCGCTTTTTTGCTACCGGTATTTTCTTTTTAGTCTCAGGATTTGTGGTTTTTATATTGAAAAATTTCAGTTTATTACCGCTTAATTTTTGGACAGAAAACGGCTCGAAATTGGGTACCGGAATGGAAGTTATATTTCTTTCGCTTTCCATGGCCAACTTAATCCGAAACCTCAAAAACGAACGGGAGCAATTGCAAACCTTGGCATTACAACGCTCTGAAGAAATGAACGAGCTCAAGTCGTATTTCTTATCCAATATCAGTCACGAGTTGCGAACGCCGTTAAATGCTATTTTGAACACCGCCAAATCTATGGCTAAAGACAGCCCAGACGAGCAAGTTCAAAACGGCAGCCAAATAATCAAGTATTCTACACACAGCTTGTTAAGTTCTATCAATGACATTTTGGACTTTTCTAAAATCGAAAAAAATGAAATCAAATTAGAATTAGCGCATTTTGATTTGGTTAAAACCACAGAACACATTGCCAATAATTTCGCCCGAGAAGCAGCCGATAAAGGCCTCGATTTCTCTTTCCAAAAAGGAGATGATTTGCCGGAAATGGTGAACGGCGACGTCGCAAGATTAAATCAAATCTTGCACAATGTATTAAGTAATGCTTTGAAATTTACCCATGAAGGCTTTGTCAAATTCAAATTGGAAGCCCGAAAAGAAAAAGACAATAAAACCAACTTCTTGTTTACTGTTAGTGACACCGGTGTAGGCATTTCCAAAGAAAAAATTCACAGTATTTACGATTCTTTCTCACAAGAAGGGATCAATAACAAAAGAAAGTTTGGCGGATTGGGTCTCGGACTCTACATCGTTAAGCATTTGGTGAATTTACATCAAGGACAAATTAAGATAGACAGTACAGTCGACTTGGGAACGGTTTGCGAAATTCAACTGACCTATGAAAATGTAGAAATCACTAAAAAAGTAGCATTACCCGGCAACGAATTAGAATATGATTTAGAAGGGAAATCCATATTGGTGGTAGAAGACAATGCTATGAACCAAATGGTAATTAAAATGATTACCAAAAAATGGCGTAACACTACTGTTGAATTTGCCAATAATGGTGAAGAAGGCTTGAAAAAATTAACAGAAAATCATTATGACATTATCCTGATGGATTTACAAATGCCAGTGATGGATGGTTACGAAGCCACCATTGCCATTCGAAACGGAGAAGCCGGTGAACATAAAAAAGAAATTCCAATTATAGCCCTAACCGCCGATGTGATGGAAAGTACCAAAACCCGTGTAATCGAAATAGGCATGAACAAATATTTATCGAAACCTGTCGACAAAGACACTTTATTCGAAATTGTAAAATTATTAGTAAGCTAAATAATATTTGGCTTTTTAACAATAAACGGTTCAAAATTTACCCCTGTTAGGATTAGGAGTAAACTAAATTTATGCCTACTTTTGCCTCGTTTTTAAATACATTTACGATGGTAAAAGATTTATTCGAAAGAATACAAAACAATAAAGGTCCGTTAGGAAAATGGGCTTCACAAGCAGAAGGTTACTATGTATTTCCAAAATTAGAAGGTGAATTAGGGCCGAGAATGAAATTCCACGGCAAGGACATTTTGAATTGGAGTTTGAACGACTATCTCGGATTAGCTAATCATCCTGAAGTACGCAAAGCTGATGCCGATGCTGCTGCACAATACGGTGCTGCTTACCCAATGGGCGCGCGTATGATGAGTGGACACACCGATGCTCACGAGCAACTAGAAAGAGAATTAGCTGCTTTTGTACAAAAAGAAGCGGCTTACTTATTGAATTTTGGATACCAAGGGATAATGTCAGCTATCGACGCTTTGGTAACCAAAAATGATATTATCGTTTACGACGTTGATGCTCACGCTTGTATTATCGATGGTGTGCGCTTACACATGGGTAAACGTTTTACCTATAAGCACAACGATTTGGAAAGCATGGAGAAAAACTTGCAACGTGCAACCAAAATGGCTTTGGAAACCGGAGGCGGAATCTTATTCATCACCGAAGGCGTATTCGGAATGCGCGGCCAACAAGGAAAGTTGAAAGAAATTGTGGAAATGAAAAAGAAATACAATTTCCGTTTGTTAGTCGACGACGCTCATGGTTTCGGAACACTGGGTAAAACAGGCGCCGGCGCCGGAGAAGAACAAGGTTGTCAAGACGGTATTGATGTGTATTTCTCCACTTTTGCCAAATCTATGGCCAGTATCGGCGCTTTCTTAGCCGGAGATAAAGACATTATCGATTATTTAAAATACAACTTGCGTTCTCAAATGTTCGCCAAAGCTTTGCCAATGATACAAACTGTTGGTGCTTTGAAAAGATTGCAATTGTTGAGAGACAATCCGGGCTTGAAAGACAAACTTTGGGAAAACGTAAATGCGTTGCAAAACGGTTTAAAAGAAAGAGGGTTCAACATAGGCGACACCAACACTTGTGTAACTCCGGTTTACTTAGAAGGTTCCATTCCGGAAGCCATGGTGATGGTAAACGACTTAAGAGAAAACTATGGTATTTTCTTGTCGATTGTAGTATATCCGGTAATCCCGAAAGGCATTATCTTGTTGCGTATGATCCCAACAGCTTCGCACACTTTAGCAGATATCAACGAAACGCTATCAGCTTTTGAAGCTATACGCGAAAAATTAGTCAACGGTACTTACGCTAAATTGGCTGAAGCTAATGTTGAGAATATGGCATAATGCCAAAGTTACTCCGATTGATATTTCTTAAGAGTACCTATAAACATAAAAAAACCATCCTGATTCGGATGGTTTTTTTATTTAATTAAGTTACCTTATTGTTGAATCTTGATAATCTTACTTTCATCTATGTTATATGCGTTAATAACCGACTTATAATCGTTGTAATCAATGGTGCCATTCTTGCCAAAAGCAGCAGGAATAACGACTACACGCAATACTTGATTTAAACGAACTGCTGAAGAAAGTCCGGCTAAATCATATCCTTCCATATAAACTTCTGCGTCAAAACGAGTAAAATTATAATCATATCTGAAATCTAAAGTACCATCGTTGAAATAATAGGTTTCCGGTAATAACTTCCAAACATCTTCTCCTTGAAAGCTTCCTGATAGTCGGTAAACCAAAACCATATCTGAACTGAAAATTGTGTGAGGATAATTTAGTACCACCGTATAACTATTCGGTAAAAAGTTCACATTAGTATATTCAAAAACTTCACCTATGGTGTCGTTATCTATACCGTTTCCATTGTCTTCATTCACTGTACAACTTTGTAGCGCTATCATCCCGATAAAAGCTAAAACAAGGGTAATTTTTTTCATAACATAATAATTTAAATGGTTGATGATATTTTGAGCCGTTCAATATTGATGCCAAACTTTTATTTTAAGATAATTTTATATTTTTGACCCATGAGTCGAAAAAACGCCAAAAACATCAAAGCCTACAACGATAAGCTTCACAAAGCGCAAGATAGGGAAAAAACCAAGAAAGCCGAACGCGCGGCTTTGTTGAAATCGATGGTGCGAAAATTTAATCAAAATCTGGATGATAAATAAAAAACCTCACTATTAGTGAGGTTTTATCATTTTATAATTCTAATTCAGCTTACATATTGCGTCGGTACTGACCGCCCACTTCAAACAAAGCGGAAGTAATTTGTCCTAACGAACAATACTTTGTGGCTTCCATTAATTTTTCAAAAATATTCTTGTTGTTGATGGCAGCCTCTTGCAAGCTCTGCAATTGTTCTGCTTCCTTGCCGGCGTGAGCTTGGTGAAGGTTATGCAACGTACTAATTTGGAATTGCTTTTCTTCCTCTGTAGCGCGAATCACTTCAGCCGGAATTACCGTTGGCGATCCTTTGGAACTCAGGAACGTATTCACCCCTATAATTGGGAATTCACCCGTATGTTTCAACGTTTCGTAGTACAAACTTTCTTCCTGAATTTTACTTCTTTGGTACATGGTTTCCATAGCGCCTAAAACACCACCGCGTTCTGTGATACGGTCGAATTCCTGTAACACAGCTTCTTCTACCAAATCGGTTAATTCTTCAATGATAAACGAACCCTGAATTGGATTTTCATTCTTAGCCAATCCTAATTCTTTGTTGATAATCAGCTGAATGGCCATCGCTCTGCGCACTGATTCTTCTGTTGGCGTGGTAATGGCTTCGTCGTAAGCATTGGTATGCAGCGAATTACAGTTGTCGTAAATGGCATACAAGGCTTGTAACGTGGTACGAATGTCGTTAAAGTCAATTTCCTGCGCGTGTAACGAACGACCCGAAGTTTGAATATGATATTTCAACATTTGCGCTCTCTCGTTAGCACCGTATTTGTTTTTCATGGCTTTCGCCCAAATTTTACGAGCTACGCGACCAATCACGGCGTATTCCGGATCGATTCCGTTCGAGAAGAAGAACGACAAGTTCGGACCGAAATCGTTGATGTTCATGCCTCGACTTAGGTAATATTCCACATAAGTGAAACCGTTAGCCAAGGTGAAAGCCAATTGCGTAATTGGGTTAGCTCCCGCTTCGGCGATATGGTAACCCGAAATCGAAACAGAGTAAAAATTGCGGACATTCTTTTGGATGAAATATTCCTGAACGTCGCCCATCAAACGCAGTGCAAACTCGGTAGAGAAAATACAAGTGTTTTGCGCTTGGTCTTCTTTTAAAATATCGGCTTGAACCGTACCGCGAACTTGCGTCAAAGTTTTGATTCTAATGTCGTCATACACTTCTTTTGGCAACACTTGGTCACCGGTTACGCCTAACAACATCAAGCCTAAACCATTATTTCCTTGTGGCAATTCGCCGTTATATCTTGGTCTTGGCAACCCTTTTTTCTTGTAGATTTCGTTGATTTTCTCTTCAACTTCTACTTGAAGGTTATTTTCAATGATGTATTTCTCACAGTTTTGATCGATAGCCGCGTTCATGAAAAAGCCCAACAGCATTGGCGCCGGACCGTTAATCGTCATAGACACCGAAGTCATAGGGTGACTCAAATCGAAACCGGAATACAATTTCTTGGCGTCGTCTAAACAACAAATCGAAACACCTGCATTCCCAATTTTACCGTAAATATCCGGACGCAAATCAGGATCGTTTCCGTACAAGGTAACCGAGTCAAAAGCCGTTGACAAACGCTTGGCCGGCATACCTAACGACACATAGTGAAAACGACGGTTGGTTCTTTCCGGTCCGCCTTCTCCGGCAAACATACGTGTTGGATCTTCGCCTTCTCTTTTAAACGGATACAAACCGGAAGCAAACGGGAATTCTCCCGGCACATTTTCTTGTAAATTCCATTTTAAAATATCGCCCCAAGCTTGGTATTTAGGCAAAGCCACTTTCGGGATTTGAGAATGTGATAAGCTTTCGGTATGCGTTTGAATTTTGATTTCTTTGTCGCGGACTTTAAAGCTGTAAACCGGATTTTTATATTTATTGACTTTGTCGTTCCATGTGTGGATAATTTCCCAATTGAACGGATCTAAGTTCATTTTAACGCGGTCGAATTCTTTCAACAATAAGTTTAGAAACTCTTTGTTATCTTCATTGAAATTCAAACTGTTAACTTCAATTCCAGACTTGTCAATTTGTGGTTGCTTTTTGGCCACACTTTCAATGGTTTTGTAGATACCGTATAGCTTTTGAGCCACTTCCACTTGCGTTAAAACTGTCTCGTCGTACTTGCGATTGTTCTCGGCTATCTCGGATAAATATCTTGTTCTGTGTGGCGGAATAACAAATATCTTCTCACTCATTTCGCGAGTGATTTCGAAAGTCGATTGTAAATCGGCGCCCGTTTTCTCTACAATTTTATCCATGATTTTTTTGTAGAGTGTATTCATGCCCGGATCATTAAACTGAGAAGCAATGGTTCCGATAACCGGCATATCATCGGGATTGACATCCCACAAATTATGATTGCGTTGGTATTGTTTTTTTACATCGCGAATCGCATCCAAAGCCCCGCGTTTGTCGAATTTGTTAATCGCCACTAAATCGGCAAAATCCAACATATCGATTTTCTCCAATTGGGTTGCAGCCCCAAACTCAGGCGTCATTACATACAAAGACACATCCGAATGCTCTAATATTTCCGTATCACTTTGTCCGATACCTGAAGTTTCTAAAATAATGATGTCGTATTTAGCCGCTTTTAATACCTGAATGGCTTCGTTTACATATTTAGACAAAGCCAAATTTGACTGACGAGTAGCCAACGAACGCATATAAACTCTTGGATTATTGATGGCATTCATCCGAATTCTGTCGCCCAACAAAGCGCCTCCGGTTTTTCTTTTTGACGGATCAACTGAAATCAATCCGATGGTTTTTTCCGGGAAGTCGATTAAAAACCTACGCACCAATTCGTCTACCAAAGACGATTTTCCGGCACCGCCGGTTCCGGTAATTCCCAAAACAGGAATGTGAGACGTTTCATTTTTCTTATGAATGGCGTCGAGTGTTTCTTTAGCTACTTCAGGAAAATTTTCTGCCGAAGAAATCACACGGGCAATCGCCGTAGGATTCTTTTCCTCTAAGTGATTGATTTCACCGTTGAGTTCGTTACCAACCGGAAAATCGGCTTGTTTTACCAAGTCGTTAATCATGCCTTGCAATCCCATAGCGCGACCGTCATCCGGCGAATAAATTCGGGTAATACCGTATTCGTGCAATTCTGAAATCTCAGAAGGCAATATTACACCACCACCACCACCAAAAATTTTGATGTGTCCGGCGCCTTTTTCTTTCAACAAATCGTACATGTATTTAAAGTACTCATTGTGACCACCTTGATAGGAAGTCATTGCAATCGCATTAGCATCTTCCTGAATAGCAGTGTTAACGACTTCTTCCACGCTACGGTCGTGACCTAAATGTATTACTTCTACACCGGTGGCTTGGATAATACGACGCATAATGTTGATGGCGGCATCATGACCATCGAAAAGGGAAGCTGCAGTAACAATTCTTACTTTATTTTTAGGAATATAGGGCTGTTCTTGAACCATTGTTAAATAAGTGTCTGTTTTGAGGGTGCAATTTACAGAAAAATTAGGAACTTGGGTTTTTGAATTTTGGTAGTTTTCAAAAAAAAATACCTCCTAATAACAGAGGCATTTTATGTTTTTTTTATAAAATATTGAACAATGTTTGAGTTTTATTCCTTGATAATTTTATGTGTAATGGAGTTTCCGTTTTCGCTTTCTACTCTAACAAAATAAATTCCGTTTTGCAAACTGCTGATATTGACAGACGAATTGGTACTGGTTGTGTTCAAAACTGTTTTACCCATAAAATCAGTAATTAAAACATTTTTTACGGTTATACCCTCGATTTTAAAGATATTTGTTGTAGGATTAGGATAGAGTTTTACATTATTTTGATTAAAAGTGCTAACCTCGAGTGCTTCAGAAGCAAGTTTCACTATCCAATAATCATCACCGCTATTTCCTGTAACGTCTCCATCATTTGAATTTGCATATCCTCCAATTACGAATCCTCCATCGGCTGTTTGGATAGCACTATAGGCATAATCCCACTCTGAACCTCCCAAAGATTTTTGCCATTGTTTAGAACCTGTAGAATTTATTTTGACTACCCAATAATCTGTACCATCATGGTTTCCAGTTACATCTCCATCATTTGAATCTGAACTTCCGGCAATAAAGTAGCCTCCATCGACAGTTTTAACTATACTAAATGCTTGATCATCATTTGAACCTCCTAAGGATTTTTGCCATTGTATAACACCAGTAGAATTCAATTTAACAATCCAGTAATCATCACCACCTTGGTTTACAGTTACATCACCATTATTAGAACTTGAAGTACCGGCAACTACGTACCCTCCATCATTAGTTTGAATAATACTATAAGCCTCATCATTATTTGTTCCGCCCAACGCTTTTTGCCATTGTACAGCCCCTGAGGATGTTAACTTGACAACCCAATAATCTCCACTGCCATGGTTCCCTGTTATATCTCCGTTATTTGATGTGCTGAATCCAGCCACCATATATCCCCCATCTGACGTATTAATTATACTGTGGGCTTCCTCAAATGCTGAGCCTCCAATAGCCTTCTGCCACTCAATAACTCCCAATGAAGATAATTTTACAATCCAAAAATCACTATTTCCATGATTTCCTGTAATATCACCATTATTAGACTTAGAATAACCTACTATAACGTACCCCCCATCTGTAGATTGAACAACACTTTTTGCCTGTTCATTACCTGTTCTACCGAGAGATTTTTGCCATTGAATAGTTCCTGTTGATGATAATTTCACAACCCAATAATCCTCTACACCATGATTACCTGTAACATCGCCATTATTTGAATTTGAAAATCCAACCACAATATATCCACCATCGGATGTTTGAATTATACTCTGAGCCTCTTCAAAACCAGTTCCTCCCAAAGACTTCTGCCACTGCAATACTCCTCCTGATGATAATTTAACAATCCAAAAATCTCCAGATCCGTGATTCCCCGTCACAATACCATTATTTGAGGAACATGAACCTGCAGCAATATAACCTCCATCAGCAGTCTGAATAACACTATATGCGTGATCTCCACCATTAGTACCTCCTAGAGATTTTTGCCATTGAATAGTTGGGGCTGTTTGGGCTAAAATCATTGTCGTAAACAATAAAAAAAATGATTTTAAAAGTTTTTTCATAATGGATAAAGATTAGCAGTTAAAATTAAAATAATTAAATTTAGGAATTTATATCAAACTTAACCAAAATTATCAAAAAAAATATTACAAATTTAAACGAACTTATTTTTATTCAATCACATCAAAGTTAATCGATGATTAATTTTATCTAACAGAACAATGATTTCAAGAAAAATAGGAGTAAAACTTAACTGAATTTTATCAGTCAAATTGAAATTCAAAAGTAATTTGAATGTTTTTTTTCAAAAATTTCTACTATATAATATAATCAAGCTTTAACTATAAATCGGCACGAAGATTGCTTACTTTTGAAAAAAAGAAACCGCTTATGAAAACAAAAGTCGCGCTACTCCTACTCGTTCCGTTTTTAGGAATGTCACAAATTAAAGCCTTAGACAATTTAAAAAATAAATTACCCGTTAAAAACACTCCTAAAAGTTTGAGTTCATTAACATCCACCGATATTTCCAAAGGGTTGAAAGAAGCTTTGAATAAAGGCATTGAGAAGCAAGTGAGTAAGTTAACCGCAACCGACGGCTTTTACAAAAACGAATTGGTGAAAATTTTACTCCCGGAAGAATTACAAAAAGTAGACAAAACACTCCGCAAAATGGGCATGAGTGATTTAGCCGATGAAGGTATTTTACTCTTGAATCGCGCTGCTGAAGAAGCCGTAAAAGAATCGACGCCGATATTTGTAGACGCCGTTAAGAACATGAGTTTTACCGATGCCAAAAATATTTTAATGGGCAATGAAAATGCGGCTACTACTTATTTACAATCCACAACGACTACTCCGCTGTATGCCAAATTCAGTCCGGTAATTCAAAGTTCGTTAGCCAAAGTAGGCGCTGATAAAGTTTGGGCCAACATCATCAAAAAGTACAACAGTATTCCGTTGGTTACCAAGATTAATCCCGATCTGACAGATTATACCACCAATAAAGCCTTACAAGGCGTATTTACTATGATTGCGTTGGAAGAGAAAGACATTAGAACGCAATTAAGTGCCAGAACTTCTCCATTATTGAAGAAAGTATTTGCGCTACAAGACAAAAAACCTTAATTTTTTAGAAATCAATAACATAAGAATAACAAAACCTTAACACAGCAACTTGAAATCGAGGCTTATCTTTGTAACGTAATAAGATTGGTTTTTTATTATTTGGTTAGGTTAGTTAAAAAATGCCGGTGCTTGGGAAAGCATCGGCTTTTTTTATGCTAATTTTTCACGTAGTTTTTTAAAGTAAGTAAAGGCTTTGACTAAGCGACTGCCATACCAAGAGAACATTTCACCATTTACAAAAAATGTTTTGGCGTGATGCGTAAATCGGCCTAATTCAAAGGCGTGTTCATCTTTAAAAGGAAACGGTTCCGAAGACAACAAGACCAAATCGGGATCACCTTCTAAACGAATTTTCTTGATTTCCACTTCCGGATATCTGCCGGTAACATTAGGATTGTTTTCGTAGATGTTTTGGAATTTATTCAGACGCAACATTTCGTTGATAAAGGTATCTCCACCAGCTACCATATAAGGATTTGCCCAAATAAAGTAAGCCGCCTTGTATGTAGGTTGCCCTTGAATGAAGTGCTCAAAATCGCGATGGGCAAACTGAATTTTATCAATCCATTTTTGCGCTTCGGTTCTTTTGTTGAACAACTGCCCAAAATCAGCTATCATTTTATAATTGTCTTCTAAAGTAATGATGTTGGTGACCCAAACCGGACAAATCTCGGTCAATTGTTGCACTATCTCAAGCGTATTCTCTTCTTTATTGGCAATGATGATATCCGGTTGGAGCAAACGGATTTTTTCAACATGCACATTTTTAGTTCCGCCAATAATCTTTTTGGTCGATTTGAAATGAAACGGATGCACACAAAATTTTGTAATTCCGACAATACTCTCTTCCAAACCCAAATCGTATAACAATTCGGTTAGCGATGGCACTAAAGAAACGATTCGCTTAGGTGTAGTTTCGAAAGTATGAGAAGTGCCGAGTTGATCAATAAAGGTTTTCATGGTTGTTTGACTGAGATTTACAAAGTCTTTAAAATTCCTTCCATTTCCTGTTGCAATTTCAGCGCTTCTTCCCTGGCCTTTTGGTCAAAATCAATGCCGTTGGAAGCGTAAATGATCGCTCTGGAAGAGTTGATTAATAAACCTATCTCTTCGTTCATTCCGTATTTGCAAACCTCTGAAAGACTGCCGCCTTGCGCTCCTACACCGGGAACCAATAAAAAATTGTTCGGTACAATTTTACGGATTTCCGCAAAATATTCGGCTTTGGTGGCGCCTACTACATACATCAAATTCTGACTGTTTTTCCAAGTTTTTGACGTTTTGATTACCTTTTGATACAAAGCGTCATGACCTACATTTTGCGTTTGAAAATCGAAAGCACCTTCGTTGGAAGTCAGCGCTAACAATATGGTGTGTTTGTTTTCGAAAGCTAAAAAAGGTTCAACACTGTCTTTGCCCATATAAGGCGCAACCGTTACACTGTCGAAGTTCAAATCTTCCAAAAAGGCTTTGGCGTACATGGTAGATGTATTCCCTATATCGCCGCGTTTGGCATCGGCTATGGTGAAGATTTCAGGATAGTTTTCGTTGATATAGTTGATGGTTTTTTGGAGCGATGTCCAGCCTTTTAATCCGTGGGCTTCATAGAAAGCCATATTGGGTTTATAGGAAACACATAAGTCGTGCGTAGCGTCGATGATGGCTTTGTTGAATTCGAAAATCGGATCTTCCAGCGTTAATAAGTGCGATGGTATTTTTTGTAAATCGACGTCCAAGCCTATACAGAGAAAGGACTTTTTGTTTTGAATTTGTTGGATGAGTTGTGTTGTTGTCATTATAGTTAGTTTGTATGTAAAGTTCGCAAAGTTTTTGCAATATTGGTTGTAAAAAATCACCCAAGCCCTCCGATAGTTACCTCTTTAGCCCCGATGGGAGCAGCTACCTTGTAGCGCGGACAGCGGGAATTGCCATACCCGATAAAGCCCGAGCCATTCGCTTCTAACATAAAAAAAGCCTCAATGAATGAGGCCTGATATCTTAGAAAACTTCGCTTTCTTTTAATTTTTCGGTGTTGGCTACCAACTGTAACTCGTCAATCATTTTTTGGAGGTTACCGTTCATAAAGCCGTCGAGGTCGAAAATGCTCAATCCGATTCGGTGATCCGTAATTCTGCCTTGCGCATAATTATAGGTGCGAATTTTAGCCGAACGGTCGCCACTGCTTACCTGAGAATTACGCTTTTTGGCATCTTCCTCTTGCTTTTTGGCCAATTCCATTTCGTACAAACGCGAACGCAATACCGTTAAGGCTTTATCTTTGTTTTTATGCTGTGATTTTTCGTCCTGACATTGGGCTACCAATCCGGTAGGAATGTGCGTCATACGAACGGCCGATTTGGTCGTATTTACCGATTGTCCGCCCGGTCCTGAAGAACAGAAAAAGTCGATTCGCACATCATTCATGTCGATTTGCACATCGAACTCTTCGGCTTCCGGCAACACCATAACGGTGGCTGCCGAGGTATGCACTCTTCCTTGGGTTTCCGTTTGCGGTACACGTTGCACGCGGTGTACACCGGCTTCGAATTTTAAAGTACCGTAAACATCTTCTCCGGTCACTTCAAAAATAACCTCTTTGAAACCGCCTGAAGTTCCTTCGTTCATGTCGACTACCGAAGTTCTCCAACCTTTGCTTTCGCAGTATTTGGTGTACATACGGTACAAATCGCCGGCAAAAATGGAAGCTTCATCACCACCGGTTCCGGCACGGATTTCCACCATCACGTTCTTGGCATCTTCCGGATCTTTCGGGATAAGCATGAACTTGATTTCTTCTTCCAATTGCGGCAAACGCTCTTTGGCTTCGTCCAACTGCATTTTGGCCATTTCTACCATTTCGTCATCCGAGCCATCGGCTATAATTTCGTTGGCTTCTTCGATATTTCCGGTCACATTGATTAGCTCCTCACGTTTATCCATAAGGGCTTTCAAGGTTTTGTATTCCTGATTTAACTGTACGTAACGCTTTTGATCGGCAATTACATCGGGCTGAATAATCAAATCCGAAATCTCGTCGAAGCGCTGTTTTACATATTGTAATCTCTCTAACATTGTTGCAGTTTTCTTTTAAAAGTGTGCAAATTTAGACAAAATAAAGCAATTAATTTTATTTTTTTTGGAGCTGTCTCCTGCTGTACGCTGCAATCTTTTTGCCACAACGTTAAACCACAAGCGTTGCAACATTACCAATGGCAAAAAGGATTTTCGCTACCATCAGGGCTAGTGACTGTTGCGTTTTTTTTTGTACTATTGCAATACAAATGCACTATTATGAAAAAATCAATCCTTATCATAGCTATTATTGTATTCGGTTCCTGCCAAAACAAATCCGACAAACAATTTGAAAAACTCGAAAAGATGAGTTGGCTCATTGGCCAATGGGAAAATACTACTCCGGAAGGTTATTTAACCGAAACCTGGACCAAAACCAATGACAGTACTTTTTCGGGGCAAACCTATTTTATCATCAATAAAAAAGACACGGTACACAACGAAAGTATAGTGTTGACACAAGTTAATGATGACTTGGTGTATCGCCCAACTGTAAAGGGACAAAACAACGACGAAGCGGTTGATTTTAAACTCACTTCAGAGGCAGAAAACAACTTTACTTTCGAAAATCCGAAACACGATTATCCTCAAAAAATTGTCTACAGAAAAGTCAACGAAAAGTCATTAGTGGCCACAATTTCAGGAATACAACAAGGCAAACCAAGTAGCGAAAGCTATCCGATGCAAAAGAAATAACCCTGTAATTCTCAATAAATCTCATCAAATCTCGCCTAAGCCGCGAGATTTTTTTTTTGTCTAAACGTAAGTAAATCAATTCGGTAAAAAATATTATTTATATTTAGTCTAAATAAGTTTTGTTATTTGTTTTTGTATTTATAGATTTGCAATATTATTTTAATTTAATCTAAATAAGAATGAAAACCATAACAACCCTAACTACGGCTTTTTTAGTGTCGATGGCAGCTTTTGGACAAGAAACCAAAAAAGACACCATCAATGCTTTAAAAGAAGTTGAAATCAACAACAACAAATACAAGTACAAAAGAGAAAAAAGTACTACAGTATCCAAAATGCCACTCAACAACATCGAGAATCCGCAAGTGTACAATACCGTTACGAGCGAATTACTGAAAGAGCAAGTAGTGACCAACTTTAACGACGCCTTGAAAAACGCTACCGGAGTAACGCGTCTATGGGAATCTACCGGTCGTGGTGGCGATGGTGCCGAGTTTTATTCCATGAGAGGATTTTCGGTACAGCCCACTATGGTGAACGGATTGCCGGGCATCAATAACGGTAGTATCGACCCAATTAATGTCGACAATATTGAAGTTATCAAAGGTCCATCGGGAACCTTATTTGGCAGCAGTTTAATTTCATACGGCGGTTTAATCAACATCGTAACCAAAAAACCGCACCAAAACTTCAGTGGTGAAATCGGATACAATGCCGGAACTTACGGTATGGATCGCATCACAGCCGATGTGAATGTACCGCTCAATAAAGACGTTGCAGTGCGAATCACTTCGGCTTACCAAAACGAAAACTCATTCCAAAATGCCGGATTTTCTAAATCGCTTTTCGTAGCGCCATCCTTAAGTTATAAGGTAAACGATAAGTTATCATTTTTAATTAATACGGAATTCACTAACAGAACTTCGGCTAATGCACCCATGATTTTCTTGAGTCGCTATTCGCCTTTGTCGTTCAATTCAATCGACTTATTCGAACAGAATTATAAAAAATCATACACTTCAAACGAATTGACTATCAGCAATCCGACCTTCAACTTACAAGCGCAAATGCTTTACAAATTGTCGGACAACTGGACCTCGCAAACCGTTTTATCCAGAAGCAACAGCAAAACCAATGGCTATTACTCCTATTTGTGGGATTCGGCTAATGGTGACGAGTTCACGCGTTTTATCTCTAAACGAAACGGACAAACCCTTGCTACGGATATCCAACAAAACTTTATCGGAGATTTCAAAATCGGTAACCTCAGAAACCGCATGGTTATCGGTATCGATTATTACGCCCAAAACATCCTAAACGCCAGTAATAACTGGGTGGGCGCCGGAACGATTTCTTTGGTAAACCAAACTGATTCGGGTGCAGCCAATTTAACCCAAGCCGGTATCGACAACTTATTAGCCGGCACTTTCGAACCCAATTCGGATACCGAATCGCAAGTGGTGAGTGCTTATGTATCAGATGTTATCAATATTACCAATAAACTATCGGTAATGGCGAGTTTGCGTGTAGATGAATTCAGAGGAAAAACTTCAGCTTATGCCGCTGAGGAAGTGAATAGTCAGATTGCGGTTTCACCAAAATTCGGAGCCGTATACCAAATTATTGAAAACAAAGTGTCGGTTTTCGGGAATTACATGAATGGTTTTAAAAATATCGAACCCGGACAAAGAGCTGACGGTCCAACCAATACCG
>Ga0208243_1000535_pt1 | contig 20504 bp, 19 predicted proteins | sample Subbio2Aug_QV12A_FD_184826 | JGI IMG/M metagenome (GOLD analysis project Ga0208243, IMG submission 184826) | Serpentinite rock and fluid subsurface biosphere microbial communities from McLaughlin Reserve, California, USA - CR12Aug_QV12A (SPAdes) | ecosystem: Environmental > Terrestrial > Deep... | reverse complement strand
CGGTGCTGGCGCCGCCAGTCATGGGCGCCACGGCCTTCGTGATGGCCCAGTTCCTCGGCACGACCTACTCCGAGGTCGCCCTCGCCGCCATCATCCCGGCCTTCCTCTTCTATGCCGGCCTGTTCATGCAGGTCGACTCCTATGCCGCGCGACGCGGCCTGAAGGGCCTGGAGCGGCGCGAACTTCCAAGCGCCTGGCAGGCCTTCAAGGAGGGCTGGTACTACGCTTTCGTCATCGCCCTGCTGATCGTCATGCTGCTGTATTTCAAGCGCGAGAGCCATGCGCCCTTCTATGCGACGGCACTGCTGCTGGTTCTGAACCAATGGTCGCAACCCGGCCGGTGGAAGATCGCCAATACGATCAACATCGCGATCGCCGTAATTGCCGCCGCCTTAATGACCGTCCGCAGCGAAAGCTATCCCAAGGCGCTGGCGGCCTCCGGACCCGGCACCTTCGACGCCTGGATGAATGCGATGCTGCTGCCGGCGCTGGGCGGGATGGTGCTGTTGCTGGTGCTGAACGAGATCTGGGGAGACAAGCGCTGGGGTCTGCGCAAGTACATTTCGTTCCTCGAGGCGAACGGCCGAACCTTTGTCGAACTGGTCGGAATCCTTGCCGGCTGCGGCCTGCTGATCGGCGCCTTCTCGCTGACCGGCGTCATCGCCTCGCTGGCCAACGACCTGCTCAACCTCGCCGGCAGCAACGTCCTTCTGCTCCTGGTCATGTGCGCTTTCACCAGCCTGATCCTCGGCCTCGGGCTGACCACGACCGCCTGCTACATCTTCCTCGCCATCCTGATCGGGCCGGCCCTCGAGAAGCTCGGTCTCAACAAGATGGCCGTCCACATGTTCATCTTCTACTGGGGCATGCTGTCGTCGATCACGCCGCCGGTTGCCATCGCCTCGTTTGCGGCGGCCGGCATCGCGGGCGCGCCGGCGATGAAGACGGGATGGGAATCGATGTGGGTGGGCAGCATCATCTATTTCATCCCGTTCTTCTTCGTCGCCAATCCGGCCTTGGTGCTTCAGCCGGCGGCCGGCGGCGGCATCCCTTACTTCGAGGCGATCTACCTCGCCGTCACCGCACTCGTTGGGATTTCCTTCATCTGCGGTGGCATCCAGGGCTATCAGGTCGGCGTCGGGGATCTCCGGCGCACGGGTATGCTCGAATGGCCCCTGCGCGTGGCCCTTGTGCTGGGCGGTCTGGTCCTTGCGACACCCGGCGGCGGCATCATGCCGCTCAGCAACACGACGATGGAGCTCATGGCCGCCGCCATTCTCGTTCCCACCGTCCTCGTCGCGCTCCTGCTCGTCCGCCGCACTCGGGCAGTACGCTCCCCTGCTCGAACGTAAGCGACGTTGGCAATGCTGAGATCGACTTTGCGCACCAAACGAACGGTGCCCGGCGGCGGAGTCGAACCACCGACACTGCGATGTTCGGATGCACTGTATATCCTGTCAAATCAACAGGTTAAGAGGATTGGGGGCCTCTAAGCGAACGTGACCTCGGTCGATTTGTCTAACTCGACACCGATGTTGGGCTCTCGTGGCAGACCTTGCTCCGGCAGGTCTGGGTCTCACGGCAATGCTGAAGCCAAAGGTAGGCCTCGACCACCATCTCTGCCTGCTGCAGCCATTCTGTGCTGCCCTGCAGGACGATCTCAACGCCTTGCATGACGTAGCCGCGGTGGGCGATACGCACTTCGGCGAAAGCGTTCTGCTCGACGACGAGCACGGGGACTTCCTGGCCCTGGATCTCGCCGATCGTGTCGAGCACCTAAGCGAGCATCACCGGCGACAGCCCCTTGGAGGGTTCGTCCATAAGCAGGTAATGCGGCCTTGCCATGAGCGCACGCCCCATCGCCAGCATTTGCTGCTGTCCACCGGACAGCACGCCTCCCCCGTCGTGGCGTCCCTCCTTCAACACCGGGAACGTTGTGGAAATCCGGTCGAGTTCATCTCCATACTCCGCCCACGTCGAGCGCCGCGCCTCGGCGCCCATCTGCAGATTCTCGTCGATGGTTACCGACGCGAAGACCCGGCGTCCTTCCGGCACGATGGCGATCCCCTTCTTCACGATCTCGGCAGCGTCCCATCCGAGTTCTGCGCCGTCGAGCGACAGCCGTCCGCTCCATGAGCGCACCAGGCCCAGGATCGTCAGTAGCGTCGTCGACTTCCCCGGCGCCACCGAGCCTATGGCCCGGTAACGCTGCGACGACTTCACCACCGTGGACGCCGCAACACCGAACCGCGCCGCCACCGACCGGCAGCTATCGCAGTCATTAACCGCGGCCCCTATGTCACGACGCCGAACGCCTTCAATTCTCTTGGTCTGTCAGTCTTCAGCAAAGGTCTGCGCACATGATGGACACATGCCATGGGTGACGGGTTGCGAATGCATTACGTAATGATGCAGAGCCATCCAGGAACCGTCGGGGCCACGGACGTTGCGACACCACGCGCACATCGGAAGCATCTTCTCAAGCTGGCGAAAGTCTTCGAGCGCCCGGCGCAGTTCCAGTTGAGTGACTACTGCTTGGCGCAGGATCCTCAAGGCTTCGATTTGTTGAGGACTAAGGTGACGCGGCTTTTGGTCGATGACACACAATGTACCGAGCGCTTGTCCGTCGGCCACAATGAGCGGCGCACCAGCATAGAAGCGGATGTTGGGATCCGCGGTTACAAGTGGGTTGCCAACAAACCTTAGGTCCTTCAAAGCATCTTCGACGATGAAAATGTCTTCTCCCCCAATCGCATGTCCGCAGAAGGCGATTTCCCTTGGCGTCTCCTTTGTATCAAGCCCAATATTCGCCTTAAACCATTGACGTTTGTCGTCCACCAAGGAAATCAACGCTATTGGTACCTCGCAGATGTTCGCAGCCAACCTTGCGAGATCATCGAATGCCATTTCAGCGCCCGTGTCGAGTATGTGGTACAGTTCCAGAGTTCGCAGTCTGGCTGCTTCATCCTTGATTGCTTCAGCGCGAGACATCATCGTCGAATTCCTTTTTGGGCCTTGATCTTGTTCCTGCAGCTCTGCGAAAATCCCGCCTGATCGGCCCCGAAGGTGCTTCTCCGACAACGACATGGAGTTCACTGGCACGTCGACCGTGCGCTGATCGCACAGTAGACCCATTAACGGGGGTTGAAACCCAGTAAATGAATTCACGGTAGCGTCGCTCGGTAACTCTGTGCGGGCACGGAGTACGCAAGATGAGGAGATTCGCGCCAAGACTGACCGACGGGCCGAAAAAACCCCGTCGCGGTCTAGGCGCCGCTATGAATCCCTCAGCGCTTCACGCACTTTGGTCGCAAGTTGTGTGCGGCGATAGGGCTTGAGTAGCAGATCCACGTTGAAGTCAAGGCCGACACGGCTGGCGATTGTGTGTTCGGCATATCCCGAGGTAAGGAGTACCTTCAAGCCGGGCCGCGTCGCCTTTGCAGCAGTCGCAAGTTCCCAGCCATTCATGCCACCCGGCATGACCACGTCGCTGAGCAACAAGTCGAGTTGAGGCGTCTTCTTGAGAACCTCCAGCGCTTCCGCTCCACTGCCTGCTTCAACGACGCGATACCCCAAGCCCCTGAGTTGCCTCATGACGTTCTGGCGGACAAGCGCATCATCCTCGACGACGAGGATCAACTCGCTTCCACCAACAATCGACGGCTTGATCGGGTTGCCTTGAGCGTACTTGCCTTCGCCGTTCGAGCGCGGAAAGTAGAGACTTACGGACGTCCCTTCATCAGGTTGCGAGACGATGCGAATGTGTCCGCCCGACTGCTTCGCGAAGCCATAAACCATACTGAGGCCGAGGCCCGATCCCTTGCCGACTTCCTTTGTTGTGAAAAAGGGCTCAAAGACGCGCTCAAGAACATCGCGCGTCATGCCGTGGCCGGTATCGCTCACGGCGATCTCAACATACTGCCCTGCGCTTAGCCCTGGCTCGGCAGTGACTTCCTGCTCGTCGAGGATCGTGTTGCGCGTCTCGATCACGAGATTACCGCCCCGGGGCATCGCATCCCGGGCGTTTATGGCTAGGTTCAACAGTGCGGCTTCCAACTGGGCCGAATCGATTTCGGCAAGCCATATAGCGATCTCCCGGACGACCTTGATGGTGATGTGTTCGCCCAAAGTGCGCTGTAAAAGGCGCTCCACCCCGCTGATGAGCGTGTTGACATCCACCAACCGTGGAGCAAGTGATTGCTTCCGCGAAAAGGCGAGAAGGCGGCTGGTGAGTTCGGCGCCTCGTTCTGCCGCGGCGGCCAGCATCTCCGCAAGCGAGGCAAGCTGGGGCCTGTCGCCGAGCTGTTCGTGAAGCAGCTCAGAGTTGCCCAGGATGACAGTCAGCAGATTGTTGAAGTCATGTGCCACACCGCCCGTGAGCTGGCCGACGGCCTCCAGCTTCTGGGATTGTTGCAGCTTCCGCTCCATCTCCTGCAACTCGGTCACATCCATCATGCTGCCAACCATTCGGACGGCCTGCCCGTCATCATTCCGCATGATGAAGCCACGGTCGACAACAGTCAGGGCGTGTCCGGCCGCATGAAAGAATCGATACTCGCTCGCCCAATTGCTCGCCGTGCCGTCGATTGCCGCATGAATGCTTTCCAGCACACGGTCCTTATCGTCGGGATGGACATGCTTCGTCCACGACACCAGCCCTGGTTCTACGGGTGCGGGATCATGGCCGAGCATGGTTTTCAGGTTGTCGTTCCACCACAGGGTTTCCGTCGCAAGGTCCCAGTCCCAGATCACATCGTTCGTTGCTCTCGTGACCAGAAGAAACCGTTCTTCGTTGAGCCGGGTCAGCTCTTCCGCGGCTTTGCGCTCGGTAACGTCACGCTGAACAGCGACCATATGCGTGCACTCACCGGCTTCGTTGGCCACCGGCACAATATTGAGTTCCATCCAGATTTTTTCGCCGGTCTTGGTGTAGTTGATCAGCTCCGTTCGGATTGCTTGTGACCGCTCCAGGGCAAAGCGGATCTTGTCGAGCTCGACTCGCTGCGTTCCCGGACCTTGAAGAAGGCGGGGCGTCTGCCCAATCACTTCGTCACGGCTATAGCCCGTTCGTTTCACGAAGGCATCATTCACATAGACGATTCTTGGTCCATCGGGTCCGTCGATCGGTGCGGCCTGGGTGATCAGCAGTATGTCGTTCAGCTGGGAAACCGCATTGCCAAGCAGTCGCAGCTGTTCGTCCTTCTCACGAGCCGTCGTAATATCTCGGAAGTAGACGGCCAGGCCTTCCGGGGTCGGATAAGCATTTACCTCGAACCAGGCATCGAGTGGCGCGAAGAAGTCCCGGAACTGAACCTTCTGATTCTCTTCTACTGCCCGCTGATAATGTTGCTGGAATAGACTTCCAACCGCCTCGGGGAACTCTTCCCACACCACGCGCCCCAGCAGATCCTCGCGGCCGCGTTGCAACAGCACTTCCGCCCGACGATTGATGAATGAGAATCGCCAACTGCCGTCCAGCAGAAAGAACGCGTCACTGATATGGTCCAGGGTCTGGTGCAGCCGGCGGGACAAGGCCTCCGCCTTGTTGTGCATCGCCACCAACTCACTGATGTCCTGGAAGGCGCCCTCTACGGCGACGACGTTGCCCTGCTCGTCGCGGACTGCTTCGCCGATCACCCTCACCCAGATCCGCTTTCCCCTGGCGGAGATGATCTGAAGCACATCATCGAACGATCGTCCCTCTTCCACGCAAGCTGTAACCATCCGGCGAATTCTGTCCCGATACTCCGGGGCATAGTAGCTGATGCCTTGCTCTACGGTCGGCTCGATGTGGGGCGCCTCTTCATGAATTGCGGCGGTCTCGGCGCTCCAATACAGCTTCTGCGAGTCTAGAACGAATCTCCACGCCCCAAGTCGGCCGATCTGAGTGGCAATTTGCTGCAATCGAATGGCTTCAGTACGCCGCACCTGCGAGGAAAGGGTCTCGAATTGGCGCCGTGCCTGAACGTTGGCGCTCTCGTTCCTAGACAACTTTGTCGTATCGTTGATCGTCGCGACGACTGCGATGGTTTCGTCGAGGACGATCTTTTGCCACCCAAAGGATGCGACGCGTCTCGCCCCGGCTTTGTCGATGATCGTCCAAGTGCGCGAGTCGACTACGTCATGCCGAAGCCTTTCAGCATAGTCACGGAGGGCGGCTCGTTCTTCTTCCGGCCTCAAGTCCAGAATGGAAAGCGCCTCGAGTTCCTGTTTGCTGTAGCCAAGCCAACCCTGCGCCGCTTTGTTGGATGCCAGTATCCGCAAGCTGTCCAAGGAGAAGACCCAGACTGGATGTTCCAAGGCCTCGAAAGCGGAAAGGCTCGCTCGGGAGAGTGTTGGCAAGTCAGTCACCGACGCACCTCCGCCTGGCATTGTCTTCTCGGCAATTCGTCATCATCCCGGACGAGGACATCATCGCCAAGGGCGTGCCCCTATTCGTCACTGTACCACTTCAAGTTGTTTCATCGATCATCAGGCCCCACAGGTGTGTTGCCTCGCCAGTGCCAAGTCGCGCTCTGCCGATAAAAGGAATGATTCTCGACACATGGCCCCTGTCAGGCCATGCCGCGTCGCTAGCAATCGTAGCTCAAACTGCTCCATTGTCAGGTTTGCGAGATCACCCAAGATTGCCATCTCTTTCGGCAGTACGTCCCGCAGCTTTCTGCATTCAGCTGCCTACCCGCCAGTCGGCTTGGTACATCGAGACCCTCGATACCGCATTAGGTCGCTCGGGCTTCCAATGCCTGCGATCAACCAAGCCATGGCGAGCGTGTCCCGAGATGCAATACCCCCGGCACGCACAATCTCCAACTCTTTGAGATGCACCCCAGTGCGAAAGGTATCCCAGACCGGGCTGCTGGCAAGGTCCAAAGCACCTCAATCGTCTCCAGTTTGGAGATAGTCGACGGCAGTGCCTAAATGAGCACACCTTCTCGCCGCTTGCCACGAGCAGCCTGCTCCACTCGCTGGCGAACAACATACTCGCTCAGCGCACCGCCACGGCCGCTTGAGCAAACGCCCAAAACGTTTCACAATCTCCAACCAATAGTCGTAGGCGCTTTCCACGGAGCACGGTGGCAGCATTTGCGGTCAAAGGGATGCGGATGCGGTTTACGCAATGTCCAATAGGACTCCATGCTGTCGGGCCACAGACTAAGCTTGTTGTTATCCTCAAATTGGTGGTTCTCAATCAGAATCTGTAAGGGCAAACGCCAAGGCAACTACTGTTCGTGCTCCGAGCCAATATGGGTTGGCGCCAAATGCGCATGCTAACGATGATTGCTGTATCCTTGTGCTGCCTTACCGCTGGGTGCGGCAGCATGAATGCTGACTCCGGCGGAGAAGATAACTACGACTCCACGATTCGCCAGGCCGATGATGCTCGTCGCACTCGCGACTTCAGGTCCGCCATCTTTCTGTATCAACGCGCCCTCCAGATCGATGGTGATGCTGTTTCAGCCAAGGTAGGACTTGGACAAGTCTTCCTTGCGGTAGGCGCCAACGACGAGGCCGCAGCGCAGTTCCGCGACGTCCTGGCCGCCCGTGCAAACGATCAGGCGGCCCGTGTCGGTCTCGCCTCGGCATTGATCGGCATGGGGCAACCCGCCCTCGCCCTTGAACAGCTCCAAGCCGCCGCGGTGTCCGGGCCAGGCGCGCCCAGGGTCTTCAATGCGACAGGCGTCGCACTGGATATGCTCGGCAGGCACGCCGAAGCGCAGACCAACTACAGAAAGGGAATTCAACTCTCGCCCGGCGACGTGGCGTTGCGAAGCAATCTCGGGCTTTCCCTGGCAATCTCCGGCCAACCCGAAGAGGCGATTGCCACCCTTGCGCCGTTGATGGGCACCAGCTCAGTCGATGGCCGCATTCGTCAGAATCTGGCGCTAGCCTACGCCATGACCGGCAATGTCGAAAAGGCCCTCGAGCTCAGCCGGCGCGACCTCGACGAACAGTCTGCACAGCGCCAGCTCTCCTACTTCATCTATCTCAAGGGATTGCCAGTCGATATTCGCAGTCTCGAGATCCGACGCAACCCCTCCTTCTTCCCGCAGTCGGCCGCGGAACCGTAGGCTCACTCAAGAGGCGCCCGAAGTGGAGGCTCGCGGACGAAGATGACGGCGACGCTGTCGGCATGAGCCTTCCGCCACCCGGGCAGGCGAGCAAGAAGCTGGTTCACCGGCTGGTCTGGAGGCATCAGCGTCCAGTCGATACGATGCCGCTCGAGAAGCTGCTCCAGCGACTCGTCGCCGCGCAGATTGGCTGTTTCGACCGAGCGCCGGATGAAATCGCCGCCAAAGAGCTCGCCGCGGCCGTCAATGAAGGTCGGCACGCCGGCGTGGATGAGATAACCGCCGAAATTGTAGTGGTTCAGAACGCGTCCGCCGAGCCCGGCCTGCCTGGCGAAGGCCATGGCCTCCGACGGCACGTTCTCTGGAGGCGGCGCAATGGCCGCGTAGCGCACGAGGCTTGCGGCAAAGACAGTGCATAGCGCCACCGCAAGCACGACGGCGCCCGGCCCAGCGGGACGCGCCAGCGCTGCGGCCTGTTCGGCGAATGATTTGGTGGGGCCATCCGGAGGAACCGGGCTCAGCGAGGGCCACTGCCGCGCCAGCAGCGGCGCGATGACGAGCGGCGCCAACATGGCCAGCAGTTCGGCGTTGCGCGCGTATCGCAGGTAGAGATGCAGCAGGCCCAGCACGATGAGAAGGCGCAGGATCGGAAGCCTGAGGCCGCGCGAGAGGGCGGCATAGAGCGCGATCAGCAGGATCAACTCCTGCATCGGCTGCTTCTGGAAGTCCGGCGGCCTCCATTCCGAGATCATCGCCAGCGTGTCGCCGATCGCAAAGATGCGCAGCGTCACGACGATCGATTCCGGACCGTAGGGCGTGATGCAGGCCACCAGCACGGCGGCGATGCCGAACTTCGCCCAGGCGAAGAGCAGCGCCTTGCGTTCGGCAGTACTGCGCGCATCGACCACCGACTCGAGGGCGAATGCTCCGGCCAGCAGGAGACCAAGCGTGAAGCCGCCATGCAGGTTGGCCCATAGCAGCATCGCGAGCAGCAGCAATGGCTCAGGTGCGCGACGTTCGCTGACGGCCCGCACCAGGCCCGCAACCCAGAGCAGCATGAATGGAAATGCCAGAACATGCGGTCGCGCGAGGAAGTGGGGCGCCGTCATGACGATGGCGCCGAGGGTGAACATCGCCGCGGGCAAAGGCTTGATGTCACGCAGCAAGAGGCGCAGCATCAGCGCGAAGCTGAACGCGAGCGCCGCCGCCGCCAGCACGGTCACGCCTCCCCAACCTCCGAGACGGAAGGCCAATGCCATCAGCAGCTGCGACAGCCATTCCTTGGCGATCCACGGCTGGCCCGCGAAAGTGAAAGAGAACGGATCGACCGTAGGCACCGTCCTGTTTGCAAGGATCCAGTCGCCAACCGCGATATGCCAGTGGCTGTCGGGATCGCCCAGCAGCACGGGATGCAAAACGCTCGACACACAGACGAACAGCGACAGACCGGTGACGAGCGGCCAGGACAGCCGCCAGGAGCCCGACGTTCGGGAAAAAAGCCGTTCCCTGGATACGGCCAGCGTATCCTGAAACATCGCGCCCAACTGCTCAGACAGCGCAGACATTTCTGGAACCTTTCAGGATGGGACAGACCACAAGCGACCTCGGCCTCTATTCGGTGATCTTGACGGTCTCGTTCGTTGCAATGGTCCGTGTGCCCGCCGCCGAACAATCCGACTTCAGATCGGAGTTTCCGGTGAAGGTGACGGTGGCGGCCACGATCTGGGTGCACCCGCCCGTCGTCGCGGAGCTTCCCGTGAAGGTCACATTGGATGACGGCATGTAGACCGCGCCCTGCAGCGTCGATCCGGAATTTCCCGAAACGGAATGACTGGCGCCGGCCGACGTGCGGCTGCCGAAGAAGAGGATTCCGGCATAAGGGCCGCTCGTTGGAGCTGACAAGGATAGCGAAACGCTGCCCGCGAGCTTCAGGTCGGCGCCGCTGCGCAGGTAGAACGTCACGCCCTGCCCGACCAGCGACGCGACCGAACTGGAATCCGCACCGCCACCGTTGAAGGTCAGGCTGCCGTTTTCGACGATGTAGATTCCTGGCGAAAATGTAACGGTGCCCTTCACATCGAGGCCGTTGCAGAATCGCATCGACTTCACACCGCTCGTCTGCGTATCGGTTGGTGTGAGAGTCGTCGTTTTGTTGGGCGAACCGACATTACTGTTGTTGCAGGAACCGATTGCCGAGGGCTCGGGAACGTTGGCGTAAGGATCGCGCACGACCGGTGCTTCCGTCTTTACCGCCGTGCAGGGATTGAGCGACAGGCCAGCCGTCGTCACTGCTCCGCCGACGGTGGAGACGCAGCCCGCCGATAGTGCCGCCGACGAACCCGACATCAGGAAGGCGTTGGCCGCGTTGGAGTTGGCAGCGACGTCGCAGCCCGTCAGGCTGACGCTGGTCGAACCCGATACCGTAACGGCGCCCGAGGCGACCGGCGAAAGCGCCAGCACGCAGGCCTTCGACTGCGAGGAGACGCTGGCCACAGCCCGGGTTCTCATCACAACGGGGGTGCTCGACAGCACCGAAGACAGGAGCCGCTGACGCGTCTCCGTCAAAATCACCTCGACGCTCGCTGCATCCCCTGCTTTCAACCCCGCAACAGGTGGGGTGTTGACCTGCATCGTCCCGACGGCAGTCGAAAAGCCTGATCCTGTCGCGACCGCCTGAGTCGCAGCGTCAATGGCATTCTTGCTGTCGCCGGCACGCAACCTCACGGCGGCGGCATGGGCCGACACGTCGGCCGCGTGTTGCAGCTTGCGATGGGTGAGATACCAGTAACCCGTCTCCGCCCCCAGCCCAAGGCCTCCGACGACGACCGGAAAGACAATGGCGGCCACGACGGCTACGGCCGCGGTTTCATCGCCCCAGAAACGCCTGCGAACAGCATTTGGACGCAACGAGAGCGATTCACGGTCGGTTCGTCGCCAGCGACCCCAAAGGCCCGTGGTCATGACTCACCCTCCTTGTGCCGCCGGATCACTTCGTGGCCGCGATCTGGATGATCGCGGGCGTGACGATGACGGCGAAGAGAACCGGCAGGAAGAAAAGGATCATCGGCACAGTCAGCTTCGGCGGCAGCGACGCGGCCCTTTTCTCGGCCTCGGTCATCCGGGCATCGCGGCTCTCCCTCGCGAGGACGCGCAACGACTGACCGACGGGCGTGCCATATTTCTCCGCCTGGATGAGGGTCGTGACCATGTGCCGAACCGCGTCCAGGCCTGTCCGCTGGGCAAGATTCTCATAGGCCTTGCGCCGCTCGGGAAGATACGAGAGTTCCGCAGTGGTGAGGCTGAGCTCCTCGGCAAGGTCAATCGACTGGGGACCGATTTCTTCTGCGACTTTGCGAAATGCACTTTCGACGCTCATGCCTGATTCCGCACAAATCAGCATCAGGTCGAGGGCGTCGGGCCACGCCCTACGAATCGATAGTTGGCGCTTGCCAATGCGGTTCTGCAGGAAAACCGTGGGAGCGTAATAGCCCAGCAGGCCGATGAACCCGGCGATGCCAATGTTGACTGGCAGGGGATAGCTCAACTGAAGGACACCCAGGGTATAGACCAGGGCCAGCAGGAAGAGGACGGGCGGCACCAGTACGCGCGTGGCGACGAAGGTGACGAGGGGCCCGCGCCCACGGTAGCCTGCCATGCGCAGCTTCTGCACGAGCGCACTGCTCTCCGCGAACTTCGACAGCTTGAAGTACTCGACCACGTTCTTGTAGAGCTTCTTCGGCTCGTTCCGCAGGCTTGCCCTGCCGTCGCCATGGAGACGCGCCCTCTCGCGGGTGCGGATGGCATCGAGTTCACCCGTCAATCGCGCCACCCTTTGTTGCAGGGCGTCGCGGTGCAGGTAGGGCCAAGCCACTGCCAGAAAGGCGATAGACACGGATGCGGCGGCAAGGACCGGCAACAGGATGTCCTCGAGCGCAATCAGCAAGCTCATCATCGCCGTCCCTCAGATCTCAAAGTTGATCATCTTGCGCATGACGAGGACGCCGATGAGCATCCAGAGCGCGCATCCGGCCAGCACGACATTTCCCGCCAGCGTGGTGAAGAGCAGGGAAATGTACTTGGGACTGGTCAGGTAGACGATGCCGCCCACGATGACCGGCAGCGAACCGATGATTGCCGCGGATGACTTGGCTTCGGAACTCACCGCCCTGATCTTCGCCCTCATCTTCTGCCTGTCGCGAAGCACCGACGACAAGTTGCCAAGTGCCTCGGAGAGTCCACCGCCGGTCCGGGACTGGATGGCGACCACGATCGCAAAAAAGCTCGCCTCGGGAAGCGGTATGCGTTCCGGCAGCCGCTGGACGGCGTCCTCTAGCGGCATACCAAGTGTCTGGTCCTCGACGAGTGTCTTGAACTCCTCCCTTACCGGCGCCTGGGATTCCGCGGCGATGATCTTGAGGCAGTCCACAAGCGGCAATCCCGACTTCACGCCGCGTACGATCACGTCGACAGCAGTTGGGAACTCGGCGGTGAAGCGCCGGAACCGGACTGCTCGTCGATGTCCGACATACCATGGAACACCGACGACACCACCGACGACGCCGAGACCGATTGAGGCAAGGATGCCAAGCCCGCACGCCCACGCCAACAAGGCGCTCCCCAGACCGGTGACCAGGCAAACCATATAGTAGGTACGCATCGACCAGGACAGACGTGCCTGACGCAGGCGGATGACAAGTGACGGCTTGGCAGTTTGCCTGATCAGCGCCTTGTGCTTCTCCTCGACTTCGCGAAGCGTTTCCTCGACCGAGCGGCGGCGGGCGCCTCCCGGAGAGTCCCTCGCCGTTTCAGCCTCCTGCCTTGCCCCTATGGAGATTTGCGCGATGCGCCGATCGAGGGCGGTTCCGGCATCGAGCCGCGAATGGAAAACGGTGAGCAAAAGGCAACCGACGCTGGCCGCGGCAAGCGCGAAGATAGCCATTTCCTCGATCCCGGCCGACGCCATCATCATCTCGGCGCGCTCTTCGAAGGGCCCGCCTCCGACAGGGCGGCAGCATCGATCGCAGCGGCAAGACGCTTTTCCTCACCGTAGTAGCGGGCCCGATCCCAGAAGCGCGGCCGGCCAATCCCGGTCGACTTGTGCCGACCAACGATGCGACCCGCCGCGTCTTCACCCTGCATCTCGTAGACGAAGAGGTCCTGGGTAATCGGAACCTCGCCTTCCATGCCCAGAATTTCGGTGATGTGTGTGATCCGGCGCGAACCATCGCGCAGCCGCTGTGCCTGGATGATCACGTCGACCGACGAGCAGATCATCTCGCGGATCGTCTTCGAGGGCAGCGAAAGCCCCCCGAGCGTGATGAGCGATTCCAGACGGGATAGCGCTTCCCTTGGATTGTTGGCATGCAGCGTCCCCATCGATCCGTCATGGCCGGTGTTCATTGCCTGCAGCAGGTCGAACGCTTCGGGGCCGCGGACCTCGCCGACGATGATCCTTTCGGGACGCATGCGGAGACAGTTGCGAACAAGGCTCCGCATCGTTACCTCGCCCTGCCCTTCCAGGTTCGGAGGACGAGTCTCCAGTCGAACGACGTGGGGCTGCTGCAGCTGAAGCTCCGCGGCATCCTCGCAGGTGATGATGCGCTCGTCGGGATCGATGTAGCGCGTGAGGCAATTCAGCAAGGTCGTCTTGCCCGAGCCAGTGCCACCGGAAATGACGATGTTGCATCGCACCCTGCCGATGATCTTCAGGATCTCCGCACCCTCTGGCGAGATGGCACCGAAGCGCACGAGCTGATCGAGCGTGAGCTTGTCCTTCTTGAACTTGCGGATCGTGAGCGCGGCGCCGTCGATCGCCAGGGGCGACACGATCACGTTGACACGGGATCCGTCGGCAAGACGGGCATCGCAGATCGGTGAAGATTCGTCGACCCGACGTCCTACCTGGCTGACGATGCGCTGGCACACGCTCAGCAGTTGCGCGTTGTCGCGAAACTGTACGTCGGTCTCCTGCACCTTGCCGCCGACTTCGATGAATACCTTGCCACCGCCATTGACCATGATGTCGGCGATGTCGTCGCGTGCCAGCAAGGGCTCGAGAGGCCCGTAGCCAAGCACGTCATTGCAGATATCGTCGAGAAGCTCGGCCTGTTCGGCGCCGGACATCGCCACCTTCTTGGCCGTCACGATGTCGGCAACCGCGCCCCCGATCTCGGCTCTTGCCTGAGCTGCTTCCATCTTGGAAAGCTGCGATACGTCGATGATCTCGATGAGAGCGCCAAATACCTGGCGTTTGGTCTCATGGTACTCGCTCGTGCGGCGCGCAGCTCCGCCGATGGTGGCTACGACGGGAACCGGTGACGCCACCGGTTGGACAGGTGTCGGCTGGGCAATGGCCTCGGCGGGGGCCGACGCAAGAGCTGCTGGGCGGATCGCTACCGGGTACTCGACCGCCGAAATCTCCGATGCGTTCTTCCTGCCGAACATCGTCCCGACCTCTGGATTCGCTGCGAGCGTCGGAGTTCTAGCGGACAACAAATCACAAGCATTGCGCCATCGTTACCAAATCGGAGCAAGTCGATGCCGACCGACGCGCGAACCTCGGATCACCAACTCGAATTTGCAACGATACATGTTGGTTGGATATCAGCGGGTTACCCGTCTTTTCTGACGAAACGCCTGGGCCGTGAGGCCGATCGTCGCCGCAGCCGCCGACATTGTCGAATGGAACCAATCGGCAATGACTCCAGAATCCACGCGGCCTACCAAGATGGCGGTTCCGACGCCCTCGTTCTCGACGGCAAGGAACTCCGGTGGCCCGGGCTTATCTCGGGACAACGGTAGTTGAAGAGGCCACGGCGTGACAGTGCGCATGCCGGATGGGGTGCAACAACAAACGAGGACCAGACCATGAAGGCTCTCATCTCTCGCTTCTCGAAGGACGAATCCGGTGCGACGGCCATCGAATACGGCCTGATCGCTGGCTTGATCGCCATCGTCATCATCACCGCGGCGGCGTTGGTCGGCACGAACCTGACGACACGGTTCAACACTATTGCGAACGCGCTCACCTGAGCACCGCGTCCGGCATTGCAGTCGGCAGAGGGCGGGGGCCCTCTGCCGGCAGGCAAGACGTATCCATATCGAAATCCGGCAGGGAAACGTCACGATCATGACCACAGCTAGCCTCGCTGCAGCGGCCGGACTGTCAGTCTTCGTTGGGACGATGATTTATGCAGCCATTGCGGATCTTGTGACGATGCGGATCCGCAATCACGTTCCCGCTCTGCTCGTGATCGCTTACGCGGGTTCGGCACCTGCCGCCGGCCTTCCGCTAAGCGGCGTTGCAACGAGCGTGCTGGCGGCTCTTGCGGTCCTTGTGGCCGGCTTTCTCTGCTTCTGCCGTGGGTGGATCGGTGGAGGCGATGCCAAGCTCGCCAGCGCCGCGACGCTATGGCTGGGCAGCGACCAGGCCCTCCCGTTCCTCGCAGTTGCAGCGGTGGCAGGCGGCATCCTGACGCTTTTCCTTGTGTCGTTTCGGCTCGTCCCGCTGCAGCCGCATCTCGGCGGCATACGCTGGCTCCGTCAGCTCCACGAGGAGCAGGCCGGCGTGCCCTACGGCCTTGCACTGGCTACAGGATCCTTGCTGTTGGTTCCTCAAACCAGATGGATGGAACTCATCCAATACCAGTGAACCCGTCACGAGAGCGCCAGTATGCTGCGTATCGTTCTGCTCGCCCTATCTCTCGTCGCCGGCACCGGGGCCGCTTGGTTGTCGATGGTCACACGCGGCTCGCCGGCGAGCCAGGTTGCGGCACCGATTGCCTCCCCTGCCCCGGTGGCTCCCGCAACTGCCGCCCTTCTGGAAGTTCTCGTCGCTGCTGTGGAGCTGAACAGCGGACAAACTCTGCGGGGCGATAGCATGCGGTGGGAGGCTTGGCCGGAATCCGCCGTGCAGCCCAATCATGTCACCCGACGTCAGGAACCCGATGCGATGAATGCGTTCATTGGGAAAGTGGTCCAAGGGCAGATCGGCGCGGGAGAGCCGATTCGTCGCTCGGCCTTCGTTGCGGTCAAGCCCGGGGCACTGTCCGCGGCGCTCCGCACCGGGCATCGCGCCGTTGCCGTGCGGATCACGGCGGAGAACACGGCGGGCGGTTTCATCCTGCCCAACGACCGGGTCGACGTGATCGTTACAGTTGCCCAGGAGGGGCGCAAGGAGGGCGACCGCCGGCACGTCAGCCGGACCATCCTGCGAAATGTACCGGTTCTGGCAATCGACCAGAGTGCGGATGATCGCCCATCGGCCGGCAACACGAAGGACGAAAAGGCGATCGGCAAGCCCACACTCCTCGGCAAGACCGCAACACTGGAAGTCACGCCACCTCAGGCCGAGGCTCTCGCAGCCGGTGAAGCGATGGGACTGCTCTCTCTCGCATTGCGCCCACCCTTCGAGAGAGACGACCCCGTGGTCGCCCCATCCGAACCGTTCACGGCGGCCGTGGCTCCCGTTCACGTGATGCGGGGTGCCAAGATTGTGATCGTTGGAGCAGGGCAATGAAAACACACGCTGAAGCAGGCTCTCTACCCGGCCACCCCCATGCCTCGCTCCCCGGCGAAGAGGGCGGTGTGATCCAGTTCCACAGTATTCCCGAGATTTCCATCCATGGCTTTGCCGACACGCAAGAGATGAAGACGGCGTTGGAGACGGTGGCAAGCGACCGCCGGATGGCCAGAGTGCACGCCGAAGTGCACCATGGTGGGCTCGACGCAGCCATTGCCCTCTATAGCCATAAACCGTCGCCAAATCTGTTGATCGTGGAAACCCGTGCCGAAGGCCCGGTCATCCGCGAACGCCTGGGTGTTCTTGCTCAGGCCTGCCACACCGGCACCCGACTTTTGCTGATTGGGCACGTCAACGACGTGGCTCTCTACAGAGATCTCCTGGCGACGGGTGTCAGCGAGTATCTCGTCGCACCGGTCACACCGCTTGCACTTATCGCGTGCATCTCCAGGCTCTATCGCGGCTCGGCGAGCGAACCTTTGGGACGCACCATCGCCTTCGTCGGCGCCAAAGGGGGCGTCGGCTCGTCGACGATTGCTCATAACGTGGCATCGGCGCTCGGCCGACTCTACGGCCGGGGTGTTCTGCTGGCGGACCTGGATCATCCCTTCGGCAGTGCGCGGCTGTGCTTCGGTTTGGATGAGAATCCCGCGGTCGGCCAAGCGCTCCAGGAGGCCGAACGCCTGGACTACGTATTGCTCGAGCGGGTCCTGGCGAAATGCGAGCGGCACCTCAGCGTGCTCACGGCGCCAAACCGTCTCGACGAGCCTTGCGACCTGACCGAGGACGCTTTCTCGCATATGCTCGGCGTGGCGCAGCGCAACCTGCCATTCGTGGTGCTCGATTTGCCACATGTCTGGACGTCGTGGAGCCGCCAGAGGCTCATCGCTGCCGACGAGATCGTGGTCTGTGCACAACCCGATCTCGTAGGTCTCCAGAACGCGAAGAACATCTTTTGCCAGCTCACGAGACTGCGGCCCAACGATGCCCCACCGCGATTGATCCTCAACCAGGTTGGTGTGCCGCGGCGATCCGAGATTGCTGCCGCCAAGTTCGGTGCGGCTTTGGGCACTGCGCCCTCGGCCTGCATTCCCTTCGATGCCGCGACATTCAGCGCGGCCGGCAACGCTGGGAAGATGATTGCCGACGTGGCGCCGAGATCCGCCGCGGCAAAGACGATCCAGACGCTTGCAGGGATGCTCAGCGGTCATGGCCCGACTGCCGCCCGCCGACGACTGCCCTTCGGCCGTTGGTTGGGAAGACGATGATCAGGAGTGCGATTCCATACTCAGGGTCCTGGTGCCGGATCTTGTGCGCCGTTGCGCGCTGTGATCGTGGAGTATCCGCGGTCGAATTTGCGTTGTTCGCGCCAGTCCTGATCATCGCACTTGTGACCTCGGTCGATCTCGGCCTTGCCGAGTATGAGCGGATGACGATCGACCATGCGTTGCGTACCGGCGCCCAGAGCGCCATGTCGGACCCTGGCACAACGGAAGTGCGCAGGATCGCCGAGAGCGCGGCCTCGAGGAACTTCACGGTCTCGAGTGGCAGTACCGCAAGTGCCGGAGCGCTGGTGCTCAACGTCTCCCGCTATTGCGCTTGTCCAGAAGCAACCACCACGCCCGTTGCCTGCAGCACGACATGCGCAGGCCTCGCAGCCACCTTCATCTACTACCGCCTCACCGCCGGGAAGATCTACGTTGGAATGATCATTCCCTCGATAACGCTTCAACCCTCACTTCAGGTGCAAGTGCGATGAGCAGACTGATGTCCTTCCGACGGTTCCAAAGCTGCGATCGCGGCTCGGCCGGCGTCGAATTCTCGGTCGTCGGCCTGATCGTTTTTCTCACGGCGCTGGGCATCGTCGAACTGGGCCGTGGCCTGAACGTACGCAACCAGCTCTCCCACGCGATAGACTATGGGGCTCGCAAATTGCTCGTGGACAAGACGATCTCGGACAGTGCCCTCGAGGCCTCCATCCGGACCGCCTTCCGGGAGGGATCCAACGCCCAGCTCGTCGTGACCGTCGCGACCGAAACGGTGAACGGTGTTCCCTGCCGCACCATCGTGGTGAACTATCCGTTCAATTCACTCCTTCCCGGGCTTGCAGCTACGCCCATGAGCTTCAGCCTGTCGCGCCGAACTCCCACTGCCTGACATCGAGTTCCCACCAGTCGTTCCAATTTGGAGCATTTGACGGATGACGCGGCGCCTGGTGTTTGGCCAAGATGACTCGTCGGACTTGGGGGAGCGTCGGCGTCTTCGAAATCCAGGGCCCATCGCCCCGAAGCATCATCGCTTCCCTCCGAATGGATCCTTCTTGGGGGTGTTATGCTTGCTTCAGGTGCGGGCACGGGATTCCGCGCAGTCGACGTACTCGTCATCGATGACGACCTCGAAGCCTCCGCAGAGGTGAGCGCCATGCTCGCAAGGGCTTCCTTGACGAGCATCTGCGTGCCCAATGGTCAGGCGGCGCTCGATGTTCTAGAGACCGGATGCAGGCCAGCTGTCGCGCTAGTGGACTTGCGGATGCCCACAATGGGCGGCCTTGCCTTTGCGAGACGGCTCAGTCAGCTCGACAGTCGAAGTCGTCCGGAACTGGTCTTTTTCAGCGGAAGTGCCAGTTTCAAGGATGCGACCGAAGCCCTCCGGCTTGGCGCTCGCGACATGGTCAACAAGCCGGTCGATGGCCGCCGATTGGTCCAAGCCATAAAAGACGCAAAGCTGAAGTATCAGCAGCATCAGCCCGTCGACGATCTCAACCCCGCGGATGAAATCTCCGGGTCCGAGATCGATCCCGGCATGGGCATCGCCGACCCAACCTGGGTGCGCACGGTGATTGGCAGGCTGAGAGCGATCGGACAAGCCCGCGCCAAACATCTGCCATGCGAGCTGTTCGCTGATCCGTGTTGGGACATGCTGCTGGATCTCTACCACTGCGCAATCACCAACAGCGAAGCCACGATAACGAGCCTCGGCGCTGCATCCGGCGTGCCGCTCACGACTGCGCTGCGCCGCATTGCCGAACTTGAAGAACTCGGACTGGTGGCACGCTCAAGGGACAGCAAGGATAAGCGACGAATCGTGATGACCCTGACAGAGCAAGGCTTCAAGGCAATCGAAGACTTCCTCCTGGATATAGCGAAACACCAATGCGTGCCCCTTCGAGCCGATCGTCCGGGGACTGGACACCACACGGCCCATAGCGCCATCGTCTGATTTGGTTCTGGAAACGAGAATTGTTATTCTTATCAATAGATTACATCATTAGTATAATTATTTTTCTAAGCTACTTTCTCTAAGCCATTATTCTGGGTACATTTAAGGAGTTATCTGTTCCTAACAAATAATAAGCGAGGCCCGCCATGAGCGCATTCGAAGCCTCCTCTCCTTTGCGGATCAGCGCGCTGTGACCCCCCCTGTCGGTCGAATGGTTTGGGCCCGTACGGGGAGGTATGTCGGTACGTCGCTCGCGCTTGCGGCCTGCTTGACTGTGTCACTTCAGCCCCTCGTGTCATTCGCGCAGACCAGAGGGTCGAGCGATGCTCCCGCCATCACGATCAAGACGAAGCCTTCCTCGGCCGGCGTCCAGAGGGGCAAGCGCACGGCTATGGACGATTCTTCGGACGAGCTGAATAGCCGGGAAGCGGTCCGCGCGGCGGGTGTCGTGCGTGCCATGACCATGCCGGGCAGTGCTGCACCCGCTGCTGGAAGTAGCCCATCCTCAGAAGTCGTGAACGCCACGCTCACCGGCCAGAAGGTGGCGACGCTACCTCCACCTGCGATCGGCAGCAGCCAAATTGCGCCTCAGTTGGTGCAGGCACAGCAGACTCAGCGACCAGCACCTGTTCCCATCCAGCCGCCCGCTCCCGGCGCCGTTCCGCAGCCCTCCGCCGTCGGTGCCGGCGGCGGTG
>Ga0208243_1000533_pt1 | contig 20558 bp, 12 predicted proteins | sample Subbio2Aug_QV12A_FD_184826 | JGI IMG/M metagenome (GOLD analysis project Ga0208243, IMG submission 184826) | Serpentinite rock and fluid subsurface biosphere microbial communities from McLaughlin Reserve, California, USA - CR12Aug_QV12A (SPAdes) | ecosystem: Environmental > Terrestrial > Deep... | reverse complement strand
GATATTGCAATCCGATTTGCATTTTCTTATTTCCATTTCGTATTGATCTGGAATCTCCTATACTTCGTTTATCATTTTGTACAAAAAACAAGAGAACAAAATATAGAACAAGCCAAACTGGAGAACCTATTGAGTGAATTAGAAATTACTACTTTAAAATCGCATATCAATCCGGAATTCTTATTCAATAGTTTGAATGGTATTCGATCACTCGTTACAGATGATCCTGTAAGAGCCCGGAAAGCCATTACCATGTTGAGTAATATTTTGCGCAATAGTATCCAGGTTGATAAGGCGGAAAAAACACTTTTTGAAAAAGAGTTATCGATCATCAAAGATTATATTGCCTTAGAACAGATCCGTTTTGCAGACCAGCTATTTGTTCAATATGATATTGAAGAAGATACTTTAGACCAGCCTGTTCCCGCAATGGTGATGCAGTATCTTGTAGAGAAAGCGATTCGACATGGTTTTAACGAGCAAATCAAGACAGGTAGTATTCATATTTATTCTGAATACAAGGAAGATCTACATTGTTTTGGCGTCATCAGCTCGGGTAACTTTTCGAACTACCTGGAACAGGAGAATGAACATTTGAGTGAGATCAGAAAACGTATTTATAGTATCTATGGACAAAAAGCACGTATTCTGGTAGATAACCCTGAAGCGGGTATGATCAAAGCCGCTGTTTGTATCCCTTTATAGAATTCTGCTGCTCTACTTAAGCTCTTCTCTCTTACTCACATAATGCTGCAACAAAGTAATCTGATTTTTTGCACGTTCATAATTATGTGTAGGGTATTTTATTTGGTAATACTGATCCCCATTCAAAAAATCAGTCATGAAACGAAGTGCCTGCATGTAAATCATAATAGCGCCTGCATCAAAAAAAGATTGTCGCTCTTTTTCAGTGAGAATATCTCCCATACCTTGTGCATATCCATCTACTATGGCTTTATACATATCGGTTCGTACCTGAATTAAACTCAGGTCTTTTTCTTCCTCGTTCACCGGAGATAAATAAGTTCGGAACATATCACCCAGATCACTAAAGAAATAACCGGGCATCACCGTATCCAGATCGATTACACATAGTCCATGATGATTTTGATCGAATAAAATATTACTGATCTTGGTATCATGGTGCGTCACCCTCACTTTGAATTCCGGATCAATCAGTATAGATCGAAAAGTTTGTTCAATAAAAGAGAAGGATGCCAATAAAGCTATCCATTTTTCAGCCTCTCGGATACGTTCTTGTAAACCATTACGAAGTACTTGCTGAAATTGCTCATACCGAAACGAAAGATTATGAAAATTTTTGATCGTTGTATGTAGTTGGGAGCAGTCAAAATTGGCAAATTGTCTGGTAAAGTTCCCAAACTGAAAAGCCGCTTCTTTTGCTTGTTGAGCATTCTCAACTACTGTGATCGTTTGTGAATTTGGAATATAGGCAAACAGTCGATAAAAATTTCCATCCTGTTCTACCAAAGTAGCTCCATCCGAGGCACTCAGCGGCATTACAAATACGTATTGGGGATTAAAGGATTGAATATACCTACCTAGTTGCTCAATATTCTCTTGAATCCATTCAGGTTGTTGAAAAACAGTAGTATTGATTCTTTGAAGAATCCAAGCATTGTTGCCATGGCTTAGTTTCCAAGTATGGTTGATCAATCCATTACTAATCGTACTTACTTCTACTGAGGGATCATGTAAGTCATACGCTTTCAAAACCGATATGGGAGGAACAAGATTTGTCATTGCATGTATCAATATTCATCATTCAATGCAAATATTGGCTTTCGATACATCCATTGTCCGCCGGTGAAATCAGGGAATGGAACAGTCTGATTACCCAGATCAATGGATTGTTCACTCAAAGGTGTAATCGCACTCCAACTGGCAGCATCATATACATCCATAGGTGTTGCCTGTTTTCTTTTAATGGATTCAACAAATGAGTGGATCACAAAAAAATCCATACCACCATGTCCCGCACCATCTGTTTCCTTACTCCATCTTTTCCATAAAGGATGATCATATTTATCCAACCATTCTTTACTATTATCCCATTGATGAGCTTTGGCAGATTTACCTTCCAGATAAATACCCTTGTTGACATCCATCCAAATTCCTTCAGTTCCTTGTACCCTAAAACCTAAAGAATAAGGTCTTGGTAAGTTGGTATCATGCTGCAATAAAATCGTTTCGCCATTGGCACAAAGAATATGAGTGGTAACTACATCTCCCAACTTAAATTTTACTTTGGCATTGGGATGGTTTTCACCTCCATTCTTTACAATATGATTGTGCAAGCCTCTTGCTTTGGAAGCAAATGAAGACAATGAAACAAAACGATTACCACGGTTGATATTGATATAGTGAGCAACCGGACCAATACCATGTGTTGGATATAAATCTCCGTTTCGATTCACAGAATGAGCCGTACGCCATGCAGCTTCAGAAAATCCTTTTTCACCAAACTCTACACCATGACCATAAGGATGAATTCCATCATTGAATTTCACTTCCCGAAGATCATGTTGATAGCCCCCCTGTAGATGAATCAACTCACCAAACAGGTTTTGTCTAACCATATTCAATACCGCCATTACATCTCTTCTATAACAAACATTTTCCATCATCATCACATGTGCTTTTGATGATTCAGCAGCACGTACCACTTCCCAATGATCTTCCAAACTAATGCCAATCATTACTTCAGAGCCTACATATTTGATACCTGCTTGAATAGATCCGATAATCATTTCTTTATGCCACTCCCAAGGAGTTGCGATGATAATACCGTCAAGCTGATGTTTCGTAATCATTTTTTTCCATGCATAAGAATCTCCCGTAAATACTTGTGGCATAGACTTACCACTTTTGGCAATCATTGCTTTGGCAGCTTCCAACATTTTATCATTGATATCACAAATGGCCACTAGCTCTGTATCAGCTCTGCGTAAGATCAGGTCTAAATGATTTTGTCCACGAAGTCCTGTTCCAATAATGGCTAGACGCACTTTTTCTGCTTTTGTTTCAGCATAGGTGTTGATAGAAGGAAGCACAGTCATAGCAGCAGCTGTTAATCCTGTCTGTGCAATAAATTTTCTTCTTAACATGGCATTTGTTTTAGACAACCACAATGTAAGGGATAAAAAATAAAATAATAAGTGCTATCCAAAGAATACCTGTTCAGATAATCTCAGATTAAAATTTAAAAAAAATCGCCTGATCTTTTTGATCAGGCGATTAAAATAAAATGATACAATACTAATTTTTCGGACGGAAGGATCGAATCGGTGGAGCAGGTTCTTTCTTTAATTCAATCCCTTGTGTAGGCATTAAACGTAAAGCTTCTTGAACAGCTCTTTCCAATTGTGGATCTCGTCCCTCGATGATCGCTTTTGGATCATGAAACACTTCAATATCAGGCGCCACTCCTTCTGCTTCTACAGCCCATTTACCATCTGTATCAAAGAACCCTCCTCTGGGTGCCACCATTCTTCCTCCATCGATGAACGGCGGTGTATCCCAAGTACCTACCAGTCCACCCCAGGTTCTTGTTCCCACCAATGGACCCAATTTCATCTTTCTAAACATATACGGTAACAGATCACCACCTGATCCGGCATTTTCATTAATGATCATCACTTTAGGACCCCAAATTCCAGCCATCGGTGTGGTTGAAACGCGATGCCCTTCTACCCTGTTATTGAAGTATCCTTGTAATTTTCTACTCATCACATCAATCATATAATCAGCAGCAGATCCTCCTCCATTATTTCTTTCATCAATGATGGCACCTTGTTTATCCTGTTGAGAAAAATAATAACGATTGAATGAAGTATATCCGGGATCACCTGTATTCGGCACATACACATAAGCCAGTTTCCCTCCGGATAATGCATCTACTTTTCGACGATTTCCTTCTACCCAATCGCGAGAACGCAGTGCGGCTTCATTGGCAATAGGAACAACTGTTATCAATTGAGAGCCTTCCAAAGTAGGCTTACTATTCACCCTGATTTTAATTTGTCTATTGGCAGAGCCTTCAAACAATCGATACAAATTCATAGATGCATCCAATTTTTGTCCATTCACTTCCAGCAAATAGTCTCCCACTTTTACATGAATACCCGGACCACTCAACGGCGATCTTAATTCCGGATTCCAATTTTCACCGGTATATATTTTTTTGATCTTGAAATAACCATTATCTACTTGATAGTCTGCACCCAATAATCCACCTGGAACAGTGGGCACATCCGGGAAGTCACCACCACTCACATAAGAATGTCCTACTGCTACTTCTCCACTAATAATATCAATGATATAGTTAAGGTCTGATCTGTGTTTTACATGTTTTACCCAAGGCTTGTACCACTCATAGATCTTATCCCATGGTGCACCATGTACATTATCAACATAGAGAAAATCCCTTTGCAAACGCCATCCTTCTTTATAGATCTGCTCTGCTTCTTTACCGGGATCCACATATACTTTCATAGCATCGGTTGCCAATCTCCCTTCACCCGGACGAGGTGCCGCCGCCGTACCAACGATGTACCATCCGGCACCTGAACGGTACAATAAATTTTTGCGATCAGCACTGGTGACTGCACTATTCACAGCTCTCGCAAACTCAATCGTTTTTTGATCTTTCGTACTGTATCTATTCAATACTACACCAGGCTGGTTGGGTACTGCTTCCATATAAAATACGGTACCATCAGGTCCTGCTACTAAGCCGGTATAATTTCTCAATGGAATATTCGCAGCAATGATTCGCTGATCCAATCCATCAAAATCAATTTTCACTTGAACACCGGAAGCAACTATTGGCTTTGCTTGTTTAGAACCGGTATCAGCAGGATTCTTCACCGGTTCATCATCACTTTTAGGTTCTAATGGAGATGCCGCATCTTTACTTAGTACAGCAATGTATAATGCACGTGTTACCGGATAATTGTAATTACTCATATCCAACCAACCGGTTGCCAATCCGAAATCAGTACTCGCTAAAAAATATAAATACTTACCACTCTCATCCCATTGCGGATCAATGGCATCAGATAAACCATCCGTTAATTGCCTACTCACACCGGTTTCAAGATTGTATACTTTTACTGCTTTGAATTGATTGTTTTGCAGCTGCACATAAGCAATCCATTTACTATCCGGCGACCATACAGGTTTCATCGTTCTGTTGGGATGCGCATAACGATCGGTATCAACTTTTTTAATGGCACCTGTTTTCACATCCATGTACCAGATATTATAATCGGTATCTGTAAATGCAATGTATTTACTGTCTGGTGACCAAGCTGGTGTGAAATAAAATTTTTTATTCGGAATGGGAAATGCTTGTGCTTCTTGTAATCCAAACTGATCTCTTACCATCAACTGATACTCTCCACTGGCATCCGAAAACCAGGCAAGTTTTTGTCCGTCAGGCGACCAAACAGGTGATCGGTCTGCAGCACCTGTGGAATTGGTAATATTTCTCCAATCTCCATTTTCTTTGGGTACTGTAAAGATTTCACCACGGCTTTCAAATAGGGCTCTTTTACCGGTGGGAGATAAACTGGCATTGATCAAATTATTGCCGGTAAGATTATTCCAACGAGGGCGACCCCAATTCAAATCAGCTTTGACATGTATTTCCAGCTTTTGTGTTTTTTGTGTTGTAACATCATAGCTATGCAAATAACCTCCTTGTTCGTAAATCAATTTGTTATTCGCTGCTGAAACATTTTTGATATCAAAATCTTTATGAAATGTGATCTGTTTTTGTGCTTTTGTTTTCGGATCATAGGACCATATATTGTTGATATAATCCTGCTCAGATAAGAAATATAAAATACCATTGTTCCAGGTTGGACTACTATGTCTTTCTTGATCACCCTGTTTTGTTTTTACTGTTTCAAAGGTTTTCATATTGAATAACCAAATAGGCTGTGCCTGACCACCACGATAGTTTCTCCATTCAGGGTCCCACAAACTATAAGGCAGGTATGCCATGGTTTGTCCATCAGGAGATAAAGTACCGGAAAATCCAAAAGGTAAAGGCATGGCAGTTGGAGTTCCCCCTTTGATACTCACTGTAAAGAACTTGGTATTCACAGTGGGATATCCTTCTCTACCGGAAGTAAAGTAAACACCCGTTCCATCAGGCAACCAACCATGAACAATATCAGCACCGGGATGCCATGTCATTCTTTTTGGTTCGCCACCATCAATCGAAACAATATATACATCCGTATTACCATCATACTGACCGGTGAAAGCGACCCATTTACCATCAGGACTGATTTTAGGATTGAGTTCTGTTCCCATAGCGGATGTTAATCTACGTGCATCTCCACCATTGATGGTAGTGACCCAAATATCATCTGCATGTACAAAGACGATATGATCTTTACTGGCATTGGGTTGACGAAGTAACATAGTACCCTGCGCAAATAGGGTGCTATATGTACTTAAGAGTACAAGGCAGAAAACTATTCTGCTGATACCGGAATATTTATTTTTCATATGGTTGGTTTTCAAATAAGCAATTCGTTTATAATCTTTAAATATTAAAAAGCATTTCTAAAAATGTGCTATCGTTTTCTATTGTGTCATTGCTGCTTTTATTCATAAAGACCCGTTGAATACACTTTCTTACCGCCTACAACTGTCAACTCCACTTGTGTTTTATAAATATCTTCCGGTTTGATCTTAAAAAGATCTTGTGAGAGTACGATAAAGTCTGCCAGGTACCCTTTTTTAAGTTGTCCTTTTTCCTGTTCATCGAAAGAACCATAAGCAGCACCTGCGGTATAGGCATACAATGCATCTTGCAAACTGATTTTTTGTGTAGGAATCCAGCCACCAACAGGCTTACCATCTGTTGTCATTCGGTTCACCGCATTGTGGATACCTCGAATGGGATTTAAACTGATGCAAGCAGGCCAGTCGCTACCGAATACCAATTTGGTTTTGTTTTGCAGGAATGATGCCCAGGGAAACGACAAGGGTAATCTTTGTTCTCCTACTGCTTTACTCCATACATCTATCGTTCCGGGATCTGCATGAATGGGTTGCATAGAAGGTAATACACCCAGTTTATTAAATCTTTCAATATCCACAGTGGTGGTCATTTCAATATGTTCAATTCTGTGTCTTTTATTTTGTTGACCATTCGCAGTCATGGCTTTTTCATATGCATTCAATACAGATCGTACAGATGCATCTCCGATGGCATGTGTATAGATTTGGAATCCTTCCTGATCCAATCGATTCACCCATTTTTCATATTGATCAATCGGTATGGCATATTGACCTCTGTAAATACTATCCAATTGTAATAAGTCGCTATAAGGATCAATCATCACTGCTGTATGTGATTCGATCACGCCATCCAATAAAAATTTAACAGCAGTTGTTTTCAACCATTTTGGATTTTTATTTTTTGACCGAATCGATTTCCAGCCTATGATGTCTTTTTCGTTGAGACCTCTTCCGGCACTGAATGCGATGGATGTTCGCACAGTAAGTTGATCAGTTCTAAGTAATGAATCATACAAGTCATACTCTTCTCTGGAGCCACTTGCATTCTGAATACTAGTAATTCCTAATGTCGCTGCATACTTTAATCCTGTGAGCAGTGCATTGAACTTGGCAGCTTTATTAGGACCGGGTACAAACCGCGTTACCAAGCCGGTTGCACTTTCCTTGAAAGCACCGGTAGGTTCTCCATTTTTATCTTTCACCAATTCACCAAAACCTTTAAAGGTTGTTTCTTTCGTAATTCCTGCAATGGATAATGCCTTGCTATTGGCCCAGCCACTATGACCATCATAGGCTTTTAAATAAACAGGTCTGTCTGGAATGATGGAATCTAACATTTGTTTAGTGGGTAACCCTCCGGGAAATAAACTGTATTGCCAGCCACCACCTGTGATCCAAGGGAGTTCAGGATGTTTTTTAGCATAGTCTGCAATCATCTGAATTGCTTCCTGCATGGTTTTCGCTTCCACAAGATCTACTACTGTTAAACCTAAGGAGCCGGATAAAAAATGAACATGTCCGTCATTGAATCCGGGCATCATCAATTTTCCTTTTAGATCGATCACTTTGGTTGAAGCGTTTTTAAACTGATTCAAATCAGTATGGGAACCTACTGCCAGAATTCTATCTCCTTTTACGGCTAATGCCTCTACAAAAGGATGGGAAGCATCAGCAGTCCAAATATGTCCATTGATATACAATTGATCAGCGGTATCTGTCACCAACGGATCTTTTTTCATGGATAGCAGTGCGAAGACGGCAATGAACAGCAGCAGTAGGGTTTTTCTCATGTGGGCAATTAAAGGATATCTAATGTAGGCAATTTTATTTTTTTCTCCGCATCGTCTCCCTGTATCACTGTAAGTGAGAGAATGGGGACGTTGCGGTGACCGAACCGAGACAACCTATGGGTTTATTTTACACGATCACTTTTGTTTTAGTATGTTTAAATCTACTATTAAACACAATCACCCTATCTGTGTAACACCGCAACGTCCCCTCTCTCGCCCAAGGCGAGATCGGGAGACGATACGACGAACTTCCTTTTTATTTAGACACCCTGAAAGAAGAAAAAATGTGAGATATCATAGAGAAGAAAATTTCAAAATTTTAACAGTTAAAATAAATGTTATATGAATAAAGGATTCGTATATTTAAACAAGTGGTGCGAGACATAAAAGAATACATACTAACAAAGAGAAGAATTAAAATGCTACAATCAATTTTATGTAAAACTTCTTCCCTTTTGTCTAATGATATATAATAGCCTTCAAAAAAAGGATATTGCTAAAATAAGCGTCAATAATGAAATACATTATCTGTCTACTCTTATTCATTAATCAAGTTCATGCCCAAAGAATTGATTTTATTGAAAATTTTGAACTCGATAGTATTATTCTAAAATCAGATAAGCCATTGATCTTAATTGATTTTTATACTACATGGTGTGGTCCATGCAAACGCATGGATCGTGAGGTATTTACAGATAGTACCATTGTAAAGCATGTCAATTCAAACTGTATTTCATTGAAAGTAAATGCGGAGGAAGGACAAGGAATTTCTTTAGCGAAGAAATATAATGTTACGTCCTATCCAACATACCTTTTTCTGAATAATCAAGGAGTTTTAGTATACAGAACGGTTGGATACATGTCATCCTATGATTTTAGTAACCAAATTACCAATGCAATAATAGAATCAAAAGAAAGCACTACAGTTCTTGAGTTAGACAGTCTATATAAGCAAAAGAGTCACGATTTTTTGTTTTTAAAAAACTACTTAAATCGAAGAACGAAACTGAAATTAGATAATTCAGATTTACTGGACTATTATATTCATTTATTACCAAAAGAAGAAAGAGCTAACGATGAAACCCTTCAACTTCTCATAGATAATGGAAATCGGATCAATAAGAGTTTACAAGTAGGGATCGGACTTGAAACTCTTATAGATAATAAGCAAAAATTACAATCGCTAAAAAATGCTTATCCGATTGAATATTATATTGAAAATGCAAGAAAAAAGACTTTAGGCAAAGCCATTGAATTGAAAAGTGATAGCCTCTTAAATCTAGTATTAAAGTATACTGATAAAAACAATATTTTTGATAATATATCAACAGTCAAGCTCAAGTACTTCTCTGGCCTTAACAATAAAACTAAGTTTTATAAAGAAGCAGATTCCTTTATAAAAAACCAACTCTCTAAATACACGCTCAAAAAAATGGCTGCCCTAGATAGTATTGTTTTGTTAGAACTTATAAATAGCGAAGACTATAAAGATGCAACTCCTGAAGAGATACAAGAGGCAAAGCTAGATTATAAACATACTCAAAGTGTACAATTTGTTAGGCTATACAATTCAATAACAGATTATATCATAGATAATGATAACAATATAGATCACCTTTTAGCTGTAAAAAAATGGGCAAAAAATGCTGTAGATATTTGCTTACTTGACACTACTTACTTCATAAACATATATCCACATTCATTGAATAATCTGGCTAAAGTACATTATAAGCTTAAAGATCAAAAGGAAGCTATTCGATATCAGACTTTAGCGATTGCTGCATCAAAAATTTTAGAAGAAAGTGATGCAACAGAAATGTATCAAAAGCAGCTTATGCAGATGAAAAAAGGAAAGCCAATTGTCCAATAATTATCGCGTAGATTATACACAGCCAATTATTAATTTTACTTTTATATCAACTCTTGATCTTAAACACTCCTAGCAAAAGAATATAAATTACATAAATGCAGCGCCCGATATTACTGCCATATCAAAAAAGAATTATGGTACGCATCATCCTCATTTTACTACTAGCTATACCTTTCAATATTGTATCTGGCTTTCAGTATAGTAATGATAAAATGGTATATCTAGAAATAAAAGATTCCTCACTACTAATAAATGATGGCAGTAAATATAAGTTGAACTTTGAATTCACAAATAAAGAAGGAGAGAGAAACAATCTAAAATTACTGAAAGGAGAAAATAAAATTTATTCAGCTACTCCACTCACGATAATACAACAGGAAGATGCTACTAATTGCCCATATATTCTATATCCAGGTGAGCGAGTTGAAATAAGCCAAGATAATCAAGGCGTTTTACACTTTAACAATAAACTAGACAATAAAAGAACAAATGACTTGAACTTTTTAAATCAGATGATTCATGAAACGGATATCTTTTGTCCTTCTACTAGATTACTAAATGTCATAAGCTTACGAGAATTAAAATCCAGAGCTACTCAAATTGAACATCTTAAGAAGAAAAGACTATCCTTTCTGATTTCATACAACCATTCAAAAAAAATGACTGATGAGTATAGAAGAATTGCATATGATTTTATTCATCAGTTTGCCATTTTAGATTCAATATATTTATTTAGTAAACTTAAGAGCTTAGAACGCTCATCCAGTTTGTTTAAATCTTGGGAAAGAAGAACTTTTAAAAAAATTGTCAGTCAAAAAGATTTAAATGCTGATGCTGCAAATACTATATTGGTAAAAATTACCGAAACATTTATTTATTTTAAACTTTTCAATACTACACAGCCTTATATCAAAGACAGTAGCCAACTACATGTAGCTTTTGATTTAATACAGTCTAGCTTTAAAAATTTATCAAGATCGTTTCTATTATCGAGACTTATAAACTTATCTATGCAACTAAGCATCCCTGTAAAAGACCGATACTATCAAACCTATATACAAAATAATTTTAGTGATCAATTTAAGGTAATGAAAGTTCCCAACTCTTTAAATGCACATAATTTTATTACAGAGTTTGGAGATGAAAAAATAGTATACACTGATTTAAAAACAATAAAACCTTTAAAATCAATAGTTGAAGAGCATAAAGGAAAAGTCATTGTATTTGATATCTGGGCTAGTTGGTGCAGACCTTGTATTGAACAGTTTCCATTTTCAGAGAAATTAAAGGAAAAATATAAAAAAGAGGATATTACATTTATAGTAGTATCAATTGATGATGATATTCTTGCTTGGGAGACTGGAAATAAAAGGCATATTGTAGATACTTCAAAAAGTTATCTCTTACTGGATAATCGAAACTCAAAACTTTTAAGATATTTCAATATAGCTACGATTCCTCATTTAATTATCCTTGATAAGAAAGTTAATATCGTCTCACAAAAAGCTCCTCTACCAAATGACTCGGCTTTAGAATTACTGTTAGACAAATACACAAAAGAATAGTAAGGAAATTAAAAATTATTGGTTCTCTGTAATGTCCCCTCTATCAGCATAGGTTAAAGAATGGGGATATTTCAGGCACGTACACTGAAGCGGGTTTCATTCTCCGAAGAGTCTACCTATAAAAAGTTATTGTAACACCGCGTCCCTTCATACCTAGGGAGACGAAGAAGAACTTCCTTTTTATTTGGGCACCCTACGGAGAAGGAATATGTTGTTTTAATCTTTATTTTTAAAGAACAAATTTCAATCTCATGTACAAATTGATAATCAGCATTTGTTCCACGTTGATTCTTTCCACTACATATGCTTACCAAACAGATTCATTAGATTTCACCATTGAAGGGTATGCAACTGGATTAAATAATAAAAAAGTAACACTTCATATTCCTGCTTACCCAATTGATAATAGGCAAATTACGGTTGTAAGAGATAATTATTTTATATTCAAAGGTAAACTTGTTGATAGCACTATCTATGCCCGTATTTTATTAGATGAAGATATTACAAACCCAACAGGCGCATACACAACCTTTCCTTTCATCTTATCATCAGGTAAAACCTCTATAAGTTTTAAAGCAACCCCCGTGAAAAATGAAGGGATTAGATACCGTTTTAGTGATCTTGCAATTATAGAAGGGGCACCGGCAATACTATTTTATAAGTATCAAGATTTACTCAATAAAGAAGTATTCGGCGGTTTATCATATCGTCCTGATTCCTTATATCTTGATAGTATGAACCGAATTGTCATACCACAGCGTAGAAAAAAGTTTGAAGAGCTATTTGTCTCCTTTAAAGATTCTATAGGATACCCCTATGTGCAAGTAAAATTGTTGGAGAATTTTAGTAAGAGTGCGTTGTATGATAAGGATGACATGTATCTCACTCCAGTTCAAAAAAGATTTATACTAGAGCAATTCAAGTCCATAGAACCGAACTTATATAGACATTCTGAAAAGCCTTTTTGGACTTCCTATTTTTCGAATTTCGTATCTAAAGACGAATTAAGTTTTCATGATTTTGAATTACTTTCTAGTGATCAACAAAAATTAAAATTATCGACAATTGTAAAAAAGAATAAATACACCGTTCTTTATTTTTGGTGGTCAGGCTGTGTACCCTGTCGCGTTTTTATCAATAAAGAGAGAAATAATTATAATTTATTAAAGCAAAAAAATATAGAATTTGTTTCCATCAATGTTGATGACATGAAATATAAGTGGCGTAATGCTTCACAAAAAGACAAGATTCCTTGGATAAACCTTTATTCAGGAAACAACTCACCAATAATTCCATCATATCAAGTAGAAGCATACCCTACAAAAATTATATTCAATAATCAATTGGAAATTATTGATGTGAGTTTCATTTCATTAAAGGATTTATTAAAACTACAATAGATCCTTAAGAATTTTATTTCTTCTCCGAGTTTATTTTACTTGAAAGTTCCCCACAGGAGTCTCCCTCTATCACCGTAGGTGAAAGAATGGGCACGTTGCGGATGCTACATTGAGGCATGTTTGTAACTAGTCATTTTTTTTTCGCATCGTCTCTTTATGAGTACACTTAGCAAAGAAATCATTTCTCGAAATAAGAATGATGTTGCGAATTGTATTTAAAAAGTAATGGAATACAAGTTCCTAATAATACACTAGTCAGTAACATCGTAATAGCGGCCTGTATCCACTCAAAGCCTCCATGAAACAGATCATTGATAAGATTGGAAATCAATAATCCCAATAACTGACCAACAAAGAAAAATAAACACCGAAATACAAATTTGATAGGTGGTGAAATGATACCACTCTCCCGAATAAATGGTCTACCTACCCATTCATAGACCAGTAAAAGTAAAAAGACAATATATCCAAAATAGGCAGATAGATTCATTGCATAAAACTGAAAATAAAATGCTATAGAAGCCTCGCCTGCATAAGAAAGTGTTGGTGGAGAAATAATCCTCATAATAAATGCCCACAACAAAACCATTAGGGTATAAATAATCGGCATCACAATGAATGCAATTAGAAAATAACCTGCTATTCGTTTAATAATATTCAAGCTAGTCATTAATTAAATGAGAGATTCATTCTCCTTGCCTCTCGTAGAAAACTCTCGAACGATCTTACTCAGGTAAGTTAATAATTAGTTTTTACTCACGACTATTCAATAATGAATCAATAATATTAAAAGTAAATGATACCCCCCAGCTATTTAACACAGCAAAGTCCCCTGTATCGCCTCAGGCGAGAGAGAAAAGATGCGACGAACATCTCTTTGTGAGCAGAAGCAAATAACACTTTCAGCAGTTTCAATAACAAAAAAAGTACTAAACTACTTTTGGGTTATACCATTTGCTTTTCGGGTTATGCATGCATGATGTACAATGAATAAGAATGCACAATTTGTGATCAATCCATTGATCCATGCGTAGAACCCTTTTTTTCCAAGCAAGTATTGTGGTCTTATTATTTGTGCTGACGTATACAGCCAGTTCCAAATGGTTAAACTTCTCCCATTTCAACCGTGCCATGCGGTCACAACCCATTCCTGAACCGGTAGCAGAGGTGTTGACTTACTTGATTCCTATTGCAGAAATCATTGCTGCCATAGCCATCCTCCTACCCGCTTTAAGACATAAAGGATTATTACTGACTGCAGTATTCATGACGGCCTTTACAGGATATGTTCTCTACATCAAATTAGCAGGTTTTGATAGTAACACCTGCCCATGTGGAGGTCTATTTGCAAACCTTTCATGGAACCAACACTTGATCGTCAATATACTCTTAACGATACTATCCTATTGGACACTTTATACAAGTATTGTTCAACAACGAATTCCTGGCCACGGAAAAAGGGGGAATGCCGACGCCTCCGACCAAACCAAGTAGGCACTCGTTAAAATTGGAAGACTATGAAAAAGATGCCATTATTGATCGCAACTGTGATGCTGGTTGCTGTTATTAGCGCCTTCACCACAAAAAGACCTACACAACTCTTTTACAGAGAAAGTGTAGATGAGTTTAAGGAAATTTTAGGGGACGGTTCTTGCGAACCCGGATCATTTTATTGTACTTACACATGGATTGGTGCTGGAGATCCAGGAAGTACAAACAATCCTGCAGACTACAGTCCACAGGGTATTTCTTCTAGAATCTTTGTTCCAGAGCCTTAAAACAACAACAAATGCCGGATTATTCCGGCATTTGTTTTCTAAAAAAGGAAGACAATCCAGTTGACAGTGCTTCCCCTCTGAGATCGATCGCAACGATCAATCCTTGAGGATTGATCAAAAAACTACTCGGTACACCTTTCACACCATAAGACTTGGCAACCTGACTATCAAATCCTTGGGTATCTATCAATTGAATTCCTCCCAATCGATCCTTAACAAGAGCCTGCTCCCAATTGATACGGGTGTCGTTTTGATCCAGTGAAATACCAATAAACAGGATTCGAGTAGTATCCAATTGTTCATAGTTTTTTTTCAAATTCACATTTTCATTTCGGCATGGTGTACACCAACTTGCCCAAAAATGAAGAAAGACATACTTACCATTGAAAGAAGAAATATGCACTTCTTTACCTGATCGATCAGTAAGTATAAAATTCGGAGCTTTTGAGCCAATTTTGATTTTATCCAAAGCATCCAGTCGTTGTAATATCAACATTCCTTTGGGATGTGTTTTCAAAATATGATCCAACGAATCATACAAATTTCGATATTCACCTGCGGCTCTGGAAACCTTAACCATGTCCTCTAAAATCAATAGGGAAAAATATGCATTAGGATGTGCCCGAATAAAATCCAATCGATATTGCTTAGCTGCTTCTGAATATGCTTTCCCTTGTAAGCCCTTTGTCTGGATAAGTAGCCCATCCCGAAAAATCCGATCTTGCTCAAATAAAGCTGACCCTGTAATTGAATAGTCATTAGGCTGCTTGAAATACATTTGCATAACACAGTTCTCTATCATAAAAGATATCATGACAGGGAATTTTCTCTTTGGCTCGATCTTGTTACTATCTGGAATGATATATAATAAAACGCGTCCGGGTGTCGACAGATTTCCTTGAAAGCAAAACCTTCCTTCTTCTACAGCTGAAGTATCCCTGACAGAACCTCTGACTGCATCTGTATATTCCATAATCATCTTGGCAACAGGGTAACCATTAGGATCTGTATGTCCACTTATGGTAAACCCTTTTTGTACAGTAGCACTGCATGATAAGCTGACGATCATACCAACCAAAAAAATGAGTTTTCTTTTCATCGTTTGTTTTGTTGTATGCCTGTTAAAAGAATTTCAGTGTCTGGAATGGCAAATGTGTAACGATTGTCATTGGGAGGTAATTCATAGACAACTCCATTAACTGTCCTCCTTAACGTTCTGGAAAAACGAGGATCTTTATTAAGCCTTCTTAAATCATACCAGATCAAACTCCCTGAAAAAGCCAATTCCTTTCTTCTCTCTGTTAAAACCAAAAGCAGGGCTACATCGGCATTTGCAGCTACTAATGGAACAAAACTTCCGATTCGCAAACGCTTCAACAACAACTGATTCAATAATTGCATACTACCGGACACATCCCCTCTCCTCGCTTTTGCTTCAGCAGCAATCAAGAATAATTCATTGGTTGCAATTCCTTCAAAAGGACGACTCAGACGACCGGTATAAAACCCTTTGAAGATCGGTTGACCATTAAATAATCGGTAAAACACCGTTCTTCTCAAATCATTGTTGACATAAGATCGATACAAGGCAGAATCAACTATAGCGTTATTAGCAGAATAAAAAGAAGAGGACAAGGCTTCTGCATAATAAATAACTTCTGGATGATTGTTTTGAAGGGTAGGAAAAGGAAGTGCTGCATTAGCATTGAGACTATTATAATCTATCAACGTAGATTCTATTCCAAGTGCGGCTAACGCATATTTCTCAGACTCAACCCAATTACCCATCGTCTGATAGACGCGAGCCAACAAACCTTTAACTGCAGCCTGTCCTGCCCTTATTTTAGAAGCAGGTCTCATAGGCAACAGGGCTTCTGCTGCCTGCAAATCTGTAATCACCTGCTCGTAACAGATATCCATATTTGACCTGTTGGGTCTGATATTGATATCTGAACTAAATCGTAAAGGGATACCCAATTCAGAAGAAGCAGTAGCTGGATCATAAGGCTTTGCAAAATATTGAAGCAGATTAAAATTGGCTAACCCTCTAAAAAAATATGCCATTCCTTGCACCTGCTGATGAGCTGTTTGATTTTGTGCCGTCACTTCGATTTTTGAAACTCCCTCCAAACAAATATTAGCTACCGCAATGATCTGATACATGGCCTGCCATTCAACAGGTATAAACCCTTCATAAATTTCGGGAGCCCAGATATATCCTTTACGATCGAGTGGAGAAAATGCAGCGTTGTATACAGCATCACTTACGGTAAACTGATCCGTACTGACTAATCCCAATAAACTATGTTGCTGAAATAAGAAATCACCATCGAGTATCGCTTGATAATCGGATATGCGACTAGGGACTACACTGCTTCTTTCCACTTTCACATCCAACCAATCCTGCTGTCTTTGACAAGCACTTAGACACATTTGTATGGCACAAAAAAGTATTAGATAGTTCTTTTTCATTTTGGAGTTATTTAAAGTGAAATAATAAACCCAGACTTACTGTTCTCATTGCAGGAACATTGTCGGAGCCGGTAAAAAAATCGGTATTGTCGGGATCTAAACCCTTTTTATTGGCTTTCCAGAGTAGACCCAAATTGTTTAGATAAGTATAGACTTCCAATCCTGTGTCTGCCAATCCTTTAATCTTTAATTGATCCCATCGGTAAGACAACCGAATATCTTGAAATCGAATATGATCACCTCGCTCTACTAGAATGGCTGAAGAAGAATAAAAATTAGAACGTAACGTATTAGTTGGATATACCAATGAAGGTACTTGCGTAAACCTTTCATCTCCGGGCTTTTGCCAGCGCTGATAATAATCCAAATGTTGACGAGATAATACCAATTCAGCAGTATTCAATGGAATACTACGTGACCGAAAATAATATCCGCCTTTGAAAAGGATATTGAAGGAAAATGAAAATCCCTTGAAACTAAACTCATTTCTGAGAGACCCCCAAAAAGTCGGTCTTGCGGATCCATGAAATACCAAACTGTCAGGAGAAGTTACAGCGGTAATGGCTGTATAATTCGTAGACGGTTGACCATTTACTAATCCTCTTGGGTCACCTGTATTGGGATCCAACCCGGCCCATGGATAACTCCAGATACTAAAAAGTGGCTTCCCAATTTTAGGAACAATATCGCCAAACCCCATCACCAGACTTGCAGGTAGTAACTCTCTCTCAAATCGAACAATTTTATCTCGTAAGGTATTAGCAATAAGGATCGCATCCCAACGAAGTGCTCCTCGCAGTATTTGAGCAGTAAGGTTCAACTCCAGTCCTTTTGTTCGCGTGGAAGCCCCATTACCTCTAAAGTTTTCAAACCCTGTTGAAGTGGGCAATTGCATTTCCTGAATCAGATCAAGTCCATCTTTTTGATACCACTCTAATGTACCGGCAAAGCGACGACTAGTTGTCTGAAAATCAATACCCATATTCCAGGACTTCACTCGCTCCCACCTTAATTCGGGATTGGGTGCTGAAACTAAAGAACCATTCTGTAAACCGGTAAGAGTGCTGGTAGCAAATCGAGCGGTTAACAATGAATTCGCATTAACTGCATTGCCATTGAATCCGTAAGTGGCACGCAGACGCAGCATCGAAAAAACACGGGTTGGGAAAAAGGTCTCTTTTGCTATTTCCCATCCAAGACCCGCTGACCATAATGGAGTAATTCTTTCATTGGTCTTTACACCAAACAAGTTGGCACCATCCGTACGTGCACTAATATTCAACAAATATTTTTGACGATACTGATATCCGGAATTCAAGAAAAAAGAAACATAACGATTCAAGACCTCACTAACACCAGTTGCGGGTGCGGGGATCACTGCATTACCAAATGGATGTACCGGTTGACTTGACTGAAAATTTAAGTTCCCTTGCCCTAATCCATAGGCATCGTCATAACCATAACTTGTTCTATTAAATCCATTGCTTCTTCGCTGACGAATCTCAAAACCTCCGATAGCGGTCAATCGATAATCACTATTCCATGATTGCTGATAATTTAATTGTCCGCGTAAATTTTGACTATTTAACACAGACTCAGACAATTCCAAAACACCGCCTTTCGGAACGGGGTAGGTAAAGGCGCCAGTTGTATTGTTCCGTTGTGAAAAACGATTCACTAGGTTTCTTGCGAAATAACTTTCTGCATTTCGTAACCAATTACCGGATGTCGATTGGTATTCCTGTTGATACTGCAGATCCATATTCAACTGTGGGGAAAAACGATAACGAATACCTCCCTTTGCAATCAAACTTCTGATAGCGGATGTATTTGTGGTTTGCCGAATCTCATCCAATAATGAATAGCGCCAGGGTAAAAAACCTAAGGCCTCCACACTGTCGATATAATTACTTCGATAATCCTTTACAGTAGAAAGCGTTTCACCATTGGAAGTTGCCAATTGCGCGTATGGATACAATTGACTGGTGCTGTTGAAATTGGTTTGTGAACTCCGAAAACTTAAATTATTAGGTCGATTTTGTGTTGAACTGGTATAATAGATACTGGCAATGAATTCTAGATTACGAATAGGTCGAAAAACCTGCTGGGATTGAAGCGTCAGTCTTTTATAGTCATTAGCTATTAGTTTTTCTCGGTTCTGATCATAGCCAATAGAAAAACTATAAGAGTGTTTCTCAGACCCTCCTTGCAATTGGATCGAACTTTGTTGACGGAGCTCAGGACGATAAATATGTTTACTGAAGCCTTGACGAATATCTATTTGCCCTAATTGATTCAAAGCATCCGTAAGCGCTGTTGTTGACAATTGACCTAATCGATGTTTTTGGAATAATTCTACAACGGGTGTGACGGCAGTTCTGGTAGTGGTATTATTTAAAGCAGAAGCGTAATAGCCTTGATCAAATAAAAAGCGCTCGACTTCGATATAATCTTTAGAAGGAAGATAATTACGTGTATAGAATAAATCCGGCTGTGAACTAATTGTCAGGTTTTGGTTAACATTTACTTGCAAAGGTTGATTGAATTTTCCTTTCTTAGTAGTGATCACAATGACCCCATTGGCTGAACGAGCCCCCCAAATAGAAGCTGCTGCCGCATCTTTCAACACTGTTATCGATGCAATATCATTAGGGTTAATATTATTGATATTGCCTTCAAAAGGAAAATTATCCAAAATGATCAGTGGATCAGCTTGTCCACCTACTTGTCCTAAGGTGGTTCTTCCCCTGATATTTAAGCGCTCATCATTCGGATTGGAATTAAACAAAACACCTGGAGTGATACCATCCAATCGATCTAAAATGGAGGTAGAAATCCTGCGATCAATAAGTTGTTGATCAATAATAGCAAAAGATCCGGCAGCCCTTTCGCGGGGAATTGTTTGGTAACCGGTTTGTACGGTAACCGCAGAGTAGCCGGGTTCAGCGGTCATTAAAAAAGTATTGGTTGATGTAGCCAAAGAGCGGCGAATGGATATATATCCCGGTAGTTGTAAAAAGATGGAGTCTGAATCCGAGATATTCGAGAAACGAAAGATACCATCAGTTTGACTGCGGGTAGTCTGACCATTGGGTAACAATCGAATAGTAACACCGGCCAGT
>Ga0208243_1000532_pt1 | contig 20576 bp, 19 predicted proteins | sample Subbio2Aug_QV12A_FD_184826 | JGI IMG/M metagenome (GOLD analysis project Ga0208243, IMG submission 184826) | Serpentinite rock and fluid subsurface biosphere microbial communities from McLaughlin Reserve, California, USA - CR12Aug_QV12A (SPAdes) | ecosystem: Environmental > Terrestrial > Deep... | reverse complement strand
CCGACGGTGCCGGACACGCCCTTGCCGGTGATCGCCTCGAAGTCAGTCGCGGACGGGAGCGGGACGCCTCGCGCGGAAGCACCGGCGACGATCGCCTCGGCGAGCGGATGCTCGGACCCGCGCTCCAGGCTGGCGGCCAGCGCCAGGATCTCGTCCTCGCCGAAGCCTGGCGCGGGGACAACGTCCGTCAGCGATGGCCTCCCTTCGGTCAGCGTGCCGGTCTTGTCGACGATCAGCGTGTCGACCGAGGCGAAGCGCTCCAGCGCCTCGGCGTCGCGGATCAGGACGCCCGCCTGCGCGCCGCGCCCGGTCGCCGTCATGATCGACATCGGGGTGGCGAGCCCGAGCGCGCAGGGGCAGGCGATGATCAGCACCGACACCGCCGAGACCAGCGCGAAGACCATCGCAGGCTGCGGGCCGACCAGCGACCAGACCACGAAGGCGAGAACTGCCGAGGCCACGACCGCGGGCACGAACCAGGCGGCGACGCGGTCGGCCATGCCCTGGATCGGCGCGCGCGAGCGCTGCGCGGTGGCGACCATGGCGACGATCCGCGACAGAACGGTGTCGGCGCCCACGCTCTCGGCGCGCATGACCAGCGAGCCGTTGCGGTTGAGCGTGCCGCCGGTCAGGGGCGCGCCTTCCGTCTTCTCGACCGGCAGCGGCTCGCCGGTGATCATGGATTCGTCGACGGAGGACCGGCCTTCCAGCACGGTGCCGTCGACCGGCACCGATTCGCCGGGACGGATGCGCAGCCGGTCGCCGGTCTTGACCTCGGCAAGCGGCACGTCGGCTTCCGAGCCGTCGTCGGCGATGCGCCGCGCGGTCTTCGGCGCCAGGTCGAGCAGCGCGCGGATGGCCGAGCCGGTGCGCTCGCGCGCCTTCAGTTCCAGCACCTGGCCGAGGAAGACCAGCGCGACGATCACCGCCGACGCCTCGAAATAGACCGGGACGGTGCCGTGATGGCCGCGGAACTGCGGCGGGAACAGGCCCGGCGCCAGGGTGGCTGCGACCGAATAGAGAAAGGCCGTGCCGACGCCGATGGCGATCAGCGTCCACATGTTGGGGCTGCGATGGACGAGCGACTGCCAGCCGCGGTGGAAGAAGGGGATCGCCGCCCACAGCACGACCGGTGCGGCCAAGAGCATCTCGATCCAGGTGGCGGCCGGCTCGCCGATCCACGAGCGGACCGGCAGGCCGACCATCGGCCCCATGGCGATGACGAGGATGGGCAACGCCAGCGCGGCGCTGACGAAGAAGCGGCGCGTGAAGTCGACCAGCTCCGGATTGGGGCCTTCCTCGCCCGTGGGAACGCCCATGGGTTCGAGCGCCATGCCGCATTTGGGGCAGGAATCCGGCTTGTCGCTGATCACCTCGGGGTGCATCGGACAGGTGTATCTCGTGCCTTCGGGCATGGGCTCGGGGGCCGGAACGCCTTCCAGGTACGTCTGCGGATCCGCCTCGAACTTCTCCTTGCAGCGGGCCGAGCAGAACCAGAACTTCCTGCCCTCGTGGCGGGCGAAGTGCGGCGCGTCGGCGCGTCTCACGCTCATGCCGCAGACCGGATCGGTCGCGGTCGCGTAGGCCGCGGGATCGGCCAGGAACTTGGTGCGGCAGCCCTCGCAGCAGAAGTGGATGGTGTGGCCGTCGAACTCGGCGGTCGGCTTGTTCTTCGCCGGATCGACCGTCATGCCGCAGACGGGGTCGCGCAGCAGCGAAGGCGCCGCGGTGCCGCCGTGGGTCGCGCAGCAGGCGCCGGTGTGGTGGTGATGGTGAGCCATGGGGGTCTCCGATCCTGTCGGACCCCATGTAGGGCTTCCAGTCGCGGGAAGGTCAAGGGCGCAGATGCGCCGGCGCCGGACCCGAATGCCGCCTCAGTTCAGCCCGCCATCGGCGATGATCGTGCGGCCCGTGACCCAGCCGGCATCTTCCGAGGCGAGGAAGGTCACCACGCCGGCGACGTCGTCGGGCTGGCCGATGCGGCGCAGCGGCGTGGCGGCGAGGATCTGGTCGCCGCGCTCGCGCAGGATGTCGGCGGTCATGTCGGTCTCGATGACGCCGGGCGCCACGGCGTTGACGGTGATGCCGCGCGGGCCGAGCTCGCGGGCGAAGCCGTGCACCAGCGTCACGACGGCAGCCTTCGAGGCCGAATAGACCGAACTCGTCGGGATCGGGTTGAAGGCCAGCCGCGAGGCGAAGTGGACGATGCGCCCGCCGGGCGAGGGAAGCAGCGGTGCGGCAGCCTGGGTGAGCATGATCGTGCCGAGCACGTTGGTGTCGAAGATCGCGCGGCAGTGCGCCTCGTCGATCTCGGCCAGCGGCAGGTAGGGGCCGATACCGGCGGCGTTGACCAGCACGTCGAGCCGTCCGAGGGCCTCGTGCGCGTCGCGCACCATCGCCTGCGCCTGCGACGGTACCGCGACGTCGCCGGCGACCGCGACGGCGGTTCCGCCTCCCGCCGCGATCTCGGCCGCCAGCGCCTCGGCGGCGTCCCGGCCCGACCGGTAGCCGATCGCCACATGCGCGCCGAGGCTCCCGAAACGGCGCGCGACTGCCGCGCCGATGCCGCGCGACCCGCCGGTGACGAGCACGGCCTTGCCCTCGAAGGATCGTTCGCTCATGGCAGACACCTCCCTTGTCTCATCGCGCGCCCGCCCAGGCGTTGCCCGGAACGACGGCGAGCGGATCGGCGATCTTGAGGCTGCGGTCGACGGGCTTTTCCGCCGCCGCCAGCACGCGCCGCTCCAGGTCGTCGAGATAGGCGGCGCGGCCGGCCGCGTCGACGCGCGGCGCGCCGTAGGCGACGAAGGGCTCCTCGACCTCGTAGCCCATGTATTCGAGGCCGAGATGCTGGATCTGCCACAGCACCTGGCGTTCCAGCTCGCCATAGACGGCGCCGGCGCCGAAGCGGGCGGTGGTTCCGCCGGTGGTCATCGACACCATGGCGCGCCGGCCGCGGAACACGCCGGTCTCGAAGCGCAGCCCGTCGGCATAGCCGACGCCGTAGGCGAAGACTCGCTCGCCCCAGCCCTTCAGGATCGCCGGCACGCCGCCCCACCAGAGCGGGAACTGCAGGATGAGGAGGTCGGCCGCCTCGACGCGGGCCTGTTCCCGCGCGAGTTCGGCGCTGAAGCCGCCATGGCGCGCGGCATGCGCCTGCTCGGTCTGGTAATGGAAGCGCCCGGGTTCGGCGACCGTGGTGAAATCGTGCCTGCCGGCTACCGGATCGAAGCCGTCGGCATAGAGATCCGACACGGTCACGTCGTGGCCGGCCGCGGTGAGCGCCGACATGGCGCGGGCGCAGAGCGCGGCGTTGAAGGAGGTCGGCTCCGGATGGGCGTAGACGATCAGGACGCTGGTCATGCGGGTGGTCCGGGTCCTTTTCCTAGAACGCGACCTTGTCGGCGCCCTTGAGCTTCAGGATGTCGCGCGCCTCCGCCGGTGTGGCGACCTCCAGGCCGAGTCCCTCGATGAGGCCGCGCACGATCCGCACCTGTTCGGCATTCGAGGTGGCCATCCGGCCGGGGCCGGCCCAGAGCGAATCCTCCAGCCCGACGCGGACGTTGCCGCCCATGGTGATGGCCTGCGCGGCGATCCGCATCTGGTTGGCGCCGGCGCCCAGCACCGACCAGGCGTACTGGTCGCCGAACAGCCGGTCGGCGGTGCGCTTCATGTGCGCCACGTCCTCGGCATGGGCGCCGATGCCGCCGAGGATGCCGAAGACGCTCTGGACGAAGAAGGGCGGCTTCACCAGGCCGCGGTCGACGAAATGGGCGAGCGTGTAGAGGTGGCCGATGTCGTAGCACTCGATCTCGAAGCGGGTGCCGTTCTCCGCGCAGGTGGTTAGGATGTTCTCGATGTCGGCGAAGGTGTTCCTGAAGATGCGGTCGCGCGAGCCTTCAAGATAGGGCCGCTCCCAGTCGTGCCGGAACGCCTTGAAGCGGTTGAGCATCGGGTAGAGGCCGAAGTTCATCGAGCCCATGTTGAGCGACGCCACCTCCGGCCTGAAGGTGGCCACCGGCTGCAGCCTTTCCTCGATGGTCATCGTCGAGGCGCCGCCGGTGGTGATGTTGACCACGCAGTCGGAGCGCTGCTTGATCACCCTGAGGAACGGCTCGAAGGCGGCCGGCGACTGGTCCGGCAGCCCGTTCTGCGGGTTGCGGGCATGCAGGTGCACGACGGCCGCGCCCGCCTCCGCCGCTCCGATCGCCGCGTCCGCGATCTCCTGCGCGGTGACCGGCAGGTGCGGCGACATCGACGGGGTGTGGATCGATCCCGTCACCGCGCAGGTGATGATGACCTTGCGTCTCGCCATGGCTGGCCTCTCCGGTCGAGCGCGGCTCAGGCCGCGAGGTTGAGCAGCTTCGACGCGTTGGTCGAGATGATGGTCCGGATGTCGGCCTTCGACACCTGGTGGTCGAGCAGGTCGGAGACGATCTGGCGGTAGCCGTCGACCGGCTTCGGCGCCTGGGTGAGGCCGAGGTCGGAGCCGAGCACGGTGCGGTCGACGCCGGCGACCTCCATCATGTGGATCAGGTCGGCGGTCTCGTGCTGCTTGGCGCGGCTCGGCACGAACATGCAGATCGAATGCTCCATGTAGGCGCCGAGCGAGACGAGGCCGCGGATGTCCGCGTCGGAACAGCCGATGATGTAGCTCGGGTGGTTGACGAGCATCCTGGTGACGCCGCGCCGCTTCGCCTCCTCGAAGAGGATGAACAGTTCCGAGACGTGCAGGTGGCCGCCGGCCAGGATGATGTCGCCCTCGGCGATCAGGTCGCAGATCTGCTTGGCCTCGTCGATCAGCCGGCCGTTGGCGTCGAGCACGCTGAGCGGAATCGGCGGCAGCATCGGCTTGGCGGTCTTCGGGAAGGACTTCGCGGCATAGGCCTCGATGTGGTTCTTGGCCGCGAAGGTTGGGAACCAGACGATCCTGCCGCCGAGCTTGATGGCATGGTCGACGGCGTGCGGGTTGATGCCGCCCGAGGCGTTGTTGAGCGCGACGCCCGAATAGAGCTCGATCGGCGCATCGGGATAGATCTCCTTCAGCACCGCGCAGTGCGGCATGCCGACATAGTAGTGGTCCTTGTAGAGCAGCGCCTTGAAGCCCGCGTCGAGCGCCATCTTGAATGCCTCGTGGTGGCCGAGGATGCGCGGCATGGCGGCGGGGCCGGAATGGCAGTGCAGGTCGACGGCGCCGACGAGCAGCTCTGCGACTTCGGCCGCCCGCGCCGGCGCCATCGGCTCGAGCGGGACGATGGTTGGATAGGCGGTGGTGCTGTCGGCCATGGTCTTGCTTCCTTTCCTCGTGTCGTTCGTCAGGCGCCGAGCGCCCGCATGTCGCCGTAGAGGCGCGATGCGGCCTGGCGCATGAAACCCTGGTCGGAGGCGACGATGAAGGTGGTCGCGCCGCGCTCGCGGAAGCCGGCGGCCTCCTGCGGATTGGCTACCATCACGGCGACCGGCTTGCCTGCCTTCTTCGCGGCGGCGAGGATCACGTCGCAGGCCGCGCGGACGTCCGGCGCATCCATCGATGCGGCCCCCAGCGCCACCGTCAGGTCGCCGCGCCCGATGAAGACGCCGTCGAGGCCTTCCGTGCCGACGATCGCGTCGATGTCGTCGAGCGCTTCCGGGTCCTCGATCATGGCGATGAAGGTGACGGACCGGTCCTGCCGGTCGACATGGTCCCACAGGCCGACGGCACCGAAGCCGCCCGCCCGCGTGGTGTTGGAGAAACCGCGCCTGCCGCCGCGATAGCGGCAGGCGGCGGCGATCTCGCGGGCCTTGGCGGCGGAGGAGACGTGCGGCACCATCACGCCGCTCGCGCCGTCGTCGAGGACGGCGAGGATCTTCGACGGCGTCGGCTCGGCCACCCGCACGATCCCGGCGGTGCCGGAGGCGCGGGCGGCGAGCAGCGCGCCGTCGATCGTCACCCGGTCCCAGGGCGCGTGTTCCTCGTCGAGGATCACGAACTCGAAGCCGATCTGGCCGAGGATCTCGACCGGATGGGTCGCGGGCGTCTTGACGAAGGTGCCGACCAGCAGGTCGCCGGCGACGAAGCGCTGGCGGAAGGTCCGTGTCGGGGCGGGGGCGGCGGTCATGGCATGTCTTTCGCGGTTCGGACGGTCATCGGGCGCTCACGGCAGCATGGCGTGCGGCAGGGCGAGCGAGATCATCGGGATGGCGGCGACGAGGAAGAGCACGACGATGCAGATGCCGATCAGCGGCACGGCCTCCTTCGCCACCGCCGTCAGCGGCTGCCCCGAGGCCGCGCAGACGATGAACAGAAGGATGCCGACCGGCGGCGTCGCCATGCCGATCACCACGTTGAGCACGACCATGACGCCGAACTGCACCGGGTCCATGCCGATGATCTTCAGGAACTGTATCAGGATCGGCATCGTCAGGATGAGGATGGAGATCGGCTCGAGGAACATGCCGAGGATCAGGAGCACGATGTTGAGCAGGATCAGGATGACGATCGGATCGTCGCTGATCGACAGCACGGCGGAGGCGATGGTGGACGGCACCTGCTCGAGCGTGAAGACGAAGGCGACGATGTTTGCCATCGCCGTGATGAACAGGATCGCGGAACTCGCGATCGTGGTGGCGATCATCGCCTCCCAGACGCGCGAGACGGTCAGGTCGCGGTAGATGAAGCCGATGACGAGGGCGTAGATGACCGCGACCGCGGCGGCCTCGGTCGGCGTGAAGATGCCGGCCTTGATGCCGACCACGATGATCAGCGGCAGGACGAGCGCCGGCAGCGTGCGCAGCGTCGCCGCGCGGCGCTCCGCCCAGTCCATCTTCGGCGTCACCGGAAACCCGTCGCGGCGCGCGCGCCAGGTGGCGTAGATCAGCAGGCCGAGCACGATGAGGATGCCGGGCGCGACGCCGCCGAGGAAGAGCTGGCCGATCGATGCGCCCGACAGCACGCCGTAGACGATCATGGTGATCGAGGGCGGGATGATCGGCCCGACGATGGCGCTGACCCCGACGAGCGCCGCGGCGTAGGCCGGCGGGATGCCCTGGCGCTGCATGGCCGGGATGAGGATCGAGCCGAGCGCGGAGGCCTCCGCCGTGGCGCTGCCCGAGATGCCGGCGAAGAAGCCGGCCGACAGCACGGTCACCGACGACATGCCGCCCTTGCGGTGCCCGACCATGGCGCGGGCGAAGCCCACGATGCGGTCCGTGATGCCGCCGACGTTCATCAGCATGCCGGCCAGCAGGAAGAGCGGGATCGTAAGGAGGATGAACTGATCGACGCCGGCCATCATGCGCTGCGGCAGGGCGAGAATGACGCCGCCATTGCCGGAGAAATACAGGTAGCCCATGCCGCCGACGCCGAGCGCGAGCGCAATCGGCACGCCCGTGACGAGGAGGAGGAAGAAGGCGCCGAAGAAGCTGCCCATGGCGCTACTCTCCCTGCGGATGGAAGGTGGACGGCGCGGCGCGGCCCGCCCGCAGGTCGAGCGCGTCGCCGACGATGGAGGCGAGCACGTGCAGGGACAAGAGCGCGGAGCCGACACAGACGGAGACGTAGACCCAGAATACCGAGACGCCGAGGCCGTGGCCGGTGAGCGACATCCAGATGAAGTCGACGGCCGGAATCACCTGGTTCTGGAACCGCGAGGCATAGTCGTAGCCGTTGACGGCCATCAGCCAGAGGAAGGCGATCACCGGGATGCTGACCAGGATCTTGAGCGCCAGCCGCTGCCTGGGCGTCAACAGTTCCGGCAGCACGTCGACGGCGACGAGTTCGCCGCGCCGGTAGGCGAGGCCGACGAAGAGGAAGGTCTGCCAGACCAAAAGCACGCGGCACAGCTCTTCCGCCCAGATCAGCGAGGCGTTGAAAAGGTAGCGGGCGACGACCTGCGCCGTCATGATCACGACGATCATCAGCATCGACGTCCCGGCGAGGACGCGCATGGCGCGGATATACCAGCCGACGGGGCCGGTTCCCGCGGCGGCGGGGATGGGATCGGTCGACATGCCTCTTCCTGGGCGCGCGGGGCAGGTCGGCCGGCGCAGTGCGCCGGCCTACGGGACGGGTGCGTTTGGTCGTTTCCGGCTAGGCGGCGGCGCGCGCCGCCGACACGAACTCGCCGATCAGCGGCGACTTGGCGCTCCACTGTTCCACGATCGGCGCGACCTTGTCCTGCATCTCGGCAAGGCTCGCCAGCTCGTGGATCTCGACACCCTTGGCGCGCAGTTCGTCGCGGCCGGTGAGATCCTGGTTCTTGGTGTAGGCGAGGGTGGGCGCGATCGAATCGCGGCCGGCCTGGCGCATCGCCTGCTGGATCTCGGCCGGCAGGCCGTCGAAGAAGGCCTTGTTGACGGCGATGACGTTGTGCCACGGGTAGTGGCCGGTGAGCGTGAAGTTCTTCCCGACCTCCCAGAGGTTCTCGCCGAGCATCGAGGAGACGTTGATCTCCACCGCGTCGATGACCTTGGTCTCCAGCGCGCCGTAGACCTCGCCGTAGGGCAGACCGACGGGCGCGGTGCCGACCGTCTCCCAGATCGCCTTGTGCAGCGGCACGGGTACGATGCGCGTCTTCAGGCCGGCGAAATCGGCCACCGACGTCACCGGCTTGCCGGCGGAGAGGAAGTGCCGCTGGCCGATGTCGGTCGTCTGCAGGCCGATCAGCCCACCGGGGGCGAGGTCGTCGAGGATCTGCTGGCCGACGTCGCTCGTGGCGAGCTTCTCGAAGTGGTCGTAGTCCTTGATCAGGAAGGGCAGCTGGTAGGCGTCGAGCGCCGCGCGCCCGGTCACCAGCGGGAAGAGCACGCCCGACGAGCCGCACAGCTCGTTGGTGCCGGCGACCGCCGATTCGAGGTTCTGCTTGTCGTCGCCCAGCTGCCGGTTGGGGAAGATGGTGATGTTGGTGGCGCCGGGCAGCAGGGCCTCGAGCGCCTTCTTGAACTCCAGGGCCGCGATGTGGCCGGGGTGGATCTCGTTGGCGGCGTGGGCGAGCCGCATGTTGACCGGCGCCGCGCGCGCGATGCTGGGCATGGCCAGCGATGCGCCGATGCCGGCGGCATAGCCGAAGATTTCCCGTCGAGTGACCATAGGCATTTCCTCTCCTCCCACGACCGTTTCGTTATGCAGAACGTCGTTCCGATAATGATCCGACGTGTCCTCCGGCCTGTCAAGAATGGCTGAGCAAAAATCTCCGCTTGACACGGTCGCCGTCCCGACGGGAAATTACAGAACGATGTTCCGTTGAGCGGAACAACGACTGGCAGGAGGAGGCCCCATGTACGACACCAGCGATCCGAGGTCGCGGCTGGCTGCGGCCGCGCCCGTCGCGACGACGGCGGGGGCATTCACCCCCGCAGAGATCGGCCGCTATTACGCGGATCCGCCGCAACAGGTGTCGGAGCTGTCCAGGACCTGGCTGACCCGCGGCCAGTCCATGGTGGTGGCCTACACCGAGGCCGCCTCCGGCGCCGTGCTGGAGCGGGAGGGCCAGGTCGACGAGTACGTGCTCCTGCTGCCGGACCGCGACAGGGGAGCCGACATCGAGGCGAACGGCGAGCGGATGACGGTGGCCGGCTTCTCGCTGGTCATCCTGCCGCCGGGCGACAGCCGCATCGTGCTCCCGGACGGTGGGCGCGTCACGCGGGTGTTCTCGGCGCAGTCGGCCGACCTCAACGCCGCCTGCGCCAATGCGGGATCGTTCTCGGCGGAGCACCCGCGCATTCCCCCGTTCAAGCCCTGGCCCGACCCCGTGGGCGGCTTCAGGATCCGCGCCTACAGCCTCGACGTGCCGCCGCAGAAGGGCCGCTTCGGCCGCATCTTCCGCTGCACGACGGTGATGGTGAACTATCTCGACCCGCAGCACGGGCCGCGCGACGTCGAGAAGCTGTCGCCGCACCATCACGACGATTTCGAGCAGGGGTCGCTCGCGCTCGACGGCTCCTTCACCCATCATCTGCGCTGGCCCTGGACCACCAACCTCAACGTCTGGCGCGAGGACGAGCATCCGCATCTCGCCTCCCCGTCGCTGATCGTCATACCGCCGCCGGCCATCCATACCTCGCGCGGCATGGAGGCGGGGCTGAACCAGCTGGTCGACCTGTTCGCGCCGCCGCGTTTCGACTTCTCGCGCCAGCCGGGCTGGGTGCTGAACGCCGACGACTACCCGATGCCGGCCGATGCCTGACGCCGCCCCGCTCTCCAGGAAGGACTGAAATGAATCGATCCGGCCCCTATATTGGTCCGGGAACGGGGCGAGCGGGGTCGCAGATGGCGAGCGGGATGGGCCGGAGCGGGACGGGAGGCGATACGACCGATGCGCCGGCGCGGCGCGGCGAGGGCGGAGTGCAGGCCGTCGTCTTCGCGCTCGAGATCCTCGAATACGTCGCGCAGTGCCAGACGTCGGTGGGGGTGAGCGAGCTCGCCCGCGCCTTCGGCACGCCGAAGAGCCGCATTCACAGGCACCTGCAGACGCTGGTCGCGGCGGGCTACCTGCTGCGCAACGACGAGAGCGAGCGCTACTCGATCAGCGCCCGCCTGATGGTGCTGGGTCACGCCGTCTCCGAGAGCTTCGAGCTCGCGTCGGCGGCACGGCAGAGCGCGCGCGAACTTCGCGACCGGCTCGGCCACGCCGTGGCGATCAGCCAGCCCGAGCGCGACGGCAACCGCATCCTGCTGATCATGCCGAGCCGCTCCAACATCGACATCAGCGTCAAGCCGGGCTCGATCCTGAAGTTCGCCTCGAGCGCCCAGGGCAAGCTCACGCTCGCCTTCGGCGACCAGAGCCTGCTGCCGAAGCTGATCGAGGGCGGTATCGAGATGCTGACGGCCTACACCATCTCCGACCCGGAACGGCTGCGCGCCGAGATCGCCGCCGTCCGCAGGCGCGGCTGGGCGACGGCCTGCAACGAGGCGGTGATCGGGCTGAGCGCGCTCGCCGCGCCGATCTTCGATGCGCTCGGCGCCTATGTCGGCGCCGTCGCGATCACCGATTCCGTGCAGTTCATCCCGGAATCCCCCACGCCCGAGCAGGTGCGCGAGGTGCTGGCCGCCGCCGAGCAGATCTCCCGCAACCTGGGCTATCGCCCCAAGCCCTGAGCGCCCTCGGGCGGACCGCGGATCCCGGCGCAGCATCCGGCGCGGGCGCCGGAAAAGCCGTTCCAGGCCACGGAAAATCGACTCGCATACCCAAATTCGGGGATGCGCGCGATCCCGTTCCGGTTGTATAGGGCTTCGGTGGCAGACGGTTGTGCTGTCTGGAGTCTGCAACCGCGGGGACGGCGGAATGAGGGGGACTGCCTTGCATCGGCTGGCGGGTGCGGCGCGGATGGCGTGTGCGTTGCTGTCCGCGCTCGCCGCCGTCCCCTGTCCGGCGGCGGGCGGGCAGGCCGCCGCCAGGGAACCCGTGCGGGTATCGATCTCGGTGCCTGCTCCGATCCTTCCGGCCGGCAGCGTTCAGTCCGTCACCGTCGAGGTCGAATCCGATGGCGGCGGGCCCGCGCCGACCGGCACCGTCAGCCTCAGGATCCGCACCGCCGGCAGGACGGCGTCGGAGCAGACGCTGGAGCTCTCGCCTTCGACCGCCACCGGTTCGACCGCCACGGCCCGGATCGGCTTGCCGCCCGTCGCGGGATCGGCGAGCGCCGATGCCGCCTATGCCGGCGACGCGACCCACGCGACCGGGGTCGGACGCGAAACGATCGCGCTCCTCCACGCCAGTTCCGTGTCGGTGGCGTCGAGCCGCAACCCGAGCCCCTCCGGCGAGGACGTGGAACTGACCTTCACCGTGGCTTCGCAGGACCCGTCCGCCATCCCGACCGGGCATGTCCGGGTGCGTTCGACGACCGTCGACCGGCTCCTCCCGCTGGTCGAAGGCTCGGCAAGGCTGACACTGAAGGATCCGGCGGCGGGCCGGCACGACTTCAGCGCGCAATACTGGCCGGACACGGCGCATCTCCAGTCCTCCGCGTCCTTCCGGCAGGACGTGGTGGATGCTGCCCCGTCGGTCGCGCGCGGTGCCTCCGGGGCCGGCGTCGCGGCGGACGGAACCGGCCCGCGGCGGGACGGGCGGCTGTTTCTCGCCGGCCTCATCGCCGCCATCCGGTCCGGCGGCGAGGCCGGCCCCTTCGGCGCCCGCGCCGACGGACTGACGGTCGTCCGGCTTCTCGGCGGCACGTCGATGGTGGGCTCCTGGCCCCTTGCCGCGACGGGGTTCGCGCCGCGGCACGCGGGCGTCACCGTGCGGGGATGGTCCGGCGCCTTCGTTCACGGCGCGGGCACCGGGATCGGCCCCTGAACGGCCGCCTCTCCCCCGTGCGCCCGCAGCCAGGCCGCGGCCCGCGCTACTCGCGCGGCATTCCTTTCGGGCGCATCCGGCGTTTCTGGGCGGCGATCCGGAAGGGTGCGTTGGGCCCGCCATAGCCGTCATAGGAGCCGCGCCGCTCGACGACCTCGAAGAAGAAGCCTTCACCCACCACCGGGCTGTAGATCTGGAGATATTCGCCGGTCTCGTCGCGGTCGTAGAGGATGTTCTCGTCGCGCAGCCGGTCGGCGAAGCCGGGTTCGAGGCCGAACCGCGCCTCGAGATCGTCGTAGTAGTTCCGCGAGATCGCCAGAGGCTCGAGCCCGTTCGCCTTCAGTGCAGCCGCGGCGGCGAAGATGTCGCCGGTGGCGAAGGCGACGTGCTGGATCGCCGAGCCGAAGGTCTCGGCGATGAAGTGGCCGGCCAGCGTGCGGCGGTTCTCCGCGCCGTTCAGCGTTAGCCGCAGGCTGCCGTCGGCATTGGAGATGGCCTGGCTGCGCACCAGTCCGGCCGGATCGACGATGTCGACAATCGGCGTCTTCCTCATCGCGAAGATGGAGGTGTAGAACAGCCCCCAGCTCAGCATCTCCTCATAGTCGATGGTCTGGGCGACGTGGTCGACGCGCGTCAGCCCGACGTCGGCGGCAGGCGGATCGCCTGCGACCGGCTCGAACTCGGTGTCCCAGACGCGGGCGAGGTCGGACGTGCCGTCGATGAAGTAGAGGATGCCGCCGCCGAGCCCGTGGATGGCGGGGATGGCCAGTTCGCCCGGCCCCGGCGCCTGCTCGAAGATCTCCGCGCCCAGCGCCCGCGCCCGCGCCACCGTCGCCCGGGCGTCGTCGACCTTCAGGCCGAGCGCATAGGCCGAGGTGCCGCGCACCAGGAAGGAGGAGTGCGCGAAACCCTCGCGCTCGGTGTTGACGACGAGGTTGATGCCGCCCTGGCGGTACAGCGTCACCGCCTTCGTCCTGTGGCGCCCTGCGACGCGGAAGCCGAGCGCGGAAAACAGCGCGCCGAGCCGGGCCGCCTCTTCGGCATCGGCGGCGAACTCGACGAACTCGACGCCCGCGGCCGCGATCCGGTCGGGGATCTCGGGCGTGGCGATGGCGACGTCGGGCTCCAGCCGCCGCACCTGGTCCATCAGCGCGACGAGGGAGCGGCGGCCGTCGACGGCGATCGAGCGCGGCGAGCCGCCGCGGAACTGGTCGTTGAAGACCTCGAGCGACAGCGTGCCCGCATAGCCGGTCGCGGCCACCGCGCGCATGAAACCGGTGATCGGCAGGTCGCCCTCGCCCGGCATGTTGCGGAAATGCCGGCTCCAGTAGAGCAGGTCCATCTCGATCTGCGGCGCATCGGCCAGCTGGACGATGAAGATGCGGTCGCCCGGAATCGAGCGGATCGTGTCGGGATCGATCCGGCGCGCCAGCGTGTGGAAGGAATCGAGGATCAGGCCGATGTTGCGGTGGTCGGCGCGGCGCACGATCTCCCACGCGTCGCGGTGGTCGGCGACGTGGCGGCCCCAGGCCAGCGCCTCGTAGCCGACGCGCAGGCCGCGCTTCGCCGCCCGCTCGCCGAGTTCGCGGAAATCGGCCGCCGCCCGGTCGATGCCGCCGAGCGACAGCGGCGAGACGTTTGAGCAGACGAGCATCAGGTCGGTGCCGAGCTCGGCCATCAGGTCGAACTTGCGCTCGGCGCGATCGAAGGTGCGGGAACGCTGCGGCTCGGGCATGCCCTCGAAGTCGCGGAAGGGCTGGAACAGCGTGATCTCGAGGCCGTGGTCCCGCACCATGCGCCCGACATCGGCCGGAGAGCCGTCGAAGGCGAGGAAGTCGTTCTCGAAGATCTCGACGCCGTCGAAGCCGGCTGCGGCGATTGCGGCGAGCTTCTCGGCGAGGTCGCCGCTGATCGAGACGGTGGCGATGGAGGTCTTCATGCCGGCGCGGTCCCCGCGGCTGCTCTCGGGTGCGGCCGCGCCGCCGCAGAGACGGCGGGCCGGTTGCGACCTGCGACGGCGGCGGCGACGCTGGCTGCACGATCGGTCATCGTCTAGCCCTGATATCCCAGCAGCCGCGGCAGGAAGAGCACGAGGTCGGGGACGAAGGTGATGATGGCGAGCGCCGCGATCAGCGCGTAGAGGAACGGCATCAGGTCGCGGATGATGGACGACAGCGGCGCCTTGGTGATGTTCTGGACGACGAAGAGCAGCAGCCCGTAGGGCGGCGTGACGAGGCCGATCATCGAGTTGACCACGACGACGACGCCGAAATGCACCGGGTCGATCCCGAGCGCCTGGGCGGTGGGAATGAAGATCGGCACGATGATCAGCAGGATCGCGCCGCCCTCCAGGACGCAGCCGAGCGCCAGCAGCAGCAGGTTGATGACGATCAGGAATCCGATCTGCGACAGTTCGAACTGCTGCAGCCAGTCCGCAAGCATGTCGGGCACGTTCTCGCGCGTGATCACGTAGTTGAAGGCGAGCGAGCCGGCGATCAGGATGCCGATGTTGGCGGTCGACCGGCCGCTGGAGAGCAGGGCGCCGTAGAACTGCCCGAAATTCACGGAGCGGTAGAAGATCACCGAGACCAGCAGCGCATAGGCGGCGGCCGCGGCGGCCGCCTCCGTCGGCGTCATGATGCCGCCGTAGATGCCGCCGAGCAGGATGACGGGCAGCAGCAGTGCCGGAAAGGCCCGGAACGTGACGCCCGGGACGTCCCGCATCGGCACGGCCTCGTCGACCGGAAAGGAACGCCGGTGCGCGAGCCAGCCGTTCATCAGGATGAGGACGAGGCCGATCAGCAGGCCGGGCACCATGCCGGCCGCGAAGAGATAGCCGATCGAGGTGTCCGAGACGAGGGCGTAGAGCACCATCGGGATCGAGGGCGGGATGATCGGTCCGATCGTGGCGGAGGCCGCCGTGATGGCCGCCGCGTAGCTGGGCGAATACTTGCCGTCCTTCGTCATCATGTTGATGATGATCCGGCCCATGCCGACCGCGTCGGCGAGTGCGGAGCCCGACATGCCGGAGAAGATGATGCTGGAGACCACGTTGACGTGGCCGAGCCCGCCGCGAAAGCGGCCGACCAGCGCCTGGGAGAAACGCAGCAGCCGGTCGGCGAGGCTGCCGACGTTCATGATGTCGGCGGCGAGGATGAACAGCGGGATGGCGAGCAGGGTGTAGCTGTTGAACAGGCCCTGCAGCATGGTCTCCGCGGCGATCGACGTGTCGAAGCCCGCCAGCGCCAGATAGAGGATCGTGCCGCAGATCATCGCTTCGCCGATCGGCAGGGCGAAGACGGCCAGCACGAGGATGAGGGCGAGCGACGCGCCCATCGGGTCAAGCATGCTCATCGGACACCGGTGCCTCGAGAGGGTCGTGGTGGCTCGGCTGGCCCCTGACCGCCCACCAGGCGGACAGGAGGGATCGCACGACCACCGCGAGCGCGAAGGGGATGTAGATCGCGAAGACGACGTCGAAGCGGATGCGCATGAAGGACGTGCGCTCGATCGCCATGAAGGTGACGTAGTCCCACGCTTTCGGGATCGACCAGGCGAAGATGCCGGCGCAGACCAGTCCGGCCGCGACGTCCATGGCGCGGCGCGCGCCGGACGGGAGCATCTGGTAGACGATGTCGAGCCGGATGGCGTCGTCGGTCTTCACCACGAAGGTGTAGCCGAAGAAGATGCCCCACAGCCAGGCGATGGTGACGTATTCGACGGTCCAGCCGAGCGGCAGGTTCAGGAAGTAGCGAAACGCGATCTGGATGATGAAGGCGGCGAACATGCTGCCGAGGAGCAGCACGAGGATGTCCTCCGCCCGCCGCTCGAGCCAGCGTCCCAGGCCCTTGAGCTTGTCCATGTCATGTCCCCCGCCTGCCTGCGCGCCGGCGGTCCCCCGCCGGCGCGCTTCAGGTCCGCCGCGTCAGAGTGCGTTGATCTTGTCGAGCAGGCCTTCCGGCCAGTCGGCCGAGAACTTCGATGCCTTGTACTTCTCGAGCACGTGGTTGCGGAACGTCTCCTTGTTGGGTTCGTAGACCTCGAGGCCCTCGCCCTTGAAGAACTCGACGAGTTCGGCTTCCTGGCGCAGCGTCTCCTTGTCCAGCGCCGCCTGGAAGTTCAGGGCGCATTCCTGCACCTTGGCCTGCTGCTCCGGCGTCATGCTCTCCCACTTCGACATCGAGATCGTGAACTGGTTGTTGGCGATCAGGTGCCCCGTCAGCACGATCTGGTCGGTGACCTCGTAGAACTTCATCGATTTGTTGGCGGGCAGGGGATTGTCCTGCGCATCGATGGCGCCCGTCTGCAGACCGGTATAGACCTCGGTGAAGGCCATCGGGGTGGGATTGGCGCCGAGCGCCTCGCCGACGAACTGCCAGCCTTCGCCGCCCGGCATGCGCAGTTTCACGCCCGCCAGGTCCGCCGGCTCCATGATCTTCCTGTCGCCGCGCAGGTTGAGGTGGCGCGTGCCGATGTAGGGGTTGGCGAGCACCTTGACCTTCGCCTGCTCCTCGACCTGCTTCCACAGATCGGCCAGCGGCTCGGGGCTCATCACCTTGCGCATGTGGTCGTAGTCGCGGAACAGGTAGGCCGTGCCGAGGATGCTGGTCTGCGGCACCTGGTTGTAGAAGTCGAAGATGGCGAGGTTCGCCATGTCGAGATTGCCGCGCTGCATGGCGGTGAGCTCGGTGCCCTGCTTGAACAGCGTGGCGCCGTGATAGGGCTTGAAGTCGAACTGGTCGCCGAGGCAGCCGCCGAACTCCTCGCTGAGCAGCTTCGAGCGGACGTCCGCGTCCTGGACGGTGTCGGAATAGACGAGCTGCACCTTGTCCTGCGCGACCGCCGCCGTGGCGGAGAGCGCGATGGCGAGCGCGGCTGCGCCGCCCGTGAGCCGTGTCGTCAACGAATGCATGTGAGTTCCTCCCTTTCGCGTTGTGCCGGGCGGCCGATGCCGCACGGGTCTGTGTCCTCCCGGCATGCGCCGGTCCGTCTGCCGCGGCGGCTCACCCGCCGGCTGCCTCGCCGAAGGCGACGAAGGCCGCCCTCATCCGATCCGTGTCCGGCCTGAGGCCGGAAAAGAGCTCGAAGGCCCGCACCGCCTGGAACAGCGCCATGCCGTCGCCCGGCAGCGTGCGGCAGCCCTTCTGCCGCGCCAGGCGCAGGAGTTCCGTCTCCAGCGGGAAATAGATGATGTCGGCCACCCAGCTGCCGGACCCGATCAGCGCGGGATCGATCGGCGTGCCGGGAAGCTTGGCCATGCCGACCGGCGTGGCGTTGACGATGCCGTCGGCCGTCGCCGCCGCGGCTTCCGCATCCGCAGTCGCGCAGCGCCCCTCGCCGAAGAAGCCGCAGAGCCGCTCGGCCAGCGCCTCGGCGCGTCCGGTCTCGGTATCGGCGATCGAAAGCCGCCCGACGCCGCTCTCCAGCAGCGCATGAGCGACCGCGGCGCCCGCCCCGCCCGCGCCGATGAGCAGGACATGGTCGCGTGCCGCTTCGGGCAGGCCGCGCCGGAAGCTCTCGGCGAAGCCCCACATGTCGGTGTTGTGGCCGAAGCGGCGGCCGTCGCGGAAGACGATGGTGTTGACCGCGCCGATCGACCGCGCGGCCGGCGACAGCTCGTCGAGCAGCGGCAGCACCGCCTGCTTGTAGGGGAAGGTGACGTTGAGGCCGGAGAAGCCGAAATCCTCGGCGAAGCGCAGGATCGCCGACACGTCGCCGGCGGCCCCGCCCATGCGATCGGTGTCGAGCAGCCGGTAGACATAGGGAATGCCGAGCGCCTGGCCCTCGGCCTCGTGCATGGCCGGCGTCCGCGACAGCTGGATGCCCTTGCCGAGCAGGCCGACGAGGACCGTCCGGCCCGAGGCAGGAGCCGGACCGGTGTCGACGGCGCTCTCGACGCGGTGATGCACGTAGGACCTCCCTGATCCGGCACGTCGCGGACGACCTCCATCGTCTGCCGCCGGGTGATTGTGGCGGGACAATGTACGGGACGGTTAATTTTGTCAAGGGCTTTGTACGAGCCGGTTAATTCGTGTATGCGTCTGCTTCGACCGGAGGAGACAGGCATGGGCGAGGGGATCGGTTCGGCGGAGAGGCCCGGCCGCGGCGGCTGGAAGCAGGACCCGGAGGGCGTGCGCAGCAACATCGTCGCGGTCGCCATGGCGGAGTTCGCGCAGAACGGCCTGTCGGGCGCCCGCATCGACGAGATCGCGGCCAAGACGCTGACGTCGAAGCGGATGATCTACTACTATTTCGGCGACAAGGAGGGGCTCTACCGCACCGTGCTGGAGGAGGCCTACCGCAAGGTCCGCAGCGGCGAGCAGGCGCTCGACCTCGAGCATCTGGCCCCCGACGCCGCGCTGGCGAGACTGGTGGAATTCACCTTCGACCACCACAGTTCCAATCCCGACTTCATCCGCATCGTGATGATCGAGAACATCCATCACGGCGCCTATCTCGAACAGTCCGAGCTGATCGCGGCGCTCAACGAAGGCGCCATCCGCAAGCTGGAGGAGATCTGCGCCCGCGGCCGCGCCGCCGGCCTGTTCCGCCCGGAGATCGAGCCGCTGGAACTGCACTGGATGATCAGCGCGCTCTCCTTCTTCAACGTCTCCAACCGGCCGACCTTCTCGCGCATCTTCGGTCCGGCGCTGTTCGGGGCGGACGGCCAGAAGACGCTGCGACGGCATGCCGTCGAAATGGTCATGCGCTTCGTCGGCGTGTGACCGGACCGCCAAAGTACCGAGAGGAAAACCGATGCTCGATCCGGAACTGAAGCCGTTTCTCGACGAATGGCAGCGGCAGTGGGCGAAGCTGCCACCGGGCGCGACGCCCCGGGACCGGCGGGCGCATTTCGAGGTGGTGGCGGCCGAGATGCGTCTGCCGACGCCCGACGGCGTCTCGACCGACCGCGTCGAATGGATCGACACGCCGGCCGGGCCGGTGCGCGTGCGCGTCTTCCGGCACGACGGCGGCGGCGCGCAGCCGTGCCTGATCTACATGCATGGCGGCGCCTGGATGCAGGGCAGCCCCGAGACGCACTGGGACATCACCGCCCGCATCGCCGCCGCCAACCGCCAGACGGTGATCAGCGTCGACTATGCGCTGGCGCCGGAGCATCCCTTTCCGGCCGCGGTGGTGCAGTGCGGGGCGGTGGTGGAGTGGGCCTTCGCGAACGCCGCCGCGCTCGGCCTCGACGCATCCCGCATCGCCATCGGCGGCGACAGCGCCGGCGGCAACCTGGCCGCCGCGACGGCGCTGAAGTACCGCGGCTCGGACTGCCCGCTGCACGCGCAGCTGCTGATCTACCCGGCCGTCGAATTCGAGCAGGCGCGGCCGTCCTTCACGGAGAATGCCGACGGGCCGCTGCTGACGACGGCCGGCATGCCGGCCGTCAACGCCATGTACATGCCCAACGAGGCCGACCGGGTGGACCCGCTCGCCGCACCGCTGAAGGCGAAGGACCATTCGGGCCTGCCGCCGGCCTTCGTGGCGGTGGCCGAGCACGACCCGCTGCGCGACGACGGCATCGCCTACGCGCAAGCTCTGGAGGCAGCCGGCGTTCCGGTCGTCCTGCACCGCGGCACGGGCCTGATCCACGGCTACCTGCGGGCGATGGACCACTGCGCCGCCAGCCGCGACGCGCTGGCCGCCATGTGCGCCTGGCTCGACGAGCGCAACCGGGCCTGACGCGATGACGCCCGCGACCCCCGGCCTCGAGCATGTCTTCACCATCGTGGCGGAGATCGGCACGCCGCTCTCCGGCGGGAGATCGTCGGCGGGGGAGCGCCTGCACATCCCGATCCTCGGCGGAACGGTCAGAGGGCCGCGGCTCGAAGGCACCATCCGGCCCGGCGGCTCGGACTGGCCGCTGATCCGGCCGGACGGGACGAGCGAGATCGAGGCGACCTACACGGTCGCAGCCGACGACGGCACGCCGATCCTGGTGCGCAACGCCGGCCTGCGGGTCTCTGCGCCGGAGGTGCTGGCGCGGCTGCGGGCCGGCGAAGCCGTCGCGCCGGACGAGTACTACTTCCGCTCGGCCCCGCGCTTCGACGTGCCCGACGGACCGCACGCCTGGCTGCGTGACCGGCTCTTCGTGGCGAGCCTCGCGCCGGACCCCGCTGCCGGGCGGATCGTCATCGACGTCTACGCGGTATCCTGAGACGCAGACCGCGGTGCGCCGTCCGGCGCCGGCGCTCCGCCCAAGGGGACGCGCCGGCTGCTGCGGGCAGGCTCATCCGGGCAGCCGGGACCCGTAGAGCGCCTCGGCCTCCGCGAGCGAGGGCATGGCGGGCGCCGTAC
>Ga0208243_1000530_pt1 | contig 20586 bp, 20 predicted proteins | sample Subbio2Aug_QV12A_FD_184826 | JGI IMG/M metagenome (GOLD analysis project Ga0208243, IMG submission 184826) | Serpentinite rock and fluid subsurface biosphere microbial communities from McLaughlin Reserve, California, USA - CR12Aug_QV12A (SPAdes) | ecosystem: Environmental > Terrestrial > Deep... | reverse complement strand
CCGGTGCCCTCGTGCGGCGCATCCTCGTCGAAGAGGGCCGCGCGAGCGGCGTCGTGCTCGCCGACGGCACCGAGGTTCGCGCCCGCACCATCGTCTCGGCGATCAATCCCGTCGCCACCTTCCTCGACCTCGTCGGCGCGCGGCACGTCGACACCGGCTTCGTCCGGCGGCTCCGCGCGGTCCGCATGAAGGGCGACGCGGCGAAGCTGCACCTCGCGCTCGACGCACCGCCGCGCTTCGCCGGTCTCGCCGACGCCGCGCATCGCGGCCGGCTGGTGATCGCGCCGTCGGTCGACCATGTCGAGAACGCGTTCAATCCGGCGAAATACGGCTGTTTCTCGCCTGAGCCGGTCATGGAGATCACGCTGCCCAGCCTCGCCGACCCGTCGCTGGCGCCCGGGGGTGCCTGCGTCCTGTCGGCGGTGGTGCAGTATGCCCCTTACGCGCTGAGGGAAGGCTGGGACAGCGGCAAGCCGAGACTCCTCGCCGCGATCATGGCGGTGCTGGAGCGCCATGCCCCCGGCATCGGCGCAAGCCTGCGCCATGCCGAGCTCCTGACACCCGCCGACATCGAGGCACGCTTCCGCATGCCCGGCGGGCACTGGCACCATGGCGAGCTGCAGGTCGACCAGATGCTGATGAACCGGCCCGTCCACGGCGCCGACGGCTACGACACGCCGGTCGACGGCCTGTTCCTCGCCGGCGCCGGCTCCCATCCCGGCGGCGGCATCTCCGGCGCGCCGGGCTGGAACGCGGCCAAGCGGGTGGTGGAGATGCGGGGATGAGGATGCCGGATCGGTCCGCGAGCGCTGCACCTTACGGCGCCCCCCTCTGCCCGGCCGGGCATCTCTCCCTCAAGGGGGGAGACCGGCAGCTTCGATGGCGGCACTCGCCCTTCAACGTTGGCGATTGGGCGAGACGACGGTGGCAGCCGATCTCCCCCCTTGAGGGGGAGATGCCCGGCAGGGCAGAGGGGGGTGCCTCGCGCCGTCCTTTGCCAGTCAAGGGAGGGATTCATTCATGATTTCCACCATCTCCGGCGTAGAGCTCACCCCCCGCCTCGCCCTGCAGGATCATTGGCGCAGCATGCGCCGCGAGACCCCGTTCCATCCGCGCCTCGCCGCGCTGGACTTCCGTCACGACTGGTACTCGTGGGCCGGCTGCAAGGCACCTCATTCGCTGTGGGACGAGGAACTCGAGTACTTCGCGATTCGCAGCCAGGCGGCCCTGTTCGACATCTCGCCGATGATCAAGTACCGCATCGAGGGGCCGGACGCCGAGGCCTATTGCCAGCGCGTCTTCGTGCGCAACGTCGCGAAGCTCAGGCCGGGCCGGGTCCACTATACCGTCTGGTGCGACGACGAAGGCCACGTGCTCGACGACGGCACGCTGTTCCGGCTGTCGGCGAAACGCTTCCGCCTCTGCTGCCAGGAGCGGCATTTGCCCTGGCTCCTCGACAGCACGATCGGCTTCGACGTGACGGTCGCCGACGAGACGGAAGCGGTGGCGGGGCTGGCGCTGCAGGGTCCGACCTCCTGCGCGCTCCTGAAGGAGGCGGGCTTTGCCGGCATCGAGCGGCTGAAGCCCTTCGACCTGGACGAATTCCCGCACGGCGACGCAACCGTCACCGTCTCGCGAACCGGCTTCACCGGCGACCTCGGCTACGAACTCTTCGTCGAGGCAGGCGATGCCCTGTCGCTCTGGGATCGTCTGTGGGCCGCGGGAGCGCTGCACGGCCTGCGCGCCATCGGCTACACCGCTCTCAACCGGGCGCGAATCGAGGCCGGCTTCATCGTGGCCAATGCCGACTTCGTCACGGCCGAGCACACCGTCCGCGCCGACCGGGTGCGCATGCCCGACGAGATCGGCCTCGGCTGGCTGGTAGACCCCGGCAAGCCGCACTTCAACGGCCGCCGCGCGATCCTCGACGCGCGGCGCAAGGGAACGCTGCGGCACGTACTCGTGGGGCTGGAGATCGAGGGCAACGTTCCGGCCGAGCACGCGCTGGTCTACCATGCGCGGAAGACGGAGGTGGGCCTCGTCAGCGCCGCCATCTGGTCGCCGATGACAAAGCGCAACATCGCTATCGCCAGCCTGACGCGGCCCTATGGCGACGCCCGCGCCGACGATCTCTGGGTCGAGATCTATGCCCTGCGCGAAGGCCAGTATTCGAAGCTCATGAAGCGCGCGACGGTGGTTCCGCGCCCTTTCATGACGCTCGGTCGCCGCACCGCCACCCCGCCGGCGGACTTCTGATGGCTGAGGCATTCGAAGACGAGGCCGACGATGCCGAGAACTGGGCGCTGGTCGACGCGCCGCTCGGCGAGGCGTGGTCGGGCCGCGCACGCTATGCCGCCGCGATGCATTTCTACCGGCGCGGCGTCATGAACGCCGAGACGCTGGAGGTGTACCGCCTGTGCTCGCGTCTCGACGACCAGGACCCGCTGCCGCTCCTGCGCGAGCGCGGCGTCGGCCGCGACTGGATCGCGCTCCTGACGGCGCGCCGGGAGCGTTGAGGTCGGCCGGGAGCCGGTCGTGCCCCTTTGCAGGCGTCATCCGGCCGGCTGCTTCACGTGAATCCGCGCCGCGGAATCAGCCCGCGGCGGCGACGTGGCGCAGAACCGCCTTGCGGCGCGGCGGACGCCCGTCGCCGATCGCACAGGCGGCCTGCACCGCCGCGATCGCTGCCCTGGCCGCGTCTTCGTCGCGCGCGTGCACCATGGCGAGCGGGTCGCCCGCGGTGACCTTCGTCGCGACCGGGACGAGACCGCTCAGGCCGACCGCGGGATCGACCGCATCGCCGGGCCTGACGCGGCCGCCGCCGAGCGCCACGACGGCGACGCCCACCGCCCGGGTGTCGATGCCGGTGACGTAGCCCTCCGCCGTCGCGGGGACGGCCCGGACGACCGGCGCCTGCGGCAGGTGCCGGCGGCAGTCCGCGACGAAGTCCGACGGTCCGCCGAGCGCGGCGACCATGCGCCCGAAGACCTCCGCCGCCTTGCCCGATTCGAGCGCCCCACGAGCCACGGCTTCGCCCTCCAGCGGCGAGCCAGCGAGGCGGGCGGCGACGAGCATCTCGGCTGCGAGCGCCAGCGTCACGTCGAGCAGCCGCGGATCGCGCGCGCGACCAGTCAGGAAATCGACGGCATTGACGACTTCGAGCGCGTTGCCGGCGGCCGAGGCCAGCGGCTCGTTCATGTCGGTGATCAGTGCGGTGGTCGCCATGCCTGCCCCGTTGGCGACCTCGACCAGGCTCCTCGCCAGCGCCGCCGCATCGCGGCTCCTCGCCATGAAGGCGCCGTTGCCGGCCTTCACGTCGAGCACCAGCGCCTGCAGCCCTGCCGCCAGTTTCTTCGACAGGATCGAGGCCGTGATCAGCGGAATCGACTCCACCGTCGCGGTCACGTCGCGGATCGCGTAGAAGCGCCTGTCGGCCGGGGCGAGATTTCCGGTCTGCCCGATTATGGCGCAGCCGACGCTCTTCACGACGGTGCGGAATAGGTCGTTAGCCGGCTGACTGACGTAGCCGGGGATCGAATCCATCTTGTCCAGCGTGCCGCCGGTATGGCCGAGTCCGCGCCCCGAAATCATCGGCACATGGGCGCCGCAGGCCGCCGCGATCGGCGCCAACATCAGCGAGACGTTGTCGCCGACGCCGCCGGTCGAATGCTTGTCGACGACCGGCCCAGGAAGGTCCCAGGACAAGACGTCGCCCGAATCGCGCATCGCGAGCGTCAGCGCGACCGCCTCCTCGCGGCTCATTCCCTGGAAGAACACCGCCATCGCCAGCGCCGCGACCTGGCCTTCGCTGACGGTCTCGTTCGCCAGACCATCGACGAAGAACGCGATCTCGTCGGCGGAGAGCGGCCTGCCGTCGCGCTTTTTGCGGATGATTTCCTGGGGGAGCATCAGGTCGGCGTTCCGAGGTCGAGTTCCACGACACCTCCCTCTGCCCTGCCGGGCATCTCCCCCTCAGGGGGGGAGATCCGCAGCGTCGGCCTCGCCGCACACTCCGCAGCGTCGGCGATTGGCGCAATCCGAGGAGACAAGCGATCTCCCCCCTTGAGGGGGAGATGGCCGGCAGGCCGGAGGGGGGTATCGTAGAACGTGGCTTCCGGCATCTCGAAAGACCTCACACCCCGAACGGCGTCCAGATCGACTTGATCCGCGTCGCGCGGAACAGGAACTCCTCGCCCTGCCCCTGCGCCGGGTCGAACCAGTCGCGCGCCTTGCCGTGGTTGACCCAGGTGGCCTTGAGATTGCCGGCGGAGTCGCGTTCCACCGTGGCGCTGCCTTCCGCGGAGCCGACGTACCAGCAGGCGGCGACGTCGTCGTGCTTCGCCATCACGGCAGCCAGCTGGTCGCGGTCCCCGGTGACGATGTTCACCACGCCGTCCGGCACGTCCGAGGTGTCGAGCACCTGGTAGAGGTCGCAGGCCGCCAGCGGGTGGTGCTGCGAGGGCGTGACGACGACGCGGTTGCCCATGGCGATGGCCGGCGCCACCAGCGACACGAAGCCCAGCAGCGGCGTCTCGTCCGGGCAGGAGATGCCGATCACCTCGAAGGGTTCGGGCAGCGCCAGCGCCAGCATGCGGCCCTGCGGCGCGCGGACGCGGCCGTCATACTTGTCGGCCCATGCCGCGTAATGGACGAGGCGGCCGACGGAGGCGGCGACCTCGCGCGCGGCCTGCTTGGACCCGACGCCCGTCATGCGATCGATCCGGGCGGCGAATTCGGCCGACCGCAGTTCGAGGTTCTCGGCCAGGAACCAGAGCACCTGTGCGCGGGCATGGCCCGTCATGTCGGACCAGCCCTCGGCCTTCCGCGCAGCTTCCACGGCGTTGCGGATGTCCTTGCGGTTGCCGTAGCCGGCCTCGGTGATCAGCCGGCCCTTCGGATCGAGCACCGGGTAGGAATAGCCCGAATCCGGCCGTACCTGCCGGCCGCCGACGTAGAGCTTGACCGTCCGGTCGAGGCCGCCGCCGCCCGCGCCGGGCCCCGCATCGCCCTCCACCGGCACCGGCGCAGGCAGCCCCTTTCCGGCCGGCAACGCCCGCGCCTTCCGCTCCCAGGCCGGAACCAGATATTCGAGCATGCCCTCGCGGCCACCCTCCCGGCCGAAGCCGCTTTCCTTGGCGCCCCCGAAGCCGACGGCGGCATCGAAGAGATTGGTCGAGTTGATCCAGACGACGCCCGCCTTCAGCTTGCGTGCGGCATCGAAAGCGACGTCGAGGTTCTGCGACCAGATCGACGCCGCCAGTCCGTAGCGGCTGTTGTTGGCGAGCGCGATCGCCTCGCCGGGCGTGCGGAACGTCATCGACACCAGCACCGGCCCGAAGATCTCCTCCTGCGCCAGTGCCGAAGCCGGTGAGACCCCGGTGAACAGGGAGGGCGGGAAGAAGCAGCCCTTCTCGGTCGCCCGCGCGAAGTCTTCCCCGGCCCAGGACGGCTGCCACAGGGCCGCACCCTCGGCCATGCCGGCTTCGACCTTGGCGCGGATCGAGGCGATCTGCACCGGCGCGACCACGGCGCCGATGTCGGTCGACTTGTCGAGCGGCGAACCGACGCGCAGCGTCTCCATGCGCGCGCGCAGCTTGGCGTGGAAACGGTCGGCGATGCCTTCCTGCACCAGTGCGCGCGAACCCGCGCAGCAGACCTCGCCCTGGTTGAACCAGATGGCGTCGACGACGCCCTCGATCGCCGCGTCGATGTCGGCCGTGTCGAAGACGATGAAGGGCGACTTGCCGCCGAGCTCGAGCGTGAGCTTCTTGCCGGTCCCCGCCGTCTGGCGGCGCAGCAGCCGGCCGACCTCGGTCGAGCCGGTGAAGGCGAGCTTGGCCAGCCCCGGATGCCCGGCCACCAGCGCGCCGGTGGTCCCGCCGCCGTTGACTAGGTTGAAGACGCCCGCCGGCAGCCCGGCCTCGGCGCAGAGTTCGGCGAAGGCGAGCGCGGTCAGCGGCGTATGCTCGGCCGATTTCAACACCACCGTGCAGCCGGCGGCGAGCGCCGGCGCGACCTTCCAGGCCAGCATCAGCAGCGGGAAGTTCCAGGGGATGATCTGGCCACAGACGCCTGCGGGCCCATGTCCGGGGAACGCGTCGTCGCGCAGCTCGGCCCAGCCGGCATGGTGGTAGAAGTGGCGCGCCACCAGCGGCACGTCGATGTCGCGCGTCTCGCGGATGGGCTTGCCGTTGTCGAGCGTCTCCAGCACCGCGAGGAAGCGGGCGTGCTTCTGCACCTGGCGGGCGATGGCGTAGAGATGGCGCGAGCGCTCGGTGCCCGGCAGCGCGGACCAGGATCTGAAGGCGGACATGGCGGATTTCACCGCGGCATCCACGTCCTTCTCGTCCGCTTCGGCCACCTCGGCCAGCAGTTCGCCGTCGGCCGGGTTGCGCACCGCGAATGTCTGCTCGCCCGGCTTCGTGAAGCGGCCGCCGACGAACTGCCCAAAGCGGCCGCCATGGCGCTTGAGCCAGGCGCGGACATGGCCGTCCTCCTCCGGCGAGGGGCCGTAGTCCATGCTGTCCAGAATGGTCACGATCTTGTTCATCCGAATGGCCTCACGCCATGCCGTGGCGGTCGGTGGACGAATACCGGCCGGTGACGAAATGCTCGAGCTGGCGCTCGATGTCGGACAGAAGCGCGCTGGCGCCGAAGCGGAACATGTCGGGCTCCAGCCAGTCGCGGCCGAGTTCCTCCTTCATCAGGATCAGCCAGGCGAGCGCGTCCTTGGCGGCGCGGATCCCGCCGGCCGGCTTGAAGCCGACGCGCTGGCCGGTCCGCTCCAGGAAGTCGCGGATCGCCCGCACCATCACGAGGCTCACCGGCAGCGTCGCGTTGACGCCTTCCATGCCGGTCGAGGTCTTGATGAAGTCGGAGCCGGCCATCATCGCCACCATCGAGGCGCGGTAGACATTGGTCAACGTCTTCAGTTCGCCGGTCGCCAGGATCGCCTTCATGTGGGCTTGCCCGCAGGTCTCGCGCATCATCGCGATCTCGTCGTAGAGCGCCTGCCAGTCGCCGGTCAGTGCGTGGGCTCGGGTGATGACGATGTCGATCTCCCGGGCGCCCTCGTCCACGGCGTGGCGGATCTCGGCGAGCCGCTGCGCCAGGGGCGTCAGCCCGGTCGGGAAACCAGTGGCGACGGAGGCGACGGGGATGCCGGTCCCTTCGAGCGCCTTCACGGCGGTCCTCACCATCGTCGGATAGACGCAGACGGCGCCGGTGGTCAGCCGCCGACCCGTGAGCCCGAGGGCCTCGACGAGATCGTCGCGCAGCGGGTGGCGCGCCTTGGCGCAGAGACGCTCGACGCGGCCGGGCGTGTCGTCGCCCGCAAGCGTCGTCAGGTCGATGCACTGGATCGCCTTCACCAGCCAGGCGGCTTGCCATTCCTTCTTCACCGAGCGGCGGGCGCCGAGCGTCGCCGTCCGCCGTTCGACGGCGGACAGGTTCACGTCGACCGCATCGAACCAGTCGGCCTGGAAGGGAACGCCCTCGACGCGGGCATGCGGCTCTTCGATCTTGACGAGGCCGGTGGCGGGGGCGCCCGTCGGCTCGGCCGTTCTCGCGTTCATCACAGCTCTCCGATCGCCTTGCGCAGGATCGCGGCGAGGCGCGCGCCGCCCAGCGGTGCCATGTCCTTGGTCTCCTGGTGCGAAAGCTCCTGCCCGGTCATGCCGGCCGCCAGATTGGTGATCACCGAGCAGGCCGCGACCCTCAAGCCGAGAAAACGGGCGAGGATCACCTCCGGAACGGTCGACATGCCGACCGCGTCGGCGCCGACGATGCGCGCCATGCGGATTTCCGCCGGCGTCTCGAAGGAGGGTCCGGAGAACCACATGTAGACGCCCTCGTGCAGCGGCGTGCCGGTCGCGGCGGCGGCGGCCTTCAGCGCGGCCCGGATGCCAGCGTCGTAGGCTTCGGTCAGGCCGACGAAGCGGCGGTCCGTCGGTTCGCCGAACAGCGGATTGGAGCCGGAGAAGTTGATGTGGTCGGTGATCAGCATCACCGAACCCGGTCCCATCTCCGGGCGCAGCGAGCCCGCGGCATTGGTCAGCAGCAGCTTGCCGACGCCGATACCGGCGAGCGTCTCCAGCACCGGGCGCATGGCGGCGGCGTTGCCGTGCTCGTAGTAGTGGGCGCGACCGGCGAGCATCAGCACGGGCACGCCGCCGAAGCGGCCGGCGACGATCTGGCCGGCATGGCCCGAGACGCCGCTGACCGGGAAGCCCGGCAGGTCGGCATAGGGAATGCGCACTGCGTCCTCGACCTCCTCGACGAGGCCGCCGAGCCCCGAGCCGAGCACGAGCGCCGTATCGGCCATCCGGCCGGCCAGCCTCTCGACCAGATGATCGACCGCGGTCTTCATTTCAGAATGTCTCCCTGGAAGCCCAGGGGGAGCATGGCCCCCAGGGTCGTTGTCTCGACTATACCGGTTTCGTCGCACAAATGCAGCCGCGTGTCGGAGCGGCCGAACTCGGCGAGGCGCTGGCGGCAGCCGCCGCAGGGCGTGATCCGGGCCATGCGCTCGGCCACCACGGCCACCTCCACGATCCCGCCGCCGCCGGCCATCACGTAGTGGCCGAGCATGGTCGTCTCGGCGCACCAGCCCTCCGGATAGGACGCGACCTCCATGTTGGCGCCGGCGAAGATGCGCCCGTCGGTGGTGCGCAGCGCAGCCCCCACCGGGAACTTCGAATAGGGCGCATGCGCCCTGGCCATGGCGTCACGGGCGGCCAGGAAGAGATCGTGGGACATGGGGGCTCCGGAAGAGTGTGGCAGTCGGCAGTCGAGATGGTTTCGTTCGCATTCGAAGGCAAGGATGGTTCTGGCGGTCGTCGGCCGGACCCACCCGGTCCCGACTGCCGACTGCCGACTGCCCACTCCCGCCTCTCACCTCTCCTTCACATACGCCACGCCCCCCGCCTTCGGCGGGATGGCCCGGCCGATGAAGCCGGCGAGCAGGATGACGGTGAGGACGAAGGGCAGGGCATTGATCAGCTGCACCGGAACGCGGCCGACCAGCGGCCAGTCCATGCCCTGGAAGCGGATCGATGAGGCTTCCAGGAAGCCGAACAGCAGGCAGGCGAACATCGCCGGCACCGGCTTCCACTTGGCGAAGATCAGCGCCGCCAGCGCGATGAAGCCCTTTCCGGCCGTCATGTCCTTCACGAAGCCGGCGTTCTGCGCGACGGAAAGATAGGCGCCGGCAATCCCGGTCAGGACGCCGGTGATGATCACCGCGCGGTAACGCAGCCAGGTGACCGAGACGCCGGCGGTGTCGACCGCGGCCGGGTTCTCGCCAACCGCGCGCAGCCTGAGCCCGAAGCGGGTCCGGAACAGCGCCCACCAGGTGAAGGGCACCATGAAGAAGGCGAAATAGACCAGGACGGAGTGTCCGGAAATGATGTCCGAATAGATCGGCCCGAGCACCGGCACGTCCCGCACCGCTTCGGCGCCGTAGAGCTCGATCGGCTCGAACCGGGCGTCGCCCACGAGCGACGGGGTTCGGCCGCCCTGCCGGAACCAGGCCTGGCCGAGGATGATCGTCGATCCCGCCGCCACGAAGTTGATCGCCACGCCCGAGACGATCTGGTTGCCGCGATGGGTGATCGAGGCGAAGCCGTGCACCAGCGCGAGGAAGACGGCGACCAGGATTGCGGCCGCAAGCCCGGTCCAGGCCGAGCCGGAGGCGGCGGCGGCGGCGGCGCCCGCGAAGGCGCCGGCCAGCATCTTGCCCTCGAGGCCGATGTCGAAGACGCCCGACCGCTCCGAGTAGAGGCCGGCGAGACAGGCGAGCAGCAGCGGAACCGAGACCCGCACGGTCGCGTCGAGCAGCTGGACCAGCGTATCCATCTCAGGCTCCTTCCCGCTTCGTCGCGCTCATGCCCATCGACTTCGGCGCAAGGCTCGCCAGGACCGCCTGGAGGCTCGGCCGGAACATGTGTTCCAGCGCGCCGGCGAACAGGATCACCAGGCCCTGGATGATGACGATCATGTCCCGCGAGATGTTGGGCATGACGAAGGAGATTTCCGCCCCGCCCTGGTAGAGCATGCCGAACAGGATCGCCGCCGGCACGATGCCCGCCGGGTGCGAGCGGCCCATCAGCGCCACCGCGATGCCGACGAAACCGGCACCGGTGACGAAGTCGAGCTGCAGGCGGTGCTGGTCGCCCATCACCGGGTTCAGCGCCATCATCCCCGCCAGCGCGCCGGAGATCATCATGGTGACGACGATGATGCGCGCCTCTCCGATGCCGGCATACTTGGCCGCCTTCGGGCTGAACCCGTAGGTGCGGATCTCGTAGCCGAGCTTCGTGCGCCAGATCAGCACCCAGACGACGACGGCCATCACCAGCGCGAGCAGGAACGACAGGTTGAGCGGCGTCGAGCGGATCGTGGCGCCGAACAGTTCGAGCAGCCAGTCGAGCTTGGGCAGCCAGGCGTCCTGCGCGAAGGTGCGGGTCTGCGGCGCCATCGAGTTCATCGGCTTCAGCGGCCCCACCAGCAGGTAGACCATCAGGCTGGCGGCGATGAAGTTGAACATGATCGTCGTGATGACGATGTGGCTGCCGCGCTTGGCCTGAAGGATCGCCGGGATCATGGCCCAGAAGGCTCCGATGGCGGCGCTGCCGAGGATGGCGAGCGGGAAGTTGATCCACCAGGGGAAGACGCCGTCGAAGGACAGGCAGACGATGGCGACGCCCAGCCCGCCGATATAGGCCTGGCCCTCGCCGCCGATGTTGAAGAGGCCGCAATGAAAGGCGACGGCCACCGCGAGTCCGGTGAAGATGAAGCTCGTCGCATAGTAGAGCGTGTAGCCGATGCCCGCGCCCGATCCGAAGGCGCCCTTGAGGAGCAGCGTCGCGGCCTGGACGGGGCTTTCGCCGACGAGCAGCACGACGAGCCCCGCCACCAGGAAGGCGACCGCGAGGTTGATCAGTGGGATCAGGCCGTAGTCGGCCCAGGCCGGCAGCTTGGCATAGGGGGTGCTCATTACTCGGCGGCCTCCCGGGCCTCGACGCCGGCCATCAGCAGGCCGAGTTCGCCCTCCGTCGCGTCGGGACCGCGCTCGCCGACCACGCGGCCGTCGAACATCACCAGGATGCGGTCAGACAGCGAGCGGATCTCGTCGAGTTCGACGGAAACGAGGAGGACGGCCTTGCCGCGGTCGCGCATGGCGATCAGCTGCTTGTGGATGAACTCGATGGCGCCGACGTCGACGCCGCGGGTCGGCTGGCCGACGATGAGCACACCCGGATCATGCTCCATCTCGCGCGCCAGAACGATCTTCTGCTGATTGCCGCCGGAGAAGTTGGCGGTCTTCAGGCGGCAGTCGGCGGGACGGATGTCGTATGTCCGGATCTTCTCGCGCGCATCGGCACGGATGGCGTCGATGTTCAGGAACGGGCCTTTCAGGAATTTCGGATCGTCGTGATAGCCGAGCATCGAATTCTCGTTCTCCTCGAAGGGCAGGACGAGACCGACGTGGTGACGGTCCTCCGGAACGTGGGCGAGACCGCGGTCGCGCAGCTCGCCGGGATCGGCGGCACCCGTCACGTCGATGGGCGTGCCGTCGAGCAGGACGCTGCCCGAGATGGCCTTGCGGATGCCCGCGATCGTCTCGATCAGCTCCGACTGGCCGTTGCCGGCGACGCCGGCGATGCCGACGATCTCGCCGGCACGCACGTCGAAAGAGACGCCGTCGACCATCGTCACGCCGCGGGAATCCTTCACGGTCAGCCCCTTCACCGACAGCTTGACGGCCGCCGGATTGGGCTCGCCCTTGTCGACGCGCAGCAGCACGCGGCGGCCGACCATCAGCTCCGCCAGTTCCTCCACCGTCGTCTCGGCTGTCCTGCGGGTCGCCACGATCGTGCCCTGGCGCATGACCGAGACGTTGTCGGTGACGGCCATGATCTCGCGCAGCTTGTGCGTGATCAGCACGACGGTCTTGCCCTCGTCCTTCAGCATGCGCAGGATCCGGAACAGGTGGTCGGCCTCGGCCGGGGTCAGCACTCCGGTCGGCTCGTCGAGGATCAGGATTTCGGCCCCGCGGTACAGCGCCTTCAGGATCTCGACCCGCTGCTGCAGGCCGACCGCCAGTTCCTCGATCACGGCATCGGGATCGACCTCCAGCCCGTAGTCCTTTTCCAGCCGGTGCAATTCCGACCGTGCCCGCGCGATCCCCGCGTTCAGAAGCTGCGAGCCTTCCGCCCCGAGGATGATGTTTTCCAGAACCGTGAAATTCTCGACCAGCATGAAATGCTGGTGGACCATCCCGATGCCGGCCGCGATGGCGTCGTTGGGGGTCCTGATCTCGGCCTTGCCGCCATCGACGAAGATCTCGCCGCTGTCGGCCTGGTAGAAGCCGTAGAGGATCGACATCAGCGTCGACTTGCCCGCCCCGTTCTCGCCGATGATGCCGTGGATCGTTCCTTTCGGAATCTCGATGTGGATGTCGCGGTTCGCATGAACCGCGCCGAAACTCTTGTTGATGCCCTTGAGTTCGATTGCAGCTGGCGCCATGCAACCGTATCCCCTCATTTTTTATCGTTTGATCAAAGTTGCTAACACGCCGCGCCGCGGTTGCCAATCGACCGCCGACCACTCTCGACAAAAGGCTCCCGCCTTGTCAATTTCCGCGCCATGACAAATCCGGCATTCCCTCCCTTCACCTTCAACACCACTCCCTCCATCGTCTTCGAGAACGGCGCCGCCCGGCGGCTCGGTCCGATCGCGGGCAGACGGCTCGGGCCGTCCGTCCTGTTCGTCACCGATCCCGGCCTGCGCCGGCTGGGCCTTTGCGACCCGGCCCTCTCTTCGCTGGGCGACGCCGGGCCGGCCGTCGCGATCTTCGATCAGGTCGAGGCGGATCCCTCGCTCGCCACGCTGATGAAGGCGGTGGAGGCGGGACGGTCCTGCGGTGCGACCGGCGTCGTCGGCTTCGGCGGCGGCTCGTCGCTCGACGTCGCCAAGCTCGCGGCGCTGCTGATCGGCTCGGGGGAGGATCTGGACGGCGCCTGGGGCGTCGGCAACGCCAAGGGCCCGCGCCTGCCGCTGGTGCTCGTGCCGACGACGGCTGGCACCGGCTCGGAGGTGACGCCGGTCTCCATCATCACCGTCGGCGAGGAGGAGAAGCGCGGCGTGTCCTCGCCGGTCATCCTGCCCGACATCGCCGTGCTCGACGCCGAACTCACCCTCGGCCTTCCGCCGGCCATTACCGCCGCCACGGGCATCGATGCCATGGTGCACGCGATCGAGGCCTATGCGTCGAAGAGCGCCAGCAACAATCCGCTGTCCCGCAGCCTGGCGAAGCAGGCGCTCCAGCTGCTGGGCGCCAACATTGAGACGGTGGTGAATGACGGCCGGAACATCGCCGCCCGCGGCGCCATGCTGCTCGGCTCGATGCTCGCCGGCCAGGCCTTCGCCAATTCGCCGGTGGCGGCCGTGCATGCGCTGGCCTACCCGATCGGCGGCACGTTCCACATTCCGCACGGGCTGTCGAACGCGCTCGTGCTGCCGCACGTGCTGCGCTTCAATGCGCCTGACGCGGCGCATCTCTATGCCGAGATCGCCGGCGACGCCTTCCCGGACCTGGCGCGCGAGGAAGGCGTGCAGGGCCGCTGCGCCGCCTTCATCGAGGCGCTGGCCGCGCTGTCGGCAAGGGTCGGCCTGCAGCCGCGCCTGCGCGACGTCGGCATCGGCGAGGAACACCTGGCGAAGATGGCGTCCGACGCGATGAAGCAGCAGCGCCTCCTGGTCAACAACCCGCGCCCGGTGTCGGAAGCCGACGCGCTGGCGATCTACCGCGCGGCGTGGTGATGACGCGCGCCGCCGCCGGCACCCGCGCCGACTACCGCGCCTTCCGTTCCATCCCGACGCGCTGGATGGACAACGACGTCTATGGCCACATGAACAACGTCGTGCACTACTCGCTGTTCGACACCGCCGTGAACGGCTGGCTGGTCGAGCGGGGCGTGCTCGATTTCCACGGCGGCGACCAGATCGGCCTCGTCGTCGAGACCGGGTGCCGGTACTTCGCCGAGATGGCGTTCCCGGACGTCGTGGCGGCAGGGCTGCGCGTCGCCAGGATCGGGTCGAGTTCCGTCCGGTACGAGGTCGGGCTGTTCCGCAACGACGAGGAGACGGCCGCTGCGGAGGGCTTCTTCATCCATGTCTACGTGAATCGCGAAAGCCGCAGGCCACAGCCGCTGAACGAAAGGCTGCGCGCGGCGCTGGAGGGGATCGCGTCATGACCGACGTCGACCGGATCGCCCGGCTCGAAATGATCGTGGCCGAGCAGGAGCGGACGATCGAGGACCTGTCCGGCCAGATCGCGGAGCAGTGGACCGTCGTCGAAAAGCTGCGCAAGAAGCTCGACCTCCTGACAGAGCGGTTCCTCGCGGTGGAGGAGCGGTCCGGCTCGGACGTCCCGGTGACGAAGCCACCGCACTGGTAGACGGCGGGCGGCGGAACCCTTTCTCCACTCGATGGTTCCGCCGCGGGCGCGGATGGACTAAAGTGGCGACGTCCCGGGAGGACCGGTTTCGGAACGGACGGCATGAGCGGCGACAGCGATCGGTACGGGCGGGCGGGAGATTACGTGATGGGCCGGATGGAACCGGCCGAGCGCGAGCGCGCGGAGCGCGACCTCGAGCGCGACCCGCAGTTCCGCGAGGCGGTGCTGCGCCTCTCCGAACGAATCCGGCGCAGCGACGCCGTGAGCGACCGCGAACTGTGGCGCGCCGTCGAAGCCGGGCTGAGCAGCCTGCCGCAGATGCGGTCTGCGGTGCTGCCGACCTCCTCGCAGGCCGGACGCACACGGCGCCGCTCCGACGCCGCCAGGACGCGACCGCAGCCGGAGGCGGGCTGGAAGGGTGCTCTCCTCCTCGCCGGCGTGGCGGCAGCCTGTGGTGCGAGCTACGTCGCCGGCGACATCCAGGCGCGATCGGTGACGCCCGAACTCGTGGTAACCCTCGCCGACCCGCAGGGCGGCACCGGCGGCATCCTCGAACTGGGCGAGGACCACCTGATGCGCTTCGTGCCGCTGGAGATCGGTGCCGCGTCGGACGGCGCGCCGCTGCAGCTGTGGACGATCTACGACGAGGCGACCGGTTTCGTGCCGCTGGGAGCGCTCCTTCCCGGCGGGGTGACGCGCTGGCGCGGGCCCGACCTGCCGGCGCCGCAGGCCGGGCAGCGCTATGTCGTTGCCACCGGAGACAGCGAGGCCTCGCTTCCGGCCGGGCCGTTCCTGTTCGAGGGCACCGCCCGTCCCGTGGCCGGGCGCTGATCCGGCGCCCTCAGCCTGGCCTCCGCCCCCCGCGCAGCATCGGCAGCAGACACAGCGCGCCGAGCAGCGACACGACCGCGAGGAACCAGCCGAAGCCCGACCAGGCGAATTCAGTGATGACGTAGCCCGCGAGCGGCGGCCCGATCAGCGTGCCGAGGCCGCCCGACTGGGCGACGAGACCGATGCCCACCGCGACCGAGCCGCCGGCGGGAACCACCGAGGGGATACTGGCGAACAGCGCCGACGCGACGATGCCGCCGGCGATCGCGAAGACGACTGCGGCGGCCGTCGCGATCACCGGATCGGGCGAGGAGAAAAAGGGCACCGCGGATGCCGCGCCTGCCAGGAATCCGGCGACGGTCAGCCACGCGATGAAGCGCGCGCTACGGCCTTCGACGAGGACGCCCGCCAGCACGTTGCCGAAGGGCACGAGCAGCGCGACGAAGCCGGCCGAAAGCAGGATCGCCCCGGTGCCGTCGCCGGCGAAGCTCGGCAGGAACGAGAAGAAGCCGAGCGACAGGACGACATAGGCGCCGAAGGCTGCCGCCACTGCGCCGACCGGGACGGTGAAGGTGGAGCCTATCGTCGCGGCCACTCGCCCCGTCGCCCCGCCGTCGTCTTCCGGCTTCAGCCCCAGTGCCAGCGCGGCCGCCGCGGCAGCACTGGCTGCAAAGCAGAGCGCCACGATCAAGAGATAGCTCTGCGGCTCGACGACCGGCAGCAGCGCGGCGGCCGCGAAATCCGCGAAGGCGTAGCCGAGCGGAACGAACCCGCCCCAGACGGCCAGCGCCGGGGCCTTCAGCCGTTCCGGCGCGAGCGCGGCGAGCAGAGCCGGCGTGGCGATGACGATCACCAGATAGCCGAGCGCCTCGACCAGGCGGCCCGACAGCACGGCGGCCGGCGTCTCGAAGCTCGCCAGCATCACCCCGCCGACGGCGAGCGCAGCCGAGGAGGCGACGAAGGACGCGTACATGCCGACGCGGTCTATGGCGAAGGCGGCGGGCAGCGCGGCGAGGGCGACGAAGAGGCCGAGCGTGGAGGTCAGCCAGCCGATCGTGATCAGCGAGTAGCCGGCCTCGCGCTGGTACCACTCGACCAACGGCGCGATCTTGGCAAGCTGCGCACCGGCGAGAATCCCTGCGAGCAACAGCATGACCAGGGCCGCGATGCGGCGGGTGCTTCCATTCGACGTCATGATCCGGCTCACGCGTGTCGGCCGAATCGGAGGCGGCCCCTGACGATGGCGGAGACTACAGGGCCGTCGCCGGCCGCCACAACCGCCCGTAGCCCAAAACAGAACCGCCGGGCACGAAGCCCGGCGGACTGCGGGGACCGTGGTCCGTCCGATCAGTAGGGGCAGGAATTGTCCGACATGTAGTCGTGCACCTGGATGGTGCCGGCGATGATGTCGGACTTCGCCTTCTCCACCGCGTCGATCATCTCCTTGCTGACGAGTTCCTTGTTGTTCTCGTCCATCGCATAGCCGACGCCGTCCTCGGCGAGGCCCAGCACGTTGAAGCCGTACGAGAACTGGCCGTTCTTGGCGTCGTTGAAGGCGTTGTAGACGGCAACGTCGACGCGCTTCAGCATGGAGGTCAGCACCTTGCCCGGCTGCAGGCCGTTCTGGTTGGAATCGACGCCGATGCCGAGCTTGCCCGCGTCGGCCGCCGCCTGGAGAACGCCGACGCCGGTGCCGCCGGCTGCGGCGTAGATCACGTCGGCGCCCTGGTCCATCTGCGCCTTGGCGATCTCGCCGCCCTTCGTGGGATCGTTCCAGGCAGCGGGCGTATCGCCGGTCATGTTCTGGAACACGTCGGTCGCGCCGGCAGCCTTGGCGCCGCCGACATAGCCGCAGCCGAACTTGCGGATCAGCGGGATGTCCATGCCGCCGATGAAGCCGACCTTCTTGGACTCCGACGCCATCGCGGCCATCACGCCGACCAGATACGAGCCCTCATGCTCCTTGTAGACGACCGAGCGGACGTTCGGCGCGTCGACGACCATGTCGATGATGGCGAAATTGGTCTCAGGATACTCGGCCGCCACCTTCTCCAGCGCCGCCGCCCAGGAGAAGCCGGCCATCACGATCGGGTTGCGGCCGTCGTCGGCGAAGCGCTGCAGCGCCTGCTCGCGCTGGGCGTCGTTGGAGATCTCGAACTCGACGTACTCGATGCCGCTTTCGGCCTTGAACTTCTCGGCGCCGTTGTAGGCGGCCTCGTTGAACGACTTGTCGAACTTGCCGCCCAGATCGTAGATGATCGCGGGTGCGATGTCGGCCGCGAGAGCCGGCAGGGACAGTGCTGTTGCGGCCATCAGGCCAAGGACGAGACGCTTCATGTGATCCACACCCTGTTGGTTTTTTCCAATCGGTTTATTGTCGGACCCGACTGCGCCGGTCGCCGACCGCGCATGAGCCCTGGCAGGGGCTCGCAGCCCCCGCTCTTCCTCACTCTTGCACGGCCCATGGCAAAACTCACGCGGATTTTTTGACCTTCCGGAAAAGGTCCGGAGGGCCGCGGCGCCCCGTTCATTCCGCCGCGACACCCGGGATCGGGCAGGAAACGCCGGTGCCGCGCAGGCCGCAATATCCGCCGGGATTCTTGCTCAGGTACTGCTGGTGCTCGGTCTCGGCGTAGTAGAATTCCGGCGCCTCGGCGATCTCCGTCGTGACCTTGCCGCGGCCGGCGCGGCGCAGTTCCCGCTCGTAGGCGTCGCGCGAGGCGAACGCCTGGTCGAGCTGGTCCTTGGTGGTCGCGTAGATGGTCGAGCGGTAGGTGGTGCCGACATCGTTGCCCTGGCGCATGCCCTGTGTCGGGTCGTGGCTCTCCCAGAAGATCTTGAGGAGGTCGGCGAAGGAGACGGCGGCCGGATCGTAGACCACCTTGACCACCTCCGCATGGCCGGTCATGCCGGTGCAGGTCTCGGGATAGGTCGGGTTGGGCGTGTAGCCGCCCTGGTAGCCGACCGCCGTCACCCACACGCCGGGGGTCTGCCAGAACAGACGCTCCGCGCCCCAGAAGCAGCCCATGCCGAAATAGGCGACCGCGAGCCCGTCGGGGTAGGGACCCTTCAGCGGCCGTCCGTTGACGTCGTGCACGCGCGCGGTCGGCAGCGGCACGTCGCGCCCGCGCAGGGCGTTCTCGGGGGTGGGCATGGTCTGCTTCTTGTTGAGGAGATCACCGAGGAAGAACATGTTTTCACTTCTCCTTTTGGAAAGGCGCCGGACCGGCTCAGGCACGGACCCGGCCCGACCGGCGCGCCGGCCTGCGGCCGATCATGTGGAACAGCAGCGCCAGCACCAGAAAAACGGCGAAACCCGGCAGGTTCAGGATCGAGACGACCACCGGATCCCACAGTGCCGGGAACACGTAGCGCTGGACCACCGCCTGGGCGAGATTGAGCGTCGCGGGCGATGCAGCGAACCAGCTCGATCCGAGCGGCGTCAGGACGAGATCCGCCGCCGCGATCGAGCGCGTCGCATCGATGACCGCGAGAATGACCGCCACGGCCAGCGACACCACCGCAAGGAACCGAATGAAGAACCTTATCACACCTGCCGCCCCGGGTCGTTGCTGCGGCCAAGTCTAGCTTCCTCCCGGAGATATGGCCACCACCGGCGGGCTTCAATCTCCACACGCGAAAGTGACGGGCGCACGCTCAGGCGGCGGCTCGAGCCGCAGCTCTGGCGACGCGCAGGACGGCAGCGACGATACCGCTGACGAATCCCAGAAGGACGAAGAACAGGCCGACCGCCGCTGCGAAATATCCGCAGCCGCCCTCGAAGCAGGATATATCGAGCAGCTCGGCCAAAAGCGCGCCGAAGGGAAAGCCGCCAACCCCGCCGAGAACGGCCCCGGCGACCCCGCCAATCGCGCCGACGACGATGTAACGCACGGTCGTTGGCGGGCGTGCGGCAGCGGACGGGGGAAGGCTCTCGCCGTCCGGAGCCGTCGTGTCGGGAAGCCGCAGCGCATGGGCGGTCAAGGCGATGCCGATCGCGAATTCCACCGCCGGAACGGCAAGTCCGTAAGCGGTGGTGACGAAGTCGTCGGTCCATGCGGCGTATCCGACCGACGCAGCGATCGCGACCAGATTGAAGGACTGCCACGCAAGGAAGCCGCGTCGCAGCGCACGCGACCGCGACCGCGCCGCGACCAGAATCCAGCCTCCCCACAACAGGTTGACCGTCGCCACCGCGACAGCGGCCTGAAGGTAGGCCGTCACCGGCGGCGGCAGCGACGCCTCCCAGGCGACCGGCACCATGGAATAGAGCCCCCGAACCGACAGGAGGATCGTCAACGCCACCCAGGCCAGCGGCGGCGTCCAGCCCCAGCCTCCGCCGCCTGCCTTGCCGGGTCGCACCCCTGCGCGTGTCACATCCGTTCCGTTCATCGGCCGCTCCCACCCTCTGTTCCCAGCGAACGCCGGCGGCGATGTGCTGTCAAGCACCGCCCGCGGGCTCAAAATACGGGCAGAACGGGCCTTCGGCCGGGGCCTTGCGCCCATGGACACCGGCACGCGCATTGACCCCCGGTCGGCATCGCGATAAGCGCAGGCGACGATTTTGCAGCGGCATGCGCAAATCTCGACCTGATCGGCAGGAAGCCGGCGACGATGGGGAAGGAACACATGGCGGAGCAGAAATCCAGCTACGGCTACGAGGACCTGCTGGCTTGCGCGCGCGGCGAGCTGTTCGGCCCGGGCAATGCCCAGCTGCCTGCGCCGCCGATGCTGATGTTCGACCGCATCACCGACATCAGCGAGACCGGGGGCGAGCACGGCAAGGGGTACATCCGCGCCGAGTTCGACATCCGGCCGGACCTCTGGTTCTTTCCATGTCACTTCATCGGCAATCCGATCATGCCCGGCTGCCTCGGCCTCGACGCCATGTGGCAGCTCACGGGCTTCTATCTCGGCTGGCTGGGTGAGCCGGGCAAGGGAATGGCGCTGTCCACCGGCGAGGTGAAGTTCAAGGGCATGGTGACGCCGTCCGTGAAGCTCGTCGAGTACGGCGTGGACTTCAAGCGGGTCATGCGCGGCCGTCTTGTGCTCGGCATCGCGGACGGCTGGCTAAAGGCCGACGGAGAGACCATCTATCATGCATCCGACCTGAAGGTCGGTCTGTCTAAGCAGGGCGCAGCCTGACACGATCGCGGTCGGTCGCATGCGCGACTCCCGGGCGGCACAGCGGAGAGGAGCTCCATCATGAGACGAGTGGTCGTGACCGGGCTGGGGATCGTATCCTCGATCGGCAACGATGCAGCGGAAGTCGAGGCGTCGCTCCGCGACGCCCG